>ERZ894212.773-NODE-773-length-10358-cov-10.250218_pt1 | contig 10358 bp, 15 predicted proteins | sample MGYA00380289_ERZ894212 | MGnify/ENA primary metagenome ERZ894212 (study PRJEB32331, sample SAMN06328481) | human gut metagenome | biome: human gut microbiome; feature: stool | host: Homo sapiens | collected 2013-05-02 ... | reverse complement strand
TACCACAACAAAGCGTTCAAGCAGACCGCTGAAAGTCACGGCCTTATTATAGAGCACTCCGCCCGCTATGGCTGGACCATTACCAGCCCGTCCCTGGAACTGCTGGACTTCATAGAGCTGCAAGGCTGGCAGGCCATCCAAATGACTGAAGGCCTGACATGGGTAGACATGACCGGCACAGGCACAGGCAGCCGTACACCCGGCGCGGCAAATGGCGGTGCAGATAAACCGCCCAAAAAGCCTACGCATATTCGCAAATATATCTGCCCCTGCTGCAAGAACAGCGTCCGGGCAAGCAAAGCTGTCAACCTGATATGCGGTGATTGCATGGAGAAAATGGAACTGGCCGACTAAAGACCAGTTCAGACAGAGAGCAAGTGCCTGAGTGAGAGTAAGGCATTTTATATGTACACATCTAAAGAGGTTTTATGCTATGACATATATCAGTATTGAACAGCTGTTCACCGCTGTAAAAGACAACGCCCTGACCGTTTGTGCCGTTTCCCGTGATTGTGTAAGCGGCTTTACCACAGTATCCGCGCAATGCGCATGGTCTGAGAATGACTGCATCATTTCTGCCGCTGAAAGCCGTTCCTACATTGCGATTGATAAAGCGGAACTGCTCTACATTGAGAAAACCTTCTGTCTCGATTCCGTGGAATATGAAGTCCACACAACAGGCAGCAATATCACGATTGATATTTTCAAGAAAGCAGGTGTTTGAATATGACCTATACCAACTTCTGTGACCGTTTTGCTGCTATGCGGAAAGAGCGTAACCTGTCCCAAAACGCACTTGCAAAAGAACTGAACGTTACCCGCAAAACTGTTGGAGACTGGGAAAGCAGCAGATGCCTGCCGAACTTCGATTCCATCATCGCCCTGGCCCATGCTTTTGATGTATCCACGGACTACATCTTAGGCCTGACAGATGACCCTACACCTGCAAAGCACTAAGCGACCTGTACCGCCGGGAATAGTAAAACCCGGCGGTATCTGATAAGAACACTGTACCAAAATTGATGTGTTGTGCAAATATACCAAAACCGCTTGCAAAGTAGTCCAAAACAGCACACAATGAAAATACCATAGATGACGACCGTTAAAAGCGGTACAATATGGGGTCAAAAAATATGAATTTTATTTATGGCTATTGCCGTATCAGCACCAAGACACAAAGCATTGAACGACAGGAACGTAACATCCTTGCCGCCTACCCTGCCGTGAAGCGCATCTACAAGGAAGCCGCTACAGGCACAAAGCTGCAAGGCAGAAAAGAACTCGATAGGCTTCTATCTTCCATCCAGCCCGGTGATACGGTCATCTTTGACAGTGTATCCCGTATGAGCCGCAATGCCGATGAAGGCAGTGCGCTGTATGAGCAGCTATTCCAGCAGGGCGTAAACCTGATATTTCTGAAAGAACCGCATATCAACACGGACGTGTATAAGCAGGCCATAGAACGCCGCATAGAGCTGGCAAGCTCTACAGGCAATAACGCTACAGACAGGCTTCTAAACAGCATCATGGATGCCCTGAATCGCTATAGCATTGACCTTGCCAAGGAACAGGTACGCCTTGCCTTTGGACAGGCACAGAAAGAAGTTGACGACCTGCACCAGCGCACCAAGGAAGGCATAGAGACTGCCAGACGGCATAATAAGCAAATAGGTCAACGCCCCGGCGGAAAGCTGAACGTGAAAAAGGCAGCACCCGCCAAGGAATGTATCAGAAGGAACAGTAAAGCATTTGGCGGCAGCTTGAATGACGTAGATTGCATAAAGCTGGCAGGAATTAGCAGGAATACTTATTATAAGTATAAAGCAGAACTAAAAAGCGAACCATAATGGGGCGCTTGTGTGGTATGATTATAGGGAAATGAATTCATAGGTGGTGATTTGCATGGCAAGAGATTATCATAAAGAATACGAAAGTAGCAAAGGGAAAGCCAAATTCATACAGTTTCGTGTAACGCCTGAAGTGTTTTCCGATTTCCAGGGAAAATGCGAGGATGAAGGCATCAATATGAGCTTGCTTTTAAAGTCTTGCGTTGACGCTTACCTCGACAATTCACTTACCTATGAAAATGGGAAACTTAAAATGAATTAAAAATAAAATCCTAAAAGGTATTGCAATTCGGAATGAACACAAGAATTATAGAATTTTTCCATTTTGAATCCTCCTGAAGAAATGAGGTGTTGGTATGGCACGGGATTATAAGCATGAATATGCTATAAGGAAAGATAAAGGAACCAAAAGCGCATATAAAACAATCGCCACTATCGTGCCAATTGAAATCGCTGAAGAATTTAAAGCAAAATGCGCATTGGACAATACAACGGCAAATTCGCTTCTAAAGGAATTTATACATTCCTATATCAACGGCGAACTCACATTTGACGGTGAATCCATAAAGGCACAGAAATAAGGTTACTTCCAATATCCATCCATGTAATTGGAATAACGCGGAGACATTTCGTGCTTGACGCCGTTCATCTCGATAATTTCCCCGTAAACAGCACGGGATACATAATAGGAGGCACTGTATGCCTAAAGACTATGGTTACTTCGGCAAGGGCAGCTCTGGCTACGCCCATTACCAGCAAACCTTCAATAGCTGCTTTGGTTCTGGTTCCGGCGGCGGTGGCGGGCATAGACCGTCCAATAACAACAACGGTGGCGGCGGAGACAACGGATGCCTGGAAGTTATCGGTATCTTGATAGCGGTCTGTGCTGCTGTCCTGTTCGCAGTATGGCTGTTCAATTGAATAGCAGCATTTTCAAAACGAATTGAAATGAGGTTACATCATGCCTAAAGACTACGGCTATTTTGGTAAAGGCAGTTCAGGCTATGCCCACTATATGCAGTCCTTCAATGAAAACAACGGCGGCGGTGGACATGGTGGCGGCGGTGGCGGTGATGGTTCCGGCTGTTTCCTCGCTATTCTTGCTGTTATTGTTGTACTGGCGCTGTTGGGTGTGAAATAGGCCATAACCAGACAATGTACTTATAGTCCCCGCCGGAAATGGCGGGGACTATATTTTTTGCTAGAAAGTCCAACAAACCGCATAGGTATAGGCCTTATAGAACATACAATAGAACTTTTATTGATCGTATATTCTTGACAAATCAACGATACAAAGTGTTTTCATAGATATCCTCTGTTAAATATTTATCAATGTGTTCTATATGATATTGTTCGATGTGAATTTGCAGTATAGTGTGAGATGTGCATGATGTTAGTACGAGCTAACTCTATGCACATCAAAAAGCCCCAGAGAGCGGCAACTCTCCAGGGCCTACCCTGTTTCTTATGGGCAATAAGCCATCAGCTTTGGCTATCTATATTATGTGCAGGGACGGCAAAAATGTCAACTACAAAATACTGCTGAACAGCATTAAATAGGCATTTTTAAAACCGTGCACATTGCTCACTGTTCAATTCCACAGTCTTTCATTTTCTATGTGTACATCTAATTCATTTTGCAATTCTCGCGGCTCACTATCATCCGCCAACTCATTTCCATCCAATCCATGAATCAGTCCTACCAAATAGTCCCGTTCTTGCTCTGTTACCAGGTCCTTTTCTCGGATATGAATTTTCCTTCCATTTCTCTGATAGTTCAATTCCTTCTGGTGACACAGCATTGTCTTGCTTGCCCGTAGACCTGCACAGATTTCGTCGTTTAGTTTCTTTGCCGCTTCTTTGTACTCCAAATCTGTAAGACGTTCTGCTGCATACATCATCAGCTTTTTTCTGGTGCAGATTTCATACTTGGTGAAAACACCCCAAATCCTCATTTCTTCAAACGCTCTTTTATCCAGTTCTTTATAAAACTCTTTTTGCTTATCCCTATTGATAATCGTCCACATTCCCTTTCCTGTATCCGCGCAAAATGGTGCCCATTCACGAATCAGGTCTTTTTCCAATTCCAAATATATAAGATATTCCTGTTGTGTAAGTGTATGGCTTTTACCATATTCTGTTCCATCATATTCCCTGCCAACATGGATTTCATTCCAGACAATCTCTTTATTTTTAACCATGTCATTCAACGCCCGGTCAATCTTTGTGTGCATATAGCAGCCATCCGCATACATGAACGCTTGAAATGACCGGTCTGAAATCTTTTTCTCTTTTAAATTATCTTTTAAGTATATCCTATCCTTAAAAAAGTATTTGCACATATAAAGCGTATAGGCAATGCTTTTCCAATCCGTAACAATTCTGACTTCATCCGTTCCTTTTGATTCACAATAACTAATCAAAACATACGACAACAGCGATTCTATCATCTGTATATACTTGGAATTGCCGCCGGGTGTCTTACGCTTCTCAACATCATATATGTCATCGACTATATACCGAGCTCCCTTGTTCTTCCCGATCTTCTCAAATTCAAAATACCGCGCCCACTCTTTTTCCTGTGCTTTCTTTGAATTTCCTTGCTTCTCAGGCTCCCCCAATAAAGCACATAGTTCAGAGTATTTGTAGTATTCCCATATCTGTAATTGTGATAACTTTTCTCTATCCAAATTATAACCTCACTTTGTATTTCTATTTACTGTAGCTGGCGGCGCCTGCTGACGCGCACTCGCTTCGCTCGCGCTTGTCTGGGATGAGTTACTAAGCGAGAAGTTCGCTCGCGGTTTCACCGCTCACTCATTCCCACTTAGTAACTCATCCTTGAAACTTTGCTCTTAGCAAGCTGACTCGTCTTTCTGAACATCAAAAATCCTATATTACTCTCACTACGTTCGAGATGTATTAAGATTTTCATTGTTCAAATAAAATGTTATCCTGATTTTTATTAGAACATTGAAAATTATATATTATATAATTTATATATAATATTTTTAATGTTCTGATAAATCTTCTCAATTTCTTTTTCTTGCTCGCATAGCAGCGCTCCCGCTTGGGGCGGCGCGCTGCCCGCTGCAAAGCCTACGGCTTCTTGCGATGTTGAACTGTGTTCTATTAAGATGGCGGGAACATAGCTTCCCTGCCACATTCCCGCCGGGGCTTATACTGCGCTGTTTAGGATTGCATTTACAATCGTATCTTTCTGCGCAACATCAATATACTGCATAGGTTTTACTGTAACGCCACGGTCAACAGCATCATTGTGCAGCACGATCAGTTCTTCGCCGTACTGCTGGGGTCTCCCCTGCTTTACGCTGTCCATGATGGTGTCAAATTTTATAAATTGCCCGCCGGGGCAATAGTCAAATTAGTGTACACAATTTAAAAAGCATCATGGCGGGTTTGTTTGCTTACTGCTGGTCTTTGATTTCTGCCACAGCCATTGCAATTAGTTCGGCCTTATCCGCTCCGTTGTTCACGACCTCATTCGTGATACGCTGGCAGTGCGGGATATACACTTCACAGGGCACGTCCGGCAACGCCTTTTCAAACGCCAAAAATACAGGCGAATAGTTGTTATTGTATGTTTTGGTACACCATTCCAGGTTTTCTACCCGGTTATCCAACGTATTCAAGTTTAGATGGTTGATGTCCGGCAAGTTCTCCGGGTTTGGAATAAACGCATGAGCAACCAGTCTATGAATTTTAACACAGTGCCCTTCGATTCTATTGCTGATATTGACACTTCGGTATTCGCAGTTCTTGCCCGTATGAATTTTCCGCAATGGGGTCAGATACGTCTTGCGCGTTCCTTTAATCATGCTGAACACTTCGCCGTTCTCTCCGACATAGTACAGGTCCCTGTAGTCAACACCATCATACTTTCCAATTGGTCTGCACTGGCATACCGGCTTGTACAGCTTGAAAGCATCGCTATTGTCATAGTCAGTCGCATACTTTACGCCCTCATGCCTTTTGATTGCAACGCCTTCAATCGCGCACCAGTGTTTGTCTTCTTCATCTGAATACGGATTGATACCAAAAGTAATCATCAGTAACAGGTTGTCACTGTCAGCTACAATGTCATCGCCGATATGAACTACATCGCCATCATGCCATACATGAGTTGGCACCTGACGAAACAGCAGCTCATTGTCTACCGAGGATTTCTGCTGTTCCGCTCTAAGTACGTGTCCATCGAACACCTTGCAAAATTGTTCTGGCGTTACGCGCACCATGCCACAATCCGAGTTCGCGCTCATTTCCATAATGTTCGCATCGGTCATTTCAATATCTTTCGCAAAAGGGATAGGTTTATTATTTTTTGCCATTGAATCACTCCTGATAATATTCATTTATAAGTTTTTTCGTACAAATTCGGGTTTCTTTCACTACAATTTTCGTTCCTTCCTTTCCAATCAATTAAATGTATACAAATAAAGAAAGTTCTATCCGTGCAAAATGCAATAAAAACCAGACCGTCCCTTGCGGGCAGTCTAAAACATCCATCGTATTTCAGCTGGAATGACTTTCTCTTATTCCGTTTGCATCGTTCACAGCGCTCTAATCGTTCGTAGATTACAAAACGCTGCCGCTATTGCTATGGGGACCAACCACTCACGCCAGTCTCCAATTTACAACCATTGTACAACTACAAATGACAGGTTGTCAAGCGATTTTGCGTATATTTTTGACAAAATCAAAAATAAAGTATATTTGAACAAACAACCTATAATTGTATCTTGACTTTTTTCGAGTATTTACAATTAGTTCACAATTGCATATTGTCCAGTGGGCTGTATCTCTGGTACAGGCTGTGCAGGTCGTCTTCGGTCACATCCAGATAGGCCTGCTCTGTCACCTTCACACTGCTGTGGCCTAATATCCGGCTCAACGTGTAGATGTCACCGCCATTCATCAAAAAGCGCTTTGCAAAGTTGTTGCGAAAACAGTGCGGATGAATGTTTTTCAGCCCTATTCGCTGCGCATATTTGCGGACATTCGTTTCAAAATTTGATACTTGCAGCGGTTTGCCTTCATTCGTGCAGAACAGGTACTCGCTGTCGCGGTAACGGTCTTTGTATTGCAGCCAGCGCCGCAATACTTTGCCTGTTCTGGTCGAGAAAAACACATAGCGACCTTTCTTACCCTTGGTTATATCTGCTGGCAGGCTGATACAATTCCGCTGCAAATCCACACATGATGCCAACGCCTGTAAGCACTCCCCGCACCGCATGCCGGTATCCAGCAGTGTTTGCATGATAACGCTGTCTCTGTACTCGCTGAACTTTGAGATGTCCATGCAGCCCAGCAGCCGCTTGAAATCTGCATCTGAAACAAACTCCAACGGTTTGCGCTCCACTTTCATGTACTTCACCTTCTCCATAGGATTTTTGTATATCAGCTCTTGTTCCACGCACCAGTTGAAGAACACCTTCATGTTCCGCATATAGTTGTTGATGGTCGTGGGCGATATTTTCTTTGCGTAATCTGAGCGATTCTCTGGGTTATTGGAGTTTGCAGGTGCATCTATCGCACAGGTCGTGTACTTGCCGCGCTTTTGCAGATAGTCAATATAGCTTTCTATATGTACACGTTTAACTTCTTCCGTCCGCTCAATTTCACGCACACTTAGGAACTGCCCAAACAGCCGCAGCGTCTGCTCATAGCTGCCCATCGTTTTTGCGGCCAGGCCTTTGCGCTCACAAGCGGCCATAAAAGCCTCAACATCGTATTGAACCATAAAAAATAAAACCTCCTGTATCATCGCGGTCCAGGACCCAATGAATACAGGAAGTTTATCGGTGTAAACACAAATTATTTATAGGCTTATTTTATAATTTCACATTTTTTATAGCGATGAATCCGCGAGTTTATCGGTTTGCAGCGTCCGCCATAAAATGCCGGTTTTGCGGATAGTGGCGGAGTTTATGCGGCCTTATGCTCTCCGCTTTTTGTCCAGGCGGATCTTGTCGGCGATCATCGCGATGAACTCACTAGTAGTAGAAATTGCGGATTCGTCCAATTGCTATAATTCTATGTTTGTACCCAATAAATGTGTTGCCTTTTCCCAATATCCATAGTCCTGAACTGCAACTGTTCATTCCTTTGTAATTATAGCATACATTCGCTTATTTTCCACACTTTTTGAGCGTTTTCCATGTCACCAACAAGTGTCTTTTCTTTTGTCTTGATGTCTGCTATACTGGCATTAGAACTATGCTCTTTAACAAACACACTTTATATGTACACATCTAATCATGGAGGCTTTATGGATAACTCAACTGCAATTAACCAGGCTTTTGATGTGGTTGACATCATGGCACGCATCCGCCAAAACGTGAATATGGCCAAGGCAGGCAAAATCACACAGGCACGGGCGCTGGAACGTATTGAAGAACTGCTTGACCAATACGAACTGGGCGAAACGCTCTGGGTAGAAGAAAAGTTGGGTATGGATGTATCCGCCGGGCACTCTCTGAAAAATTGATTTCTCAATCTACCAATATATCTTGCAATTTATCTGCATTTTGGCTACTATTAAAGTATAAAGGGGGCATCGGCTATGCTAATGATGAAAATCGAAATGAATGCAGACAAAATCCAGGCTGAGAAGCGCTACACGCTGTCTTCTATCAACCGCACGATTGAATCCGCATTTTCTCAGATGCAGCTGCGTAAAGTAGAAGATGCTTCCGGCGCTTTGCTTTACAGAGATACCGGCAATGCACGGGACTATGGACGCTTCGGCAGGGTCGTCAATACCTTAAAAAAGCAATCGTGGTTCATGGACAATGTATCCGTCTGGCGTTTGTATGACAGCGATGATTCCGACAATCTCAACGATTGCAGTGAAGAAGACTTGCTATTGCACTACCAGCGCAAGCCGCAAATAGGTGGCTGATGTGGAACGCCGCTATCTGAAAGCCATCAACTTTGACCTGGATACGCATAAGCTGCAAGCCCATTATCCGGGCACCAATTATCGTACAGCTTACTACGACTTACGCCGATTCTTTGAAAAGCATGGTTTCGAGCACCGGCAGGGGTCCGGGTATATATCGCTTTCCAAGTTGGCAACAGCCGATATTTACGATTTGATGGACAACTTGACACAGGAACTACCGTGGATAGGCAAATGTGTAAACAAGATTGATGTGACGAATATCGGCCAGCAGCATGACCTGATTGATCTTGTTCAAACTGAGCCGTTGGATTTGGATGCTGAACTGATTTTGCAGGAACCAAGTGAATAAAAATTGGATATAGATGTATCCGCCGGGAAACGGTTATAAAAAATAAGCGCCACAAAGTTACACTTGCACTTTGTGGCGTTTATTTCTACACATCTATTATATTTTTTCGGCAGTAAGCAGCGCCTTCCCTATCAGGTGTATAGACCAAGGTTCTCAAAGAAACGATGGACTTGCGGCGCCGGGCAGTTTAGCAGAGCTTCTGTCATACCAAATTCTACACCGTGGCGCTGGCACTGACGCTTTGCCAGGAAGTAAATAGCTTCATCGTAACTGCAATTGTGATAAGTCTGTGTGGTTTCGTCGTAATACGAATGATCACGGATATAATCTCTATAATAATATCCCTGATCGTCGCAACGGTGATTCTTAACATAATCGATATGCCATTTGCATTCTGGATGAGAATACTTCTTCATGATTTCATTCTGCTTTGCAACTTTCATGTTCTTGGGAATATCCGCCGCAAATGCCGCCCCAATAAGTCCCAATCCAAGAAGAAGACCCATAAATCACATCTCCTTTGCATTATTCGTATTGTTACTTTTTCCGATACAATGTTTGTAATGGCGCTTACTGCCCATCCTTTAAATCAAGATTATCACGCCTTTTGACTTGTGTCAATAGCATTACGCTATTTGTACAAGGTTTATAGATGGTGTTCACTTTCCTAAAATAGTAGTAAGGAGTGAGCACATGAAAGCAGAATATAAATCCTTATACGAAAAGTTCGGGTTGAATGTTGTATATTATAGAAAGCGCGAACGCCTGACACAGTTACAGCTTGCCGAGCTGATCGATGTTGACCGTAGCCATATCAGCGCTATTGAACTGGGCAATGTTGGCGTGTCTTTTGATGTGCTTTTTAAGATGTGCGAAGTTCTCCATATTACACCCAAACAGCTATTCGATTTCCGGGACTAAGGTTATTTGCCTGCCCAATTCATGTTTATAAAACCAAACCGCCACAAGGCCCCTGTAAGGCTCTGTGGCGGTTCTTTTGGTTTGTAATGTAGTTTGTTGTTTCGCGTGTTATAGGGCCTCTGAGAGGTTCACAGGGCCTTGCTGGACGCTCTGGTGCTCTCTGTGCAGCACAGCAGTGAAATGTACCATATTGCGGACTGAATTGCTATGCCGTCCGGCAGCAGTCTGCTTTTGCGTCAATAAAGCCAAACGCCTACAAAGTGGCTATAAGACTCTGTGACGGCTTCTGCTTTCAAGAATATAGTTTGACGTATAA
>ERZ894212.772-NODE-772-length-10373-cov-13.476643_pt1 | contig 10373 bp, 7 predicted proteins | sample MGYA00380289_ERZ894212 | MGnify/ENA primary metagenome ERZ894212 (study PRJEB32331, sample SAMN06328481) | human gut metagenome | biome: human gut microbiome; feature: stool | host: Homo sapiens | collected 2013-05-02 ... | reverse complement strand
TCCTCTTACAGAGAACAACTGACACAAGAAGAGGTTGACAAGGCAATCTACTTGGTTCTGGTACGCATTCCGATGATGCATTTCAATACGGACAAAAACCTATATGCTGCAGACTTGCAATTGCTCAACAGATTGGACTATCCGGATAAAGAGCTATATAATAAGATAAGGGAAATCGAGCAGAAACTCTTCAGCACACAATATGGCGAAGGGCTTCAACAAGCTGTTGAATTGTGCCAGGCACACGAGCAGGACCATCCGTCATTCTACTCAGAGCTTTACTACACACTCATCATCAGCAAATTCTTCCAGCCCGACTACAACCCCGGCACTGAAGAGCTTTCCGCAACACTCCATCTGGCAAAAAAGGCTTTCCATCTGTCTCCTTCCCAAAACACATTGTCTTATCTCGCTGCAGCTTACGCACGTGCAGGCAATTATCGGAAAGCATACCAGGCTCTGGCATACTTGCCTTTTTATAAGGCACCGACCTTGAGCAACGCCGTCTATCCGTTACTGGGTATTGTATTTGACCGGGAAAAGGGAGAATGAGGTTCTCCACACGATGCCCCAGACAAGTTATAAACACAAACAAATCGCCTGAGAATACCACTCATACCATAATCTACGAGAACAGTATTCTCAGGCGATTCCAGGATGCACCAGGCATGGCCCGGTGCATCCTGTTTGTTTACAATCGCTATCAATAGCCTGGATTCTGATATTCCGCACTATTGGTAATAGTAGCCGTAAATGTCGTTGATATAGGACGCAAAGCATATTCCGGCTTGAAATATTGGGCCAGATCCGGATGCGTCTCAATCAAATAAGTCGCATCTTTAAACATGCCTGTACGTTTCAGGTCATAAAAGCGACAATACTCACCACACAGTTCACGGCCACGCTCATCCAGCACGTCACGTACCGTCGGCTTGGTTGTCAATGGGACAGCTCCTGCACGAGCTCTTACCTTATTGATATAATTTGCTGCATGAGAGCCTCCGTTCAAATAGATGTCCAATTCAGCTGCTATCAAATACACCTCCGCCATACGCATGATAAAGGTCGCATTCAAGTTACCATTACGTTTTTTGGCTGGATTGGCCACATAATAGTTACTGCTATTGTGCTTGGTAAGGGACGGATAGAAATAACGGAACTGATTCTCCTTCCCTTCATATTGCATCTTTACATTATGCTTGACATCGTCATATACATCCGCATAATCAACAACCAGCACCTTATCCGTACGCTTCCGGGCTTTCCACTCTGCATAATCGGTATCTTGAGGCAGGATAATCCTGACAGCCTCATCTCCAACAGCCAACGACTGCCCCAATACAGATGCGTCTTTTCCATAATTGGTTAACGCATCTTTATCCCACTCATAGGCTTTATTGGCTTTCCATTCCGTTTGGAATATCTGATGGAAACGTGGGTCGAGCGTACCGTCCTTCTGCACAAAAAGACTGAGCAGATGCTGAGTAGGCATGAACAATCCAGCTTGGCTTCCTTCCCATGTCAGACGCGAAGCCTGCGTATCCTCTCGTGCCCCAAATCGATTGAGGTCACAAAGGAAATACTCATCATTACGGTTCAGTTTCCAGTTGCCGTTGCTGGAACCATGCCCGTCAGCACCGGCATACCAACGATGTTTCCACAAGGCTTCCTTGTTATTCCAATTGTTTTTCTCTGCAAACACCTCTCCAAAGTCAGGATACATATATGCATTGTACTTTGTGCCACCCGATTCACAATCATCAATCAGTTCTTTGGCTGCATCAAGTCCTTTCTGCAGAAACTCCGTCGCACCGTATTCATAAGTCTGCAAACATGCCTTGGCAAGGAAGCCGATTGCAGCCTTCCGCGTTGGCACTGTCGTCGTCTTATCATCTCCTTTTGTCAAATGTACGGCAGCAAACTCCAAATCAGGAATAATCACTTCCCGATAAATAGTCATCGGATCAGTTCGCACCGGAGCAAAATCCATCTTTTCCGATGGTTGGGTCAGCAATGTCACACCGCCAAATTGCTCCACCGCATTGAAATAATAAACAGCCCGCAAGAAACGCGCTTCCGCCACTTTGGCGTCGCGTTCATCCTGTGTCTTGAAAGGAGCCTTGGCAGCCAATGAGATCGCCATATTGCAGCTGCCTATACCATCATATGTACCATTCCACCAGTTATTCGTATAGGTCGTATTAGGGGCAGCTCCTGCAAAGAACCAGAACCATTGCGTCCACGATGTTGACTGATTCGCCCTATAAGTCCACAAATCCGTATCTCCTTCAGTCAAAGCCATCCAATTTTCTGCACCATAAAAGTATCTCTCCATGGCAAAATAGCACTGATTGACCAACGTGTTATAAGACTCCACAGAGTTAGCCGCCATATTGTCCATCGTAAATCCCCCGGGATTCACTTCGTCAAGGGAACACGAATGGAAGAGGGTTGCCACTGATACAGCAGCAGCAAAACTTATCTTTTTGATGTTGTTTTTCATATCTGTCCGTTTATTAGAAAGTGAGGTTTATACCAAAGACAAATTGCTTATATGTAGGGAAGGCATCAGAACCATTCATTTCCGGATCTGTCCCCTTAAGCTTCTTGTCCTTGACAAAAATGAAAGGATTATAAGCCGTAGCATAAATGCGACAACGCTCCATCAATGCATAACGCGATATCTTCTTTGGAAGGGTGTATCCCAAAGTGATGTTCTTGATTTTGATGAACGAACCATCATGCACACGCAGAGCATCCATCACACTTTGTTCCGTACCACTGCCCGGCACCGGATAATAAGCTTTTTGATTTTCTTCCGTCCAATAATCTACACCGGCAAGCTGATTGGTCGTCAAGCTGTAGTCCGCCGTATAACGGCCTAAAAGATCACTGCTGATTGTTTGTCCATAACGCGCCATTGTGAAAAACGAAAGGTCAAAATCACGATAGGTAAACGTATTGTTCAAACCGAAAATCCAGTCAGGATTGATATGTCCGAGTACCTGACGATCATCTTCGCTGTATTTATGTTTGCCTTCGTCCCCATCCTTGTCCAGTGTCTCCACCTTGACCCATCCGGGCTTTACACCATAAACAGCAAGTTCATCCTGAGAACTGTCCGTTCCCCAAATACCTAAATATTTATAACCATAAACAGACTTGATGGGATGTCCTTCAAAAAGGTTCTCTTTAATAAGGTCTCCGTCAGGAAGCTCATCGATCTGCTCCTTGCTCCAGGTAGCCGACAAAGTCGTGTTCCAAGTAAAATCCTTCGTGCGGATATTACGACTGTTGACAGTCACTTCCACTCCCTTATTGCTCGTCTTGGCAATATTCTCCCAGCTGTCCAGAGGCCTTCCCCATCCTGTGGCACCGCTGGTTACCGGCATCGTACGCTTGAACAACAATCCATCCGTTCTTGTACGGAACATGTCAATAGTTCCATCTATACGATTTCCCAAGATTGCAAAATCCAAACCTAAATTCCAGTTATATGACTTTTCCCAGCCTAACGAAGGGCTACCGTAAGTTTCTGTGTATTGAGTGAAAGAAACAATATTTCCATTCACTGTCACACCATTACCGGAATACTTATAAGCCCTCGTCTGTGTAGAGTATGCATCCACCCCACCGGAATTTCCGGTTACACCATAACCAATGCGAAGTTTCAGATTATCCAGCCATCCACGGCTTCCCTCCATAAATCCTTCATCGGAAATACGCCATGCCAACGCCGCAGCAGGGAACGAGTCCCACTTATTACCATCTGAGAAGAACGATACTCCATCCCAACGATTAGAGAAAGTGAAAAGGTACTTCCCTTTATAGGCATAATTGAAACGCAAAGCATAGGACATCTTCTGTTTCTGCTTAAAATCCGATTCCACATGCTGACTGGTTGTAGACATCAATCTCCAGAAGCTCCAGACATCCAGGTCTTGTCCACTACCTCCTGCCAAGGAACTCTCATCCTGAGACTTTTGCCAGGAAGTAATACCGGTAATACCCAAGTCGTGATCGTCTGCCAGGGTAATGTTATAGGAGGCTATGTTCTCCCAAGTGTAACTGTTGGAATGGTTATTGGTTATAGAGGCATGAGGGGTTCCGGCATAGGTCGGACGGTTGGCATTGCAATATGCTCCCCAATATTGTCCCTGACGGGAATAATTCAAGGTTGTGTTCAGTTGACTTCTCAGCGTCAAGCCTTTTACCGGCGACAACTCCAGATAGGCATTTGTATTGATGTAGGTTGCACGGGTATTGTTGGCATATTGATTCTCGATGTAATCGCCCATCGGAGAATATTGGTCTTTGATATACTCCGGTTGCAGTTCTCCTTGTTCATCATAGACGTCTCCCAAAGGAAAAGCTGTCAGTGCCCTGGTGAACGTATTCTTTACACCGGCATCAGCTATGGTATAATTCAGGTTCGAAGTAAAGCCGAGCTTAGCCCACGAGAAAATACGCTGATCAATGTTCAGACGCACGGAATAACGGTCCTGTTTCTCATTCTCCAATAAACCGGTATCCTGGCTGTAAGTGGCAGAAGCAAAAACCTGGGTATCTTCCGTTCCTCCGGTCACCGACATGGTGTATTTCTGCGTAGTAGCAGTTCCTCCTGAGACTTCATCCACCCAATCAATCCATTTGCCGGCATTATAAGCATCAATGTAGTTTTCATCGCCACCCATCAGTGCTGCAATATTGGCAGGATAGTCTCCATTCTTATATTTATAAGCCTCACGCTGGTAAGCCAGCCATTCGTCACCGACCATACCATGTTTAAACTCCGGAGAACCGCTGAAACCGTAATAAGCATCGAAATTCACTGTCGCCTTTCCTGCCCGTCCTCTTTTGGTCGTGATAATGACGACACCATTTGCACCGGCAGAACCATAAATAGCTGTCGAAGAAGCATCCTTCAACACATCGACGGACTCAATATCGGAAGGATTGACCTGGTCATAGCTGCCGGGCAATCCGTCGATGATAAACAGCGGCTCGTTACTTCCGTAAATGGAGCGTGAGCCTCGTAACAGAATGGTGGGTTTCTGTCCCAATTGGCCACTGGTTTTGGCGATGTCCATACCCGCCACTTTTCCCTGCAAAGCTTCCATCACATTATTAGTGGGTGATACCACAATATCTTCATTCTTCATGGAAGCCACCGCCCCTGTGAGATCCCGCTTCTTCACGGTACCATAGCCCACAACGACCACTTCATCCAGCAGTTGGTTGTCAGGTTCCATCCTGATGGTCATGCGACCGGGAGTGATGGTAACATCCTGGGCTTTGTAACCCATGTAAGTCAATTGGAGAACGGTTGCTCCGGACGGAGCTGTGAGTTTGAAGTTTCCCTCGAAGTCTGTGATGGCACCCACTTTCGTTCCCTTCACCAGAACGGAAACGCCAATCATGGGTTCGCCTTTCTCATCGAGCACTTGACCGGATACGGTCTTGGATTGTAAAACCTCCTGAGGATTAGTCATTTTTACCCCCTCCCACGCCACTTTGGCAGAAAGAGGAGCTGCTATCAACAGACTGGAAAGTCCCCAGATAAAAGAAGTCTTTGTGACGCTGGAGAAGCGTTCACTGCTTGCCTTGTTTTTCATCATAAGGTCAGGTTGTTAGTAATAGGTTTAGTAAAAAGGAAATGATTTCGTGTGCAAAGATAGAAAGAACCCATAAATTCCCATTTCTTAAATGTTAAATAAGAATGTTAATGTACGGTTTTAACTTTTAGTACTCGGGATAAGAATCTGAAATTCTTCACATCAGACACATAAGAGTTACTTTGCATTCATTTTATTCCAGTAAGTTTAGAAGTCTTTATCCTTTTACTTTGCTTTCAGATAGAGCTGATACAAATTCTTCCCTGTCTTTCTATTTTGAGAGATTGTTCAACGCAATAATTAATCGTCCAAGCTCAGAGTAAGTATAATCTCTAGCGTTCTTCTGCTTCTCTTCCATAGAACGGTTGGCATTGGCTACAGCCTTCTCAAGACTGCCACCATTTCGTTCAAAGTAACCATGCAACCCTTTAGTCTTGATAAAGAAATCGGCAGTCTTTTGATAGGCAATACATTGGTTAAGATCTTTGAGCAAGGGCTCTTGTGTCTCATATAGACGTGATGTGTATCGAAAATAGTAGAGGAAGAATAATTCCGTACAGCGGTGAGTCTCAAAGAACTCAACCTTACAATGTATACCTTTCTTGGGCTTGGCAACAGGCTTGGCATATTTCATCTTTAATTTTTGATATTGAGAACGCTCTGGTTCCACATCCTTCGTGTCCATATCGACAATGCAGAATATATGGCTGTAGCCCATTGCCACACCATCAGCAATCTTAGCTTCAAGTTCCTTCATGCTTGTATGCTTGGGATAGTCAGGCTTGATGGTCACGCTCTTGAATATATCACACAAGGATTTGAAGTAGAAAAATTCCGTGGGACCTTCACCCAGGATAAGTGCAGTTTGTCGTAATTTCCCCATATCAATCCTCTATATTTATAAAGATACTACCCAGCTCAGGCTTTGCTCCCAAACGTCCAATACGATAAGAGTTAAACAGGGACAAATTCTTATGCAACCCGAAAGAGTCACCGCGAGAATATTCAGAAGATGCGGTCTGCTTGTTCTTCTCCACGAACCATACCACACCCCTGTTTTCATTAATCAAATCCTGAGAAAGGAGCGTTGTTTCCTGACTTGTAATAATCAACTGAGACTTTTCGGAGTTGAAGATAAAGACGTTGAGGTAGTAATACAACAGGTCGTTGTGCAAATCCTCGCCAAGTTCATCAAGGAAGAATACATGAGAACTTGAAATCATATCGTACAACGCATCAAGAATGCGAATGTATTTCTGAGTTCCTTTTGATTGCCACTTCAGTGGAATATCAAAATCGCCATTGTCAGAATGATTCAGAAACGTAATGGAATCGGTTGTCGGTTTCAGCAACACATCTTTCATTTCTTCCGGAATGTTTTCTTTCTGAATACGCTCACGAAATTCGGCAGGAACAAAGCGGTCTTCTACAGAAGGTCTATATTCCAAGATATTCAAATCGGCCTTTTGAAGCATGGTGTTGTAGAACTTACACTTTGAAGGATTACTATATGCATCCTTTAGGATTTCGACAATTCCCCTTTCTACATCACCGTCTACATCGTGATAATTTTCCATTATCCAACCATGAAGAACATTGAACGGAGCAATATCTTCTTTTAAGGCAGCTTTTCTACAAACAGACAAAACACTATGATTATTCAACGTATTTTCCCGAATACTATCTTGCGTCTTGACTAGTAGTTTAAGACTTGGTCCAAACTTAACTTCAGCCTGCACATTATCACCAATAAACACACGCTCATAAAACAACGACTTTGATTTGTTTGGATAGTAATACAGGCTCTCATGCAGAATATATTTATCATTGAATTCTACGTCATAGTCATATCTGATGCCGTCTGCATAAAATGATACGTGCATCTGAGTTGGTTCATCCTTTGTGAGAATGAAAGGAATTCTGCCATTTATTCTTTGAGCCGCATCTGATTTTGGCTGTATCAACAAACGAAAAACCTCATTCAAAGCAATCAACATATTTGATTTTCCTGAAGCATTAGAACCGTACAGGATTCCTAACTTGTACAAGAATACTCCTTCTGTAACCTCTGCAACAAGTTCCGAAGAAGGACCTTTTGCCAAGAAACTCAGCTCCTGCTTATCGCGAATGGAAAGATAATTCTTTACCCAAAAATCTCTTATCATAGAATATATTTATGTCACTATTGTAATCTAATTGTAAAAATACAAATTATTTTCTTTACACCGGGAATATATTTCGCACATTTTGTAATAAAACTACGTTTTGGCAATAATTTAATACCAATTCACAAGAGAATAATTCGTAATTCTTGCAACCAGAAGTGCATTCACGCATCCCTCCTTCCGACGTTCCCCTCAATAATAGTTCCCCATCCGCAACCAACTTTCTGCTATTATTCCCTCCAAATCCCTACCTTTGCCTTCAGGATTAATACCTTATAAGGAAATGAATAAAATCGTACTGATTACAGGAGCCACAAGCGGCATCGGGCTGGCTTGTGCACGGAAGTTTGCAGAGAACGGCGACAGGCTGATTCTCACCGGAAGAAAAGAGCAGCAGCTGGCTGCCATCAGACAGGAACTCATCGCGTGGGGTGCGGAAGTGGTGACGCTGACGTTCGATGTGAGAAACCGGGAAGCGGCAGAACAGGCAATCAACGGACTGCCACGGGAATGGAAAGAGATTGATGTCCTGGTCAACAATGCCGGACTAGCTCTCGGACTGGAACCGGAATATGCGGGGGATTTCCAGGACTGGGAAACGATGATTGACACCAACATCAAGGGACTGCTGACCATGACCCGGCTCATTGTCCCGGGAATGGTGGAGCGCAACCGGGGACACATCATCAACATCGGTTCGGTTGCAGGCGATGCTGCCTACGCCGGAGGCAACGTGTATTGTGCCACAAAAGCAGCCGTCAAGGTTCTGACAGACGGACTGCGCATCGACGTGGCGGATACGTCCGTCAGAGTGACCAACCTGAAACCGGGACTCGTGGAGACCAACTTCAGCAATACCCGCTTTCATGGGGATGCGGAACGGGCTTCCAACGTCTACAAGGGCATCAAGCCGCTGACGGGTGAGGACATTGCGGATGTGGCGGTCTATGCCTCCAATGCGCCCGAACACGTACAGATTGCCGAAGTTCTGATACTGGCCACACACCAGGCAAGCGGCAGCGTGATCGTCCGGAAATGACCGCGTGTCATTTTGTCAAAGTGTCAAACGAATCGCCTGAGAAGGGCCTTCCTTGCACCAAAATACGAGTTGGTGACCGGGAAAGGCATTCTCAGGCGTTTTGCCAAATACACATTGCTGCAAATGGGAGAAACTGACGAACCGAATATCGGGCATTCCTCCGAATCCCTGGCAGAAGAATAAGAGTACACGGTGTAAGGTATACAAACAATAGTTCTCAAAAGTGTGCCTTCTCATACAAACCAGAGGTGAAAATCATTAAATTATTGTCTTCGAATCCTAAAACAAGTGTTTCATCTTCCGAATATTTGACTTTGACGGATGAAACAATATTGTTTAGGAAGTGAAACACTTGTGTTTGGCACATGAAACAATATTGTTTGACGAGTGAAACAATATTGTTTCGTGGTATAATTATGCATCTTTACCCCTTGTACGGAATGTTTATACGGACGGAAGTGAATGAATATTCTTAAAATAACCTACTTTGCCCGATTTTTCAAAAAGTAGCGTTAGCCAGAAAAGGGGAAATCGAGAAAAAAGGAAAGAGAAAATGCGGTTTCAGCATCCATCTGTCAACGAACGTCGGGCGACATTCCTCCGATGGACCTCAACCGTTGCCGTATCTTGCCACTGCGCCATGAGGACAGGTAGAGCGAAAGAAGACTTACGCCCTGCCGGAAACCAAATGAAACTTTATGCACCCAATATGCCCGGATGTCCGCAAAAAGACGTTTCTTTGCAACCGGAAACTCCAGACTCATAAAGAATGTAGAGACGATGTGTAAGGAATGGATGAACACCCGCCGGTCATCAGGCCGTTCGAAGTTACGTTTGGTTTCAGGGACAAGCTCTTTATTGAAGGGATTGTGCCTGGTGTTGATGTGTGTCTGCCTGAACGTGCAGGCGCAACGGATTTTCACGTATGGCTATGGCAACGGGGACTGGAAAGACACCGAGGTGACCGGACATGTGCAGATGGAAGAAAGTGAATCCAAACAAATCATGCCCCTTGCCAATGCCGGCATACGTGTCTATTGTCTGACCGACTCGACCTACAACGGTGGCATGACGGTGACGGACAAGGACGGAAACTTCATCCTGCACGCCTTTCAGCAACGCTCCAAAGACTACGAAGTGCACATCTCCTACCTGGGGACCGACACCTACAAACACCGCCTGACACGGGTCAACATCATCCGGCTGGACACCATCACACTCCACGAGAAACCCATCACGATGGAAGAGGCGGTCATCGTCGCCAAGCTGAAGAAGATGCGTATCCTGGGCGACACGACCATCTTCAACACCGATGCCTTCCGTGTGTCGGAAGGGGCAGTGCTGCTGGAACTGGTGCGCAAGATGCCGGGGCTGCGCATCACCCAGGGTAAAATGACCTATCAGGGGAAAGACATCTCGGAAATCCTGCTCAACGGAGAGAAATTCTTCGCCAACGACATCAGCATCGCCCTGCAGAACATGCCGGTGGAAGTGCTGAAGGAGGTACGTATCTATGACAAGAAGTCGGAGAAAAGCGAGCTGACGGGAGTGGAC
>ERZ894212.770-NODE-770-length-10382-cov-14.619832_pt1 | contig 10382 bp, 11 predicted proteins | sample MGYA00380289_ERZ894212 | MGnify/ENA primary metagenome ERZ894212 (study PRJEB32331, sample SAMN06328481) | human gut metagenome | biome: human gut microbiome; feature: stool | host: Homo sapiens | collected 2013-05-02 ... | reverse complement strand
GTCCGGCAGCATTGCCATGACAGGGACAAATGTGGACTTCATCTTGAAGGGCATCAACGAGTATCTGATGGCCTTGGCAAAGGAGCAGATCAAACTGGCCTTTGAGCAGTCCGAAAAAGAAGTTGCCGATCTGCACCAGCGCACCCGTGAGGGCCTTTTGACCGCCCGGCTGAACGGCAAGCAGGTTGGCCGCAAAAAGGGTGTTGGCTTTGAAACGAAAAAATCCAGAGAAGCTAAGCAGATCATCCGCACCCACTGCAAGACCTTTGGCGGCACACTTGACGATGCCAAGTGCATGAAGCTCACCGGTCTTGCCCGGAATACCTATTATAAGTACAAACGTCAGATTCGTGCTGAACTGATAGCTGAACAGGATTTGCCGAAAGGAGCAAGTATCTTTTATGAACCGCCAAAATCATTCTGAGCCGGAGAACAGGCTCACTCCGGAGGAGCAGCAGGAATTTTTAGAACTTCTGGCTCGACTTTCCCCGGAGCAGCGTGAAGCACTGAAAGAAGTGCTCAAGTCCTTTACCTAAGCAAAACAGTGCGGAGTGGCATCATGTCACCCCGCACTGTTTATTTTTTATTTACACCCCAAAAACGAACTTTTTAAAATCCCAAAAATCCAGCGAAATTACTGACTAAATTGCCAACATGCTCCAGCACTCGGGACCCTATATCGGCAGCCTTCTGTGCAACTTTTTTCACAACGGTTTTTCCGACTTCAAAAACCTTCCGTGCACCTTTTACAGCAAGCTCGCCCACTTTGGAGCCAGCCATATAGGCAACGGTTCCTCCGACAAAACCGCCAACTGCTGCACCGACTGGACCAAATGCCAGACCGACAGCGCCGCCTATCGCTGCACCTTTGCCCATGGAGGCCAAGCCCGCCACGGTTGACACCGTGGTTTCCTGCATTTTTTCAAAACCCTCCCGGAGGGTAAGTTCCCCAGTGGCAACCTTGCCCAGCACCTTTACATTTTCCACCGCAACGTATGCGATATTTGCAAAAGTGCCTGCGGGCGTACCCTTCGGGATCACGGAGAGGATCTCTTTTTCTGAAGCCACTTTCAGCGCACCTGCCGTTGCTGCCTTTACGCCAAAGTCGGCACCGCCGGTCAGAGCAGCCTCCACCACTTCCTGCCCGTCGATTTCTTCTCCGTTCCAGACCTTCTGTGCCACAGTCATACCTGCACCGATCACAGCCCCTTGCAGTGCTGCTGCACCCGCCTGTTTGCCGATGCCCATGGCAAGATCCTTGACCTGATACTCGTTCCAGTTCAGTTCACTCCAATTGCCGCTCTGGGCCTCTTCCTGCATCTGCTTGGCTTTTTCCTTACTCAGAGGCTTGCTGGTAGTTCCATCCGGCGCTTCAATGACATTGGACGATTTCTTTTCGATTTCCTGCCCGTCCGGGATCAGTTTTCCTTGGCCACGGTAGTCCCCTTTTTCAAACATCTCCCCCGTTGCGTGGGAATCCTGCCCGTACTTGCACTGATACCGCTTGACGATTTTGCCTTTGCCATCTACAATGACGACATCCACCGAATTTTTTCCGTAAGCACCATCCGGTTCCAGCACCTTGGCACGATATTCGCTTCCTGTTGCTTCGGCATTCAGGTTAAAGGTCTGTGCATGGTACTGTTCCGCAATATACCCGTCCAGATTCGGGTTCTGGCTGGGTACACCGGCCTTGGTGTTGATGGTGTGGTAAAGCTGCTCGTTAGCTGTATCCAGCGCCTTATCCAACCCAGCCAAATAGACCGAGGCTTCCTGCGCCGACATTGCCGAAATTGATTTCTGGGTTTGCGCGGCAAACCAGCTCTCCCTGCTGCGGCCATTGGCAACAGCTTCTTGCAGGGACTGGTGCATCGCTTCGTTCCGGTGCAGAGTGGTAACGATCTCGTCCGTCATCTTATGGATCTCTTCCGAAGGTTCCTCCGGCAGATATTCCTGCAGCTTTCCACCCAGCCATTGCTCCACCGGCTGTTCCGGGTGGCTGGTATAGCTCTGCATAAAATCCGTGTAGATCGGCTTGACCTTTTCCCAGTCCTCCGGTGTGACCTCCGGTGAACCGGTTTTCTGTTCCAACAGTTCCGGCTCCGGCATATCTACTTCCAGAACAGTCACATCCACTTCTTCATCATAGGGCTGCACAACCGTTTTCATTGCTGCTTTCCTTTCTGCTCTTCCATCAGTACTCCAAATATATCAGCATATAACCCGCGAGTTGCGCTTGTGACGCTCGCAGCCGTTTTTACTTCCGGTTCCGCTTTTACCTTTGCGGCCTCCGCACACGCCCGCAAGGGATTCGGCTACACTTTTGCTTTTGCAGCCTTCATATACACCTGTGAGGGTCCGGTTCTTTTTCCTTCTTGTCATCCAGACTGGCAGGTTTGATGTCGATCTTCTCCACAGTTTTCTGGATGCTGGCGATCTTATCTTTCAGTGTGCAGGAAATGGACTTGGTGTCCTTGATGGAGCGGATCAAATCGGCTGTGGTAATGGTCGTTCTGCCATCGATGGACAATAAACGACTATCTTCTACTGTTTACTGATTAAATTTTGCAATGTCGCTTGTCCACGACTTCATACCCTTTTTGTAACCCTGTTTTTCTGCCACTTTTGTCCAGTGGGCAATCTCATCGGTGAGACAGGTAGTAAACGTCATTTTATGGGCTCCTTCTGCCTGATTATGTTCCGCTGCCTTTTTATAGTATTCTCGTGCTTTTGTTCTATCCTGCTCAATCCCAGAAGACCTGAGTATTGCCGCGAGGTTATTGCAGCCGTTCAAATACATATTACCGATCAGAACATATGCATGATAAAACTTGTTTTTTGCCGCTTTTTCGTAATATGTTAAGGCACGTTTTCCATCCTTCTGTATATACTGCTGCATCAGTCCAAGCATTTCATAGGCCAGTACACCACCAGCCTTTTCATATTGGTCAAGATACTTCTGTGCATACCTCCCATAAGTTCTGCAAGTTCATTTTTCATCACTTTCATCCCGGCACGCTCCTGCCGGATGGATGTCATATTCTGCTGATGCTGGTGCTCATCGTCTGCCATTTTGTGGAGCCGGTTTTCTGCCAGTGTCTGGGGCGTGTTCATCTGCCGGGCGGCATTGACATAACGACACTAGCCGTTCTCAAATGCCGCCTGCACAGAAGAAGCGGCATCGTGGCAATATTTGGTCTGGATGTTGACACCATTTACCATGCGGTCGGGGCCATCCTTGGCGTTATCGCCGCCCACGATCTTTGCATCCTTACCGGTCAGGATATCATGGAGGTTATTCGCCTGCTCTGCGGCAAATCCATGTCCCTGCGCCGCTGCATTCATGTCTGCATTGACTGCGTTACTCTGGACAGATTCTGCGTTTTCCTTTTTCTCTTCGGTCTGAACATTCGGAAGGAACTCTGTTTTCTCCATTACAAAATTCTCCCTTTCCACTTCATCGGAATGCTTTACATCCTTTACGGAAGGTCGCTCTTCCTTTGTTCTCATTATAGCAAGGGTGTTAGACAGAATCTGTCCATCTTCTTTTTTCTTTGAAATTCCTGTGTCGATTTTCCAAAATGCTCGCCTTTGTTTCGATATATACTGTCAAAAGTATACGACTTATATAATTATCGGTCAAGTCTCATCACAATAAAATCGTAAGTACACACTACGATTTATCTAAGGAGGCTGAACCATGGAACGAGAGAAGCCCACATTTGATATCCTAGGCCGTATTGAGCGGGAACGCCTTTCCCGTGGCTGGTCTGAGTATGCCCTCGCAGAAAATTCTGGCTTGACACAATCTACCATTTCTACATGGCGCAGACGGAATCTTCAGCCCAATGTAGCTTCTCTTGAGAAAATCTGCTCCGGTCTTGGTATCTCGCTTTCTCAGTTCTTCCAAGAGGAAGACTCTGTTTACTTAACCCCCGATCAAAAAGAAATTCTTGATCTATGGGCTAAACTCTCTCCTGCTCAAAGAGAGGCAGTCTCTAAAATGCTGTGTTCCTTCCTATATATAAAAGAAGAGGAATAAATTTTTTTCCGCTCGTGAGCCGCTTGTGTCAAAAGCGAATTTCCGCGAGCACCCTCTCACGGCACACCCATTTTCAGAATGGGTGTGCTACAGGGGCGCTTGCAAAAATTCACTTTCGACACGCGCGTCTCACTCACGGACTATGTTTTTGTAGCTTCTTATATAAGATAAAATCCAACTATTCCGCAGCAAAATACGGTCAAGCCCATGAAGGACTTGACCGTTTTATCATTTTGAATAATAGGTTTTAGATCTTCCAAAGTTTCATACTTATCATTTTTGAGTTCGATATAAGACATATCTATGAACCTCCTCTTTTATCCCTTCCAGATCTTTTTCACTCGCATAATATCCAATATTAGATATAATTTCATCAACAAGATCTGCATCTATTTCAGTAAAATAAATTGCACTCTTAAATACTTCTGTAGCATTTTTACCAGTTTCATTCATTCTCTGTTGTAAATGAACTTTATCTTCATCTGTCAATCGTATACTAAAGATATTTCCCATTATAATCACCTTCTTTCTATAGAACTCATAAAGATAAATTAATCTCATTGAAAATATAGATGAGAATTTATAGAATAAAATATTATTTATGACGGCATCCGCCTCCCCCTCCTAGCAAGAATAGCCAAATGTATATACACTATACATTCGACCATTCTTGTGCGACTGTTTGTACTACAACTATTCCATTCAGCCGCTTTATCCTAATGTTAGTGTCATTAATAAAGATTAACTTTCACCTTCCTTCTGTTCTATACATTATTTAGCATTAACATTGGATTACCCGTATGTACATCACTCCATCAAGCACTACTTTCAGGCAATAGAAAACCCACATGGAACATCATCCATGTGGGCTTTTTCATGTTACCACCCAACTGATTTCAAGTGGGATTCCTGTATAATATATTCCTGTACCGCTCTCTTGGGGATCTTCCAAGATCGGCCGATCCTCATGGCCTTTATCTTTCCAGACTTCAAAAGCTTATAGGTAGTGTTCATACCGCATCCCAGCATATCAGCGACTTCTTCTGGAGTGATCAGAGTGTCATAGCAATCAAACATAACGGCAAATCCTCCTTTGGTGGGTTACTATGATGTTGCCGAAGGTCAAATCATACCAGATACAGAGAAAGGGCGACCACTTGCGTGATCGCCCATTTAGTTATCTCCTATTTACTTTCAACAGAAGCATTTTCGACAATTGGAAAAAATTTTGCTCTGAAATTCCGCCTTCGCCCGAAATTTTAGCGCACTTTGAGTTTATTTTTTTTTAGAGTGTCGAAGTCATCTTATATCGCTGATACCCATGCTGATATCCATTGTTAATTCATCCGGTTTCTGCGTTTCCCGTTCCGGTATTACACTGTATATCCATGTTGGTGAAATCGCGTTGAGGACTCCACCGATTGCCCATATCTTACATTTGTTTTGTTTACTTGGTGCCTCCAACAATTTCAAGTGTTTTAATTGTGGCATTTCCTGCCTTCTGTTGTCTATATATTTTTTCAATATATCATATGCTTTTAAGGAATCCTTTCCCGCGACAACGTAGATTCTTTGTGTCACACTTTTTAAAAATTCGACATATGCTCTTCGAGAAAAATCATTTTCATCAAAAATCACCCCATCCGTACCGAAAACTACTGGAGTAGTGCATTTTAACCGTAAATTTCTCAGGTGCCTAAGAGCATCCTCTTCTAGTACATCTAATATATTCACATCCATTGTACGGGAGATTTTCTTCAAACCCATCAAATAATTTTCAAATTCTGTAATAGCTCTACTATGATAAATCATTTCCTTTGCAAACTCATTCATCATATATTCGCTATAGCTCTCGCTCTCATAAGCCTTATTTCCAATTTTAACCAGTTCATAACAAAAAGCATCGTATGCTTTTACCAAAGCACTCTTTCGAGCTCTTTGATTTTGACCTTCATTACTATCATCCAACCATTCCCATCCTATTACCGACCCTCTACCTCTCATATGCTCAATGAATAATCGTCGCACCTCCACCATTTTATAGTCGATAGTTTCGGTTTGTTCGCTCTCTGCAATATCCCATATAATCTCTCTCACTACCGGTGCCAAAAAATCCTTTATTTTTTCTTGTGAAAAAAAGATGTATGTAGATGGAACTTTCAACGAAAAGTTGTTCGTGTACAAGAAGTCTTCTAGTTGCTCTATATATGCATCTTTTCCAAAAAGCTCTTCTTTAATTTTTTCTTCCCATCGATCGTTTCTATTATAAATTTTCTTACAATTTTCATTGAATGCTTTTATTTCGTATTTCAACCCCTCATTATTTTCTACAACTTCGTTTAGTATTGGATTGCACACTATTTTTTCGAATGATATATCTCGTGCTGATAAATACTTAAACGTCAGTAATGCACATATCAATGCATTACTAGTAAAAAAAGATTTAGCACCATTCTGATTGATGTTAAAGTTTTCCCATGGTCTATATAGCCTGAATGTTGCTCGAAGAATCGCATCTATCGCTCCATCGTAATCATCTGTACAGCACGGAGCAACTATGACTGCATCTCTTTTCAGATCTTCTTCTATAGAGTAAAGTACCAGTTGCTCTAGCCCTCCCTGATATTGCATATCCTTTCTCCTTCTTACATCACAGTATTTTTTCTATCTTCATTTCGATCACAAGATCGATTTTTTGTGACCGATTTTTTGCCGCAAAAATTTTTGTTTTCGTTTAAAATCTAAGCCACAGTAGCGGGCAACGTTCACCGATGCCTTTCTACTGTACCGCACCTTGATAATTTCATAGTGGGTAGCATACGCCAATGGAACGGTCAGACTGCCCACAAGAAAACATATTCACAAAAGGAGGTTTTTACCATGAGTAGCAAATTCATAGTCTCAAATCGAGTTCACGATCCACCCAGAGATTTTACTTCTGTACCTGCCTGTACCTATATCGACAGCAGTGGTCAGGAGTTCATTGACATGGAAACGCATCAAATGGATATAGATGCCAGAGATGCGGCCTACCGACAAGAAGTACACAATCGACTAGTTCGGCAACAGAGTGATCCTGCCCAAAAAGCTGAACTAAAAGCGCTCTTGGCCGAGTTTAATCACTTCGATAATTTTGGATTCGATGTAGATATTTACAAACGCCCTTGGATCATTAAGAAGCGGATTCCAAACGATCCTCGACCGATTCGGCGGTCATTCACATCTTGCTATGATTTCAAGGCTATTGTTGTAAGGAAAATTGAGCGTGACAAAACAACCGAATGGATTTATGTATCGTTCCGTATTCCCAACAAACCGTCCGGAGCATTCTGGCTGGAGAAAGGCGATTTTAGTCCGAAGACGTTGCTGAAGAAGTTCATGGCTGCGGGTGGCCAGATCCATTATACCGAGGACAGTAAACGGTGGGCAGATTTGTTGGCGGCTTTCATCGGTGCAATTTTAGACACTGAACACCCATACTTGCTGCCTCCTGTTGGATGGTATCAACTAGAGGATGGTCGCTGGCTCTATACGCCGCAGATGAAGGACACCTTGGCCACCCCGTTGTTGGCCACCACTGACTTGGAAAAGTTGCCCTTGGCTTTGGTCAGGATTTTAGGGATTATCAAAACTAGAATCTCTGATAAATTTGAGGGCATTCATCGTTTCTTTGCTCTTTTAGACAATGATGTTTCTACTTCAACAAGAATGACGGTTGACGACATACCAAAGCACTTCAATCAAATGCTCGATCAGCACGGCCCGGATGTCTTATTATCAGTCTACGGTGACAATCCAGGAATTGCCGCTACCGTTGGCAACTACCGTTCAGCGACAAATTTTGCCACTCTGCTTACAAGGACTATGACAGAGCCTCGTTTTCCGCTATGCCTTATCGTATCTACGAACGGCATTACTGAGTTGCAGCAGAAGCACTGTCTGTTCTTGCCTCACGAGGAAAGCCATACAGCCGCGCTGCCTCTGGCCGAAATCTTTAGCAAGCTGTGTGCCCTTGTTGAGCACAACCCAGATGCCTTCGAGCGCATCGTTGAGCGGTCTTACATAACCGCTTTAGGTTCCTTGGATGAAGAGTGCGCCTTTCGGAATGAAATCGCACTTCTAAACGTTTCATCCGTTGTTCTTTGCTGGGCATTAAAGCTCCTTAAACAACCGGATTTAGCACAAACAGCACACGAGGTCTGTCAGGCATACATAAATAATTGTTTATCCGAGTGGGACAGCTCTCTGGATTGCAACGCCAAAGAGATTTTACGCAGGGTCCTCTATTCCGCACAAGAAGCCGGGGACATTCGTCTTCTCCGCTATGGAGAGGTCGATTCTAGCTATGATCCTGACCGGGATATCGTACAAAAAGGAGGTGACTTTCTGTTGAAAGGTTCCTTACTAAAATATCTGATTTGCGAATATGCACAGGGTTATAGTGCATCTGCCATTATTTCGCATTTGCAAAGTGAGCATTTGCTCTCTGAGTTCAGCATCGCCAAAAAGATTCGTATTGACAACGGAACCTATGTAGATGCTCGACTTCTGACCTTGAAGCGCAGTTGCTTGACCGAATATGAAGATTCTGATTAAAACAGGAGGGACGGAACCATGAAGTTGAAAATAGGCTCTACCTATCAAAAAGCCGTTACAATCGTTGAAAAACTCAAGGAGGGGAACGCTTCCATTTTTATCTGTGGAAAAAGCGGCGTAGGAAAGTCTACTCTTTCCTACAATATTACAAGGGGGCTGCTGGAGTCAGGTGTTCGGATCGTAGCCATAGATCATCGGCACGCTGTGTCCCTTCCAGTAGAACTAGAACCGTATGTACATCGTCAGGACGTGTCTCAAGAGCCACTCAAGCTGCATTTGTTCGGGGCATCAGATAATCCAGCGGATGCGGCTGCATCTTTCGTTGATACGGTTGCATCCGTTATCAGGCTATCAGATGGGCAAAAGCCGTTACTGATATCCCTACTAGAAAAGGCTCTCCGTGATTCACCTGCCCCGAATGAAGCATTGGAACGATTACACCTAGAAATCCAGAATTCCCGGTCACTCGCTGCACCCGGTTTGGAAAAAGCCTTGAGTCCTTTATGGGGACAGAAGTTTTTCGAGAATGGCGATTTCGAGATTTCCCCCGGCATCACCTTGCTGGAATTAGGTTCGTTTCCGTCATCCACGCAACACATCGTTGAAGAGGTGGTTTTTGCAGCACTGTTACGAGAAGCCACTCACGAGGATTTTCCACCCACTTTCCTGTACTTGGATGAATTGAGTAACTTCCCATTGCACCAAACAAGTGCACTGGGAAAAATTCTCAACGAGGGTCGCAAATACGGATTGTACTGCTTGCTGGTTGCCCAGAGCATTCGTGTGTTCAAGTCTGAGCAACGGATTTTGCTTCAGCAATGCAAATATATAATGTATTTCCAGCCAGCGGATGAAGAGGTTCGTATGTGCGCCCGTTTAATTAGTTCGTCAGGTGGAACCAAGTTGACTTCCATACTAAAGAGTCTTCAGGTTGGTGAGTTCATGGTCTCCGGCCCAGTTTATGTAGGTGATTCTGATACGCCGACTACCAAGCCACTGGTCGTCCATAGTAAGTCACCAGAGGATGTCGTTCCTGCCAATGGCCCGCTGGCGATTCCGGTACCTTCCGATACAGAACCGATCCTGCCCCCAGCGCAGATTGACCTTCTTCTGCCGTTGGACGCTCTTGATGACTGTGACGATGAAGAAGCCGCTCCCAGCAAACCGGAAACCGTAACGGAGAACGCCTGTCCTCTGCTGCCGGATTCGCCTTCGGAGCCTTCCATTGAACCGCTGCATCTTCGTGATGAATCTTCTGCTCCACAAGAACAAAGTCAGTCACCGCAAATGCAGCTGCTTCGATCTGCCGTTTTTACATCCGTTCCTATGAACTCATATTATGGTAATTATAACTGTTCTTGGCCACCAGCACAAGTGCACCCGGCAACCTTTTCTTACCCGAACATGGATTTCAGTTCACTGATTCAACAGGATGATGCGCAGATTTCCTTTCAAGCGCTTATCACACCATAAGGCAAAATGTACGCTAATTCAAGCAGATATGCTTATCATGAAGCAATCCGCTTCGCATTCAATTTTAATTTCAGGAGGAAAACACTATGGGCGCTCCAATTTACTTTACAACGCCTCCATGTTGCCACTCCGGCGATTGTGGATACATCGATTGTAGTGCTATCACGCTGCGTGACCAGAGTCAATTTTTTAACTGCGGCTATGTCGTTCCCCCTTTAAACGCCCAATATGAGGAAGTACAACCCGATTTGCATTCTTTGGAGCGTTATGA
>ERZ894212.765-NODE-765-length-10394-cov-106.131444_pt1 | contig 10394 bp, 7 predicted proteins | sample MGYA00380289_ERZ894212 | MGnify/ENA primary metagenome ERZ894212 (study PRJEB32331, sample SAMN06328481) | human gut metagenome | biome: human gut microbiome; feature: stool | host: Homo sapiens | collected 2013-05-02 ... | reverse complement strand
TTTTTGATGTATAATCATGTAGCGGAAGTTAGTGTGTATGTTTTTATGCAATTTCTGCGTTATGTATTTTTGCTTTATTACAGCCGAACAACCGAAAAATTAAACGCTGGAGTAGCGCAGTTGGTAGCGCAACTGATTCGTAATCAGTAGGTCGAGGGTTCAAGTCCCTTCTTCAGCTCCATAACAAAAACCGCATCAGAAAGCCGTTTTCAGGCTCTTTGGTGCGGTTTTTATTTGTTTATTTTTACCGTAAAATATTGCGAAATATCGCATAATTTTGCTTAAATATTAGTCAAATGTCAGTCAAAAAGCAGCAATCACATCAATCACACATATATACCTAACACATTATGCATATAAAACTAAAAGCACCCTGCATTCTGCAAAGTGCTTTAAAAATTACTCTTTCGTATTCGTTTTAGCCGGATTTTTAATCATTCTGCCGTTGACGAAGATGTAGTCATCATCGGAGTTTGCGTTTTCGACTGCTTCGGTTTCACGCTGAACTTCTTCTTCCGTAAGGACATACTGCACATTATCACCTGTAAAGTAACCGACAGACTCCTGCACGCCTTTTGCGATTACGGATACTATTATATAGGTTGCAATCATCGGGTAGAAAATTACCGAGAGAGCAACTGCAACAACAAGCATTGCACCCTTTGCATAGATTACTGCGAGGAATACTGCGAATGAAACTATTACGACAAGCACAAGTGCGACAATATTTCTGAGAATTTTACCGAAAATCAACAGAAGTGAATTTTTATAAATGTCACGGAGTCTGAGGTCATAGGTAATTGTTAGCAGGGGTACATAGAACAGCATAATCAGCATTGCAATTGAGAACACTATATATATGGTAAAGACAGAGCCGTAAACGATGTCTGTCTGAGCAAGTGTTCCGTAATAGAGAATTGCAAAAAACGAACATGCTACTATGAGGTAAGCGACAAATCCGTTGAAGATTGATTTTTTCAGATTTTCACGAAATGCCTGTACAAAAGTTTTGAAAACATTTACATCCTCTTTTTCAACCGAAATTTTGCGGATTACCATTACAAGTCCGGAATAGAACGGCATTGCAGGAATTATACCCAAGCTCCATAATATTACATTGTTGAATCCGGACAGAAAGCTTATAAGAATGAATATTCCGGAAAATACAGCAAACGGAATTGAGTACATCAATCCCGCAAATAACAGCTTAGGAAATCGGGTGAAAAATCGTGCAAGTGATGATTGATTGAAATTTTTCATAATTGCTAAATTAACCTTCTTAAAAAACAAATTTGACATAATTTTAGCACAAAACGCTTGTCATTTTCAATAGAATGACCATATTTGACAGGTTACAATATTGTAACTTTAATGTTACTTTAATATTTCTTATTTGACAAATAAGTCAAAAAACTCAGATAATATGCGGTTGTTTTTTGTTTGATTTTGAAATTACATTTGGTCAATACCTTCGTTTTGACTAATCACAGAGAAATTTTTTAAAAAAATCTATTGTATTTTCATAAATAGTGTGTTATGATTGTGGCAATAGAGAGAACACAGAATGTTGTTCTCTCGCCAATATCCGGGTTTAGCGGATAAATATTTTTAATTAAGGTGAAAGCTATGAAAAAATCAACAATCAAAAGAGCTGCAGCTCTTGCAGTTGCAGGTATGATGACTGCTACTGCTCTTGCAGGCTGCGGCGGTTCTTCATCATCAGGATCAAAAGATGATTCAAAAAATGCAGCAGGCAACGCAAAAAACGGTAAAGTTTACTATCTTAACTTTAAGCCTGAGCAGGACAAGGATTGGCAGGCTCTTGCTAAGAAGTACACGGACGAAACAGGTGTTGAGGTAACTGTTAAGACAGCTGCCGAGGGTACTTATGAGTCAACACTTACAGCAGAGATGGACAAGGACAACGCTCCTACACTCTTCCAGGTTAACGGTCCTGTAGGTCTTGCAAACTGGAAAGACTATTGTGCAGACCTCAGCTCATCAGAAATTTACAATCAGCTTACTTCAAAGGATTATGCGCTTGAAGAAGACGGCAAGGTTTACGGTATTGCTTATGTAATTGAAACATACGGCATTATCTACAACAAGACTCTTCTCCAGAAGTATTGCGATTCTGACTTTGCTTCGGTTAAGAAAATTGAAGACATCAACAGCTTTGAGAAGTTAAAGACTGTTGCCGATGAAATCCAGAAGAATAAGGATAAGCTCGGCGTTAAGGGTGCGTTCACATCAGCAGGTATGGATTCTTCATCTGACTGGAGATTCAAAACTCACCTTGCTAACCTTCCTATCTACTTTGAGTACAAGGATAAGGGCATCAAATCAACAGACGCTATCGAGGGTAAATACCTTGATAACTATAAGAACATCTGGGATCTCTACATCACAGATTCAACATGTGATCCTGCAGACCTCGCAAGCAAGAAGGGCACAGACGCTGAAACTGAGTTCACATCAGGCGAAGCAGTATTCTTCCAGAACGGCAGCTGGGAATATTCAATAGTTACCAAGGCAGGTATGAAGGACGACGAACTCGGCATGCTCCCGATTTACATCGGCGCAGGCGATGAAGCTAATCAGGGTCTTTGCACAGGTTCAGAGAACTACTGGTGTGTAAACAACAAGGCAAGTGCTGACGATCAGGCAGCTACTCTTGAATTCTTGAACTGGTGTGTAACAAACAAAACAGGTACATCTGCTCTTGCTGACGATATGGGATTTGTAATTCCTTTCAAGAATGCTAAGGAAGCAACCAATGTATTTGTTAAGATTGATAACGAGCTCACAGCAGCAGGCAAAACTCCGGTAAGCTGGAACTTCACAACAATGCCAAGTGAAGATTGGAAAAACGGTGTTGGCACAGCTCTTACACAGTATGCAGCAGGTACAGGCGACTGGGACGCTGTTAAGACTGCATTTGTACAGGGTTGGAAAACAGAATATGCAAAGGCTAACGGCTGATTGTAAAATTTCTGTTTTAATTTAACAGGTTCGGTAGGGGGGCGGCATTCCGCCCCCCTTTCTTATGAACGGAAAGGCAAAATATTATGTTTAGAAAACCTAAAAGAAAAATTTATTTTCTTATATTTGTTCTTCCTACTCTTGCTGCTTTCCTTATAGGTTTTGTATATCCGTTCTTTAACGGCATTTACCTTTCATTCTGTAAATTCAGAACAACAAGCGACGCAGTATTCATTGGGTTCGGAAACTATGTCAAGGCCTTTCAGAATGAGGGCTTTTTACATTCATTCTGGTTTACGGTACTGTTTGTTATAGTATCGGTTATACTCATTAACCTCATTGCGTTTTTTGTGGCGTATGCACTCACGCTCGGAATCAGGGGCTCAAATGTATTCAGAACTGTTTTCTTTGTTCCTAACCTTGTAGGCGGTATCATTCTCGGCTACATCTGGCAGTACATTTTTAACGGTATTCTTCAGTATTACGGAACAAACCTTGCGCTTAACGCAAACTTCGGCTTCTGGGGACTTGTAATTCTTATGTGCTGGCAACAGGCAGGTTATATGATGATTATTTACATTGCCGGTTTCCAGAGCGTACCTCATGATCTTTATGAGGCGGCTAAAATTGACGGCGCAGGCAAAAAACAGTTGCTTACAAATGTAACATTGCCGATGATGATGCCTTCCATCACAATCTGCACATTCCTTACACTTACAAACTCATTTAAGCTGTTCGACCAGAACCTTGCCCTCACAGGCGGTGCTCCGGGTATTGTATCACAGGGAAGCGGTACAATGGTTTATCAGACAGAAATGATGGCTCTCAATATTTACAATACATTCTATGCAAACCAGAATTCTCGTGGCGTAGGTCAGGCTGAGGGCGTTATCTTCTTCGTAATTGTTGTTATCATTGCCCTTATTCAGCTTTACTTCACAAGAAGAAAGGAGGTTCAGCAGTAATGGCAAAAGTTGCAGCAAAGGCTAAGGATAGGCCTGTAAAGAAAAAACAAACCGTAGGAATGAAAATTTTAACAATTCTCTTCTCTATTGTGTCAGTATTCTATGTTGCTCCCGTTTTCATTGTACTGATGAACTCCTTCAAGAGCAATGCGGCAATCAGCCGTGCAATCTTTGAATTTCCGAATGCAGACAGTTTTCAGGGCTTTCAAAGCTATATGACAGGTATGTTCCACGGCAACTATCCGTTCTGGAAGTCAATTGTATGGAGCTTCTTCATTACAATCGGCGGTGTTGTGCTTATTCTTTTCTGCACATCAATGTGTGCGTGGTACTTGCAGCGTTCAAATTCTCGTATATGCAAAATCATCTACTATTTCTGCATTTTCTCAATGGTTATTCCTTTCCAGATGGTAATGTTTACCCTCTCAAAGACAGCCGACAGTCTCAAGCTTACAACTCCGTGGGGTATTTTGATTATATACCTCGGATTCGGAGCAGGACTTGCGGTATTTATGTTCTCGGGATTTGTTAAATCAATTCCTGTTGAAATTGAGGAAGCCGCAGATGTTGACGGAGCAGGTCCTTTGAGAACATTCTTCGGTATTGTTCTTCCGATTATGAAACCTACTTTTATTTCGGTTGCAATCCTTGAAACAATGTGGATTTGGAACGACTACCTTCTCCCCTATCTTATTCTTGATATGGATTACAAAACTATTCCGATTCACATTCAGTATCTTAACGGCAGTTACGGTCATACGGACACAAGTGCTATTATGGCGCTTATCGTTCTGAGTATCGTTCCGATTATTATTTTCTACTTTGCCTGTCAGAAATACATCATCGAGGGTGTTGTTTCAGGTGCTGTAAAAGGTTAATCTTTCTTTCATTTTATTTTCAAAAGACGGCTGTGTACATTATGCTACACAGCCGTTTTTTTCTCTTGTGTTTTTTCTCTCGTGTAGACAGTTTGTATAATGCAAAACAAATTATCTGCACGAATTGGGGACGGCGGCTCGCCGCGTGGGCGGATAATATCCGCCTCTACATTTAAACGCAACTTCTCTATATACAAAAACAATCGGACGACAATGATTTGCATTTTGCAAACTGTATGCCCGACCACAATTTTACATTTTCAATTTTCAACTTTCAATTTTAAAAAAACTTCCGCTCGGACATAATATGTTTTTTGATATTACAAACTATCTACACGAATTGGGTACGGCGGCTCGCCGTGTGGGATTGTTCTTTAATAGAATTATATTGCATACAAAAATCGGGCAATCGTGATGACTGCCCGATATGCGGAAATTTTATGTGTTAACTTCTACCGTAAAAAATCAGATTGACTGAAGAACAGGCTCACCGTTTTCGGCTGTAAGGTGCATTGCAGTAACACCGCCTGCACCTGCCTCAATCATTGCGTTTGCAATTTTCTCCTCAACCTCTCTGCGAATTGTGTTTCTGAGGTCACGAGCACCGCTTGCACCGTTGCATGACTTTTCTGCAAGGAGCTGACAAACCTTTTCGTCAAATGTGAATTTGATGTGCTTTTCCTCAAGAGTCGGTACATACTCAGAGAGCATAAGGTCTGCAATCTTAACAAAATCGTCCTTTTTAAGGCTGTTGAATACGATAACCTCATCAACTCTTGCGATAAATTCGGGACGGAGGAACTCGGAAAGTGCCTTCATAATCTTTTCTTTTGAGGCATCTTCTTCAGTCTTGCCAAAGCCTAATGCGCTGTCCTTTGATGCAGAGCCGGCATTTGAGGTCATAATGATAACCGTATTTTCAAAGTTTACTGTTCTGCCGTGAGCGTCTGTAACTCTGCCCTCGTCAAGAATTTGGAGCAAAATATTGAGAACATCGGGATGAGCCTTTTCGATTTCATCAAAGAGGAGAACCGAATAAGGTCTGCGGCGAACTTTCTCCGTTACCTGTCCTGCCTCATCGTAACCGACATATCCGGGCGGTGAACCGATAATTTTAGAAACCGAATGTTTCTCCATAAATTCACTCATATCAAGTCTGATAAGAGTTTCGGGGGTATCGAAAAGTTCCTTGCTGAGAACCTTTACAAGCTCTGTTTTACCGACACCTGTAGGACCTACAAAGATGAACGATGCAGGTCTGCGGCGAGGTGAAATCTGAACTCTGCTTCTTCTGATTGCAGATGCAAGAGCCTTTACAGCCTCATCCTGACCGATAATTTTCTTTTTAAGCTCGTTCTCAAGGTCGGCAAGCTTTGAAAGCTCATTTTCCTTGATTCTTGATGCGGGGATGCCTGTCCAGAGTTCGATGACCTTGGCGATATCCTCCTCTGTAACCTTTGAAACGAGAGTTTCTGGGTCAATTTCTTTAAGGTCGCTGTCAATTCTTGCAAGGCTTGTGTTGACCTCGGCAAGCTGTTCGTAGTTTACCTCATCGGCATTTGTAAGAGCGTCCTTTCTGATAAGAAGCTTCTGTCTTTCATCCTCAAGCTTATCGTGACGCTCCATGTTCTTGTTGCGAAGAGCGGCACAAGCACAGCTTTCATCAAGAAGGTCGATTGCTTTGTCGGGAAGGAAACGGTCTGTTATGTATCTTTCGGAAAGGATAACCGTCTTGCGAACGATATCATCGTCAACAATTACACGGTGATGTGCCTCATAATAGCCTTTTACGCCTGCGATAACATCAATTGACTGAGCGATTGTAGGCTCGCCGACCTTTACGGGCTGAAATCTTCTTTCAAGAGCAGAATCCTTTTCGATATATTTTCTGTATTCGTTGAATGTTGTAGCACCGATAACCTGAACCTCGCCCCTTGAAAGAGCCGGCTTGAGGATATTTGCGGCATTCATTGTACCCTCGTTGTCACCTGTGCCGACAAGGCTGTGAACCTCATCAATAAAGAGAATTATGTTGCCGTTCTCCTTGATTTCGGAAACAAGTCCTTTGATTCTGCTTTCAAACTGACCTCTGAACTGAGTACCTGCAACAAGTGATGTGAGGTCAAGAAGCTGAATTTCCTTGTTTTTAAGTCTTTGAGGAACATTTCCTGCGGCAATGCGGAGAGCAAGCCCCTCTGCAATAGCGGTTTTACCTACACCGGGTTCACCGATAAGGCAAGGATTGTTCTTTGTTCTTCTTGAAAGAATCTGAATTACACGCTCAATCTCGCTGTCTCTGCCGACAATGCGGTCGATTTTGCCCTCTCTCGCCTTGCGTGTGAGGTCTTCACAGTAAAGATTGATGTGCTTTCTGTTCTTTTCTTTTTTCTCTTTTTTGCCCTTTTTATTATTATCCTGATTTGTCGCATTATTGTTCTGTCCGCCGAACATACTGTTGAAAAATGCAGGGAATGCAGGTGCACCGTGAGAGAAGTCATCATCCTCACTGCCGTCACCGTCTTTAGCAAAATCGCCCATCTGCTCGGCAAGGTTATCCGCACCAAGCTGTTCCATAAGCTGCGACATATCGCCGTCACCCATACTGTTCATGAGGGTGTTCATCTGATCCTGAACATTTTCAAGGTCCTCGTCCGAGATACCCATTTTGCTGATAAGATCCTCAACCGGCTTGATTCCAAGCTCTTTTGCACATGTAAGGCAATAACCTGCCGTTGGGGCGTCTTTGGAATTATTATTTGAAACGAAAACAACCGCAGGCCGTTTTCCGCATCTTGTACAAAGCATAGCATACTCCTTTTTAGGACACCAAATTGCACATTTGCTGTCATGGTAATATAAGAATTATACAACTGTTTAACAAATAATTCAATATTTATTTGTCGGAATTTATTTATTTTTAATGTCAGCTGTCTTTTTAAGTGATTCGTTGTACTCCTTAATCATTGCAAAATAGATTTTGCCGTAACGATACAAAGCGTATAGCATGGATGCGGCTGTAACCGAAAGCAATATCAGATCAAGCACCATATTTTCGTAGGCAAAAAAGGCCTTGAGAAATACGATAAGACATACGGAAAAGTAGAAAATAATTGTTCCGACCTTTCCGTACCAATTTGCAGAAGGCGGAGTGAGTCTTTTTTTGATTAAATCGGCACCTCCGATGAGCATAAGAAGGTCTTTGACCAGAAGTGTTACAAGAATCGGAAGAACCATAGGCACATAAATCACCATACAGATAACGACCGCAAAAAGCGTTACCTTGTCTGCAATGGGATCAAGGATTTTTCCGAGAGGAGTTACCTGATTGAGTTTTCTGGCAGCCATTCCGTCAAAGCAATCGGAAAGTCCCGACAAACCTATACATATTGCCGCATATATATACTGTTCCGCAAGGAAAAAATATACGAACGGGATTATAAGCACAAATCTTACATAAGTTATAATATTAGGTATAGTAACCAAATCGGATGTTTTAAAGCTCCACACATCTTTTTCTTTTTCCATTACTGTTCCCTCCTGTTTCTTCATTCAGACTGCAACGCTGAAAAATTTAAAAACAGCACCCGAAATCATCGGGTTATTAAGCATTTCGGAATTTGAAAACTCAAACACTCCCGAAAAGATATTAACGGCAAAAAATACAAGGATTGCCGCCTCCGCAAGTCCCAACACACCGCCGAGAAGCTTATTAATCTGTTTCACCACGGGTATTTTAAACACTCTTGCAAGTTTTTTAACAAGCATTTTTATAATTATAAAGATAATTATTGATATAACTACACCGATAACCAAGCGGAACATTCCTGTGATAACCGGCTGAATAAGATTTTCCACCGAAGCTGACACCGCCGTTGCGGCAGAGTTCGCAACCTGAAAATCGTTTGTATAGACACTTGAATCCAATCCGAAAATTGAAAGGAAGAATCCGAGCATTCCCATAACCCAGTTTGGCAAAGCCGAAAAACTGTTTGCAATGGCTGAGTTGATGCCCTGAGTGTCAATCATTTGTTGCAGATTTGTTGTTAAGGTCTGCTGAACAAATGCCGTATAAACCCACGATGCAAGAAAATTTGAAATGTGATATGCAAGAAAGCCCGTGAGAGCCACACCTGCAACATTGAGAATTGTAATTGCTATGCCACGCTTGAAATCAATAAAAAACAAAAGCGCAAACACGGCAATAATAATTATATCTGCAACCAAATTTATTACTCCTGTTTTGAAGTTTGAGCGGTATCGTCGCTCGATACACTGTCAAGGTCAATAAACCTAATTTGATTTACGCTTAGAATATAAGCGGTGTAGTCCGAGACAAGCACAATCTTTTTTGAACCGGTTCCCGAATTTGTCGAATAAAGCAAATCGCCATTTTGATTATAACCGTAAACAACATTTCCGTCAAGGATTGCAACCGTACCCTTGTAGACAGAAAGCGAATCGGCTTTGTGTTCGGTATTTATTGTGTACTGTGCCTCACCGTTGCTGTTATAGCTTATGAGAGCAACACTTCTTCCGTCACCGCTCCTTGAAAGAGCCATTGTATAGGTTGATGTATCTGTGTTAAAGCAGTAATTTGAAAGAGTTTTGTCCTCATAGCTTACTGTTTTGTAATTCTTTTCACCTTTTTTAACAATATAGCTTGCCTGTGAGCCCACAAGAACCGCCGTATCTGAGGTCAGATACTTGCAATCAAGCACGCTGTCACCCGAAATTTCGTAGGTTGAAACAGGCTTTTCCTGTGAAAAATCAAGCACATAAACGCCCGTTACCGCTGAGCCCTTATCACTTGACACACCTGTGGCAACGCAACCGGAGCCGTCCTTGTTAATTGCTACCGATGTTATATAATACTCCGAAAAAGAATATTTGTAAATTCTGTTATTATTTTTACTGTAGGCATACAGCGTTGTAAGATAACCGTTGTCCTCGGTAACAAGACAGTATGTACCGTTTGAGGCAACATCACCTGTGTATATTTTATTTTCGGCATTGCCTGAGTAAAGCGTTTCGTCAAAACTGCTTATCTCATAGCTTGCACTGCCGATTCCGTATGTGAGAAATCTGTTTTCATTGTTTTTCATTACGGGGTTTGAATGTGTAAGCTGAAGTCGTGCAACCTCTGTACCCGAATTTGTAAGGGTTACGAACGAGGTGTCCGACGCATACACGGCATGTCCCTGTGACACTGCAAAGTTGCCCGATGAAACCTCGGAACCGATAATGTCAACGGGATAGCCGTGACCGGCATTTCCGAGTACATCATAAGTCCACCAGTTTGAGATATTCTCCCATGTGAGCTTGTCACGGTTTGCAAAGGCAAAAACTATAAGTCCTGCAGCAATGGCAATACACGCACCGAGTACGATTTTCTTGACAGCCTGGGGCGACATTTCGGTTTTTTCCTGTTCATAATCGTCAAGAGGCATATCCTCATAGCTCATTACATCCCTGTCGGTTTTATGTGTCTTTCGTCTTGAATAATGTCCTTTAAATTTTTTAAACATCAGCGTTCACTCCTTTTTGTGAACTGTTGTCATTTTCATAATTC
>ERZ894212.747-NODE-747-length-10608-cov-6.996778_pt1 | contig 10608 bp, 9 predicted proteins | sample MGYA00380289_ERZ894212 | MGnify/ENA primary metagenome ERZ894212 (study PRJEB32331, sample SAMN06328481) | human gut metagenome | biome: human gut microbiome; feature: stool | host: Homo sapiens | collected 2013-05-02 ... | reverse complement strand
GCGGGCGTGGTAGGTTTTCCAACCGGGGTGGCGGCGAGGAGTGTCCCAGATGGCCTGGGGGTCCGGGCGCACAAGGGTATACTTGCCCCAGCGCTCGAGCTTTTCGCCGCGCGAACAGTCGAGCACCTCAAAGTCCTGCCAAGAATCCGAAATCCACATAGCTGCTCCTCTTGTCCGGCGGCGGGAACATGCAGTTCCAGTGTGCGCCGGAATGGTGATACTTAGACAGTGTATTATAGCATCAAGTGCCGCAATGGTCAATGTGTCCGGGCCGTTCGGAGGGGCACAATTGTAAACAAATGATAAAGAATCGCCCACCGGTACACCAGCAGGCGATTCAGACGGGCAAATGCAAAAAAGCCTCGCAGAGTTTGCGCCCGCAGGCGCAAAGAAAGCCCGATCATTTTCTCCGGCGGCATGTACGGCGGAGAAAATACCGCTCGGCTCGCAAACGTGCGCATTGGGCACCTCTGGTGTCCAATGCGTGCGCTGCAGCGAGCTGCATCTTTTTCAAACGAGAGCCCAGCGCAGCGGGTCTCGTTTGAGAGCGCGTGCGCGCTCAGCGCCGGCGGCTGCCGGCAGGATCGCGGTCAAATTCGCGCAGGGTCTCGTGCGCCAGCGCACGGCGGCGGGCCTCCTCCGCCTCCATCTGCGCGCGGCGGCGACGACGGCGCTCGGCCTCGATCTGCTTGCGGCGGCGCACCAGCCACAGAATGTAGCCGACCAGTGCCAGCACGATCGCCAGCAGAATGACGAGCACGATGGGATTGGTGAAAAATGCGGCCACATGCCCCGCGATATACGCGCCCTTGGACACGGCGACATCGACCGCGGCGACGAGCTTGACCGTGCCGTAGACCGTGCCGTTATACGACACCGTGAGCTCGCCAACCTCGTCCCCTGCCTTGATTGGCGCTTCGAGCGGCTTGCCGTCGCGCTCGGAGTAGATCGTGACCTGCTGCTCAAACTGCGGCGCGCCGTCACTGTCGGCGGCGGGCAGCACGGCCGAGACGGTCTGCGCCGGACGGACGGTGACGCTGTCGCCGTCGCGCCCGTAGCGCACGGGCACTTCACAGATCAGATCGCTCGCGCTCACGATCGCCCGCCAGCCATAGTGGGAGAACACCCAGCGGTAGGCCGTGAGCGTATCGGAAAAGCTGCCGAAATCCGTCGTGCCGTTGGCGCGGGCCGTGCCCTTGCCGCCGAGCACGATGCACAGCAGACGCACGCCGTCCTTCTCCGCCGTGGAGATGAGGCAGTAGCCCGCGGCATCCGTGTGGCCGGTCTTGACGCCCTTGGCATATTCATAATAATAGCCGCGGTACATCGGAGAATCGGGATTGATGAGGCCGTTCGTGTTCGAGAGCGTGCGCTCCTCGGACAGGTTCGTGGCCGGGACGGTATGCTTGACCGTGTTGCAGATCGTGGCAAAGAGCTCATGGCTGAGCGCTTCCTTCGTGATGCGGTAGAGGTCGTGCGCCGTGGTATAGTGATCGTCCTTCGGCAGGCCGTGGGGGTTGGCAAAGTGCGTGCCGGTGCAGCCGAGCTCCTGCGCGCGCGCATTCATACGCTCCACGAACGCCGAGATGCTGCCGCAGACATACTCCGCGACGACGTTGCACGCCTCGTTCGCCGAGGAGATCATGGCACAGTAGAGAAAGTCCTCAAACGTCATGGTCTCGCCGACCTTGATGTCGGCATTGCTCGCGCCCTCGACCATGTCGGCATTGCAGTCAGCATAGGCGGTGACGGTGTCATCCAGCTGCACGTCGCCGCGCTCGACCGCCTCGACCGCAAGCAGCAGCGTCATGATCTTCGTCAGGCTCGCGGGATAGGCCTTGGCGTCAATGTTGCGGGTATAGTAATACTGGCCGCTGTCCTCGTCGACAAGCATGACACAGTTGGCCTGCAGCTGTTCATCGAGCGCGGCCTTGACCGTGTCGCTGCCGAGGACATAGCTGCCCTCCTGCGCCTGCACCGTGCTCTGCGGCACGCCGTCGGACGCGGCGTTTGCAGTGGGTTCGGGGGATTGCTCCGCAGTCGAAGCGGAGCTGTTGGCGGCAAACGCCGGAAAGGCCGCCGTCAGCAGCAGGCAGACGATGAGCAGCAGCGGCAAAATGCGATATTTTTTCATATCTTTCTCCATAGAACTATGATATAATGAAACATCCGGCCGGAGACGGCACAGCCGCACGTCCGGAACAAAAGCGATATCCGGATCCATTATAATAATTCCGGCGGCGAAAAGCAAACCATTTCCGCGAAAAGACTCGAAACGGAGGAGCTGCGATGAAAATTCTGGTTGTGGACGACGAAAAGACCATCGTCAAGGGCATCAAATTCAACCTCGAAAACGAGGGCTATCAGGTCGACGTGTGCTACGACGGCGAGACCGCCGTGGACATGGCGCGCCACGGCGAGTACGCCGTGATCCTGCTCGATCTCATGATGCCGAAGCTCGACGGGCTCGGTGCGTGCCAGCGGATCCGGCAGTTTTCCACCGTGCCGATCATCATGCTCACCGCCCGCAGCGAGGATGCGGACAAGCTCATCGGCTTTGAATCCGGCGCGGACGACTACATCACCAAGCCCTTCAACATCCTCGAGCTCAAGGCGCGCATCCGCGCGCTCATCCGCCGCTCGAGCATGGCGCCCGCAGCGCCCGCCGAGCCGGACAGCGGCAAGCTCGTGCGCGGTCACATCGAGATCGACCCCGAGCGCCGCAGCGCACACCGCTTCGGCCAGAACGTGGAGCTGACGCTCAAGGAGTTTGACCTCATCGAGCTGCTCATGCGCAACCCCGGCAAGGTCTACTCGCGCGAGCAGCTGCTCGACCTCGTGTGGGGCTACGACTATCAGGGCGATATCCGCACCGTGGACGTGCACATCCGCCGCCTGCGCGAAAAGCTCGAGCGCAATCCCGCCGCCCCCGAATACATCATCACGAAGTGGGGCGTGGGCTACTACTTCGCCGAGGCCTGACGGATGAAAGGGCATCCGTTTCGCATCCGGCTGCCGCGCAAGCTGGTATCGAGCGTGCAGTTTCGCTTCGCCGTGACGTTCACGGTGCTCGTGGCGATCCTGCTCACGCTCATCAACACCTACCCCACGCGCGCCTCGCGCGACATCGTGTTCGCCGAAAAGCAGAGCGCGCTCACCAACCGCGCCGCCGTCGTGTCCTCCTCCCTGTCGCTGCTCGACAACCTCACGCCGGACAACACCCGGCAGGTGCTCGCGCTGCTCGATCTGCGCGACCTGACGCGCATCGTCGTGACCGACAGCACGGGGCTGGCCGTGTATGACTCCGCGGCCGAAAACAACATCCGCGGCAAGTACACGCTCTATCCCGAGCTCGTGCGCGCGCTCGACGGACAGGCCGTGTTCTACTCGCACTACACGAACGAGGCGTTTCTCAGCCGCGCGGCCATGCCCGTCATGAGCAGCGGCAAGACCGTCGGCGCGGTGTACGTGTGCGAGAGCGACAGCGAGCGCGCGGCGCTCATCGGCAGCATCCAGCGCCGCCTCGCCACGATCACGATCGGCATCGGCGCGGCCGCGCTCGTGGTGCTGTGGTTTTCGATCAAGATGCTTACGCGGCGCATCACGCAGCTTGCCGACGGCGTGCGCACCGTGCAGCGCGGCGACTACAGCTTTCGCCTGACGCTCGCGGGCGACGACGAGCTGACCGAGCTCGGGCGCGAATTCAATAACCTCACCGAGCGCCTCGAGACGACCGAGGCGCAGCGCCGCCGGTTCGTATCCGACGCATCGCACGAGCTCAAGACGCCGCTGGCGTCGATCCGTCTGCTGTCGGACAGCATCTCGCAGAGCGCGGACATGGACAGCGAGACGATGCGCGAATTCGTGACCGACATCGGCAGTGAGGCCGAGCGCCTGCAGCGCACGACCGAGAAGCTGCTCGACCTGTCGCGCCGCGACGACGGCGTGCAGTCGGACGTGACGGTCGTCGATCTGCAGCAGGCCGTGCACGGGACGCTGCATCTGCTGCGCCCGCTGGCGGCCAAGAGCGACGTGACGCTCACGTGTCTCATGAGCGACGGCGTGACCGTGCGCGCATCGGAGGACGACATTTACCACATCGTCTTTAACCTCGTGGAAAACGCCATCAAGTATAACCTTCCGGGCGGAAGCGTGACCGTGCGCGTCGAGGCGCGCGGCGAGCAGAGCATCCTGTCCGTGGCCGACACCGGCATCGGTATCCCGGAGGCTGACCGGCCGAACATCTTCAACCGCTTTTACCGCGTGGACAAAGCGCGCTTGCGCGAGCACGGCGGCAGTGGGCTCGGCCTGTCGATCGTACACGACGCGGCCGCGCTCTACGGCGGCACCGTGACCGTGGACGGCGTGGAGCCGCACGGCGCGCGCTTTACCGTGACGTTTCCGCGCGCGAAGGCGGACAACGCGCCCGAGGTGCAAAAGGAGGTGCCGGAGACATGAGGCGATGGCTCCCCCTGCTGCTGGCGGCGATGCTTGCGCTCGGCTGCGCGGGCTGCACAAAACGGCAGACCGTGACGGTATACCGCATTGAGACCGGCGGAACGGCCCTGCTGCACCCGGAGACGGTCACCGTGCCCAGCGGCACAGACCCGGTGCAGGTCGCGCTTGATGCGCTCGGCGCAAAACCGGGCGACAGCACGTGCACGAACCCCGTGCGCGACTGGCTGACGATCGACGGCAGCCGCGTAGACGATGACGGCACGCTCTGGCTGACGGTGACGGCAACGGAGACGGTGAGCAGCATCACGCGCACACAGGCGCTGGCCTGTCTGGTGCTGACGTGCACGGCGCTCGACGGCGTGACGGCCGTCGGCCTTGCCGAAGCGGACGGCGACGTGCTGCACGCGCCGACGACCGCCGACGAGCTTGCCCTGACAGACCCCGCCACAGACACACCATAACCGACATTCCATGGAGGTGGATATCCCATGCTCAACAACATTGCCCGCATCCAGCGCGCGCTGAGACAGGCGCATCTGGACGCCATCCTGCTCACCAACGAAAACGACCGCCGGTTCGCCACCGGCTTCCCGTCCTCGGACGGCACGGTGATCGTGACGGTGCATCAGGCATTTTTCATCACCGACTCCCGCTACATCGAGGCCGCACGTGCCGCGCTGGCCGGTATTGCACAGGTGCTGCTGTGTTCGCACGAAGCACCGATGCGCACGCTCGTGCAGGGGATTTTGCGCGAGGCAAACGTGCAGCTGCTCGGCGGTGAGGAGCAGACGACGAGTTACGCCGAATTCACGGCCTATGAGCAGCTGCTCGGGCTCAAGCTCCAGCCGGCGCAGAGCATCCTGCGCACCCTGCGCGCATCCAAGCAGCCGGAGGAGCTGGCGATGATGTATCAGGCGCAGCAGATCACGGACGAGACGTTTGCACAGATCTGCACCGTCATCCGCCCCGGCATGACCGAGCGGGAGATCGCGGCCGAGCTCATCTACCGCATGCTGCGCCTCGGCGCGGAGGGCACGAGCTTTGACCCCATCGTGCTCACCGGACCGGACACGAGCATGCCGCACGGCGTGCCCGGCGACCGGCGCGTGGCCGAGGGCGACTTTGTGACGATGGACTTCGGCTGCCGCAAAAACGGCTACTGCTCGGACATGACGCGCACCGTCGCCGTCGGCATGCCGAGCGACGAGATGCGCACCGTATACCAGACCGTGCTCGACGCGCAGCTGGCCGGCATTGCCGCGGCAAAGGCCGGCGTGACCGGCGAGCGTGTGGACGCCGCCGCGCGCAAGGTCATCACCGATGCGGGCTACGGGGACTGCTTCGGTCACAGCTTCGGACACAGCCTCGGGCTCGACATCCACGAGCACCCCATCGCCGCGCCCGGCGCGCACGCAAAGCTGCCGGAGCACACCGTCATCTCCGCAGAGCCCGGCATCTATCTGCCCGGCAAATTCGGCGTGCGCATCGAGGATGTGCTGCATCTGACGACCGATGGGGCGGAAATTCTCACGCGAAGCCCGAAAAATCTGATCATTCTGTAAATATCCGCTTGTCAAACCAGACAATATCGTGTAAACTATATAAGATTTTGATTCTAATTATTCTTGAGGAGGATTCCTATATGATTACAGCAGGTGATTTCCGCAACGGTGTTACTTTCGAGATGGACGGCCAGGTCATGCAGGTCGTCGAGTTCCAGCACGTCAAGCCCGGCAAGGGCGCGGCCTTTGTGCGCACGAAGATGAAAAACGTCATCACCGGCGCCGTGACCGAGACGTCCTTCAACCCCACCGCCAAGTTCGAGAGCGCCACCATCGACCGCAAGACGATGGAATACAGCTACAACGACGGCAACCTCTACTACTTCATGGATCCCGAGACCTATGATCTCGTCCCCATCGACGAGAGCGCCCTCGGCAGCAACTTCCGCTTCGTGAAGGAAAACATGGAGTGCACCATCAGCTCCTACAAGGGCAAGGTGTTCCAGGTCGAGCCGCCCACGTTCGTCGAGCTCGAAGTGGCCGAGACCGATCCGGGCTTTGCCGGCAACACCGCCACCAACGCCACCAAGCCCGCCACGCTGGAGACCGGCGCCGAGATCAAGGTGCCGCTGTTCATCAACCCCGGCGACCGTATCCGCGTCGACACCCGCGTGGGTGAGTACCTCGAGCGCGCGAAGGGCTGAGAAAAGCATGCATAAAAAAGACGCTGCCTCCGGCAGCGTCTTTTTTTAGACTGTCAAAAAGTATTCCTTTTTGACAGAGGGGTTTGCGGCCTGCTGCAGCGCACGCGCCGTCCACCTTTGGCGGCCAGCGCGCACGTTTGCAGGCCGAGAAGTATTTTCTTCGACGCACATGTCGCCGAAGAAAATGATCGGACTTTCTTTCGCCGCTGCGGCGGCGAAACTCTACGAGGTTCTTTGACAAGCCGAAAAGGCGCTGCTTCCGGCAGCGTCTTTTTTTATTTGCGGGCAGCAGCGCGCCGGCTCTTACGAGCCGGCGCGCTGCGCATTGCTGTCCGTTCTTATTGCGCGCGCTCCGCTTCCTCTGCGGCGGCAGCGGCGGCATTGGCCGCGTTCACATCGTGATCCAGATCCTTGATGAAGCAGCGGCGGCGCTTGTGCTGCTCCTTATCGAGGCGCTTCCACTGCGCGAGGATGTGGTCGTTCTTCTCGAGCATGGGACCGGTCTCGGCAAACTGCACGCCGTGGCGGTTGCAGCTCTGGCAGACATGATCCATCATGACGGCGTTGATGCCCTCGGTCTGCAGGTCCGGCCGCACGGCCGTGAGCAGCATGATGAGCGTGTCGCCGTGGTGCAGGTCATTGAGCACGCCCGCCCAGCCGAACGGGAACAGGCGGCCGTCGGAGTGCTTGAGCGCGACCGAGGGGTCGAGCGTCGTGACACCGAAGGCGACGAGGTTTTCCTGCTCATCGAGCACGAAGCACACAAACTCCGGATCGACGAGCGGGATGAATTTCTTGGCATAGCGCTCGATCTGCGCGTCCGAGAGCTCCACGACGCCGTAGAGCGGCGCATAGGCCGCATTGATGAGTTCAAAGACCTGACGGACATAGGGCCCGTACTCGCTCTTGTGATGCAGCGTGGCCACGTGCAGGTTCTTGCGCTTGAGAATGTACTGCGAGAGCTTGTGCAGACGCTCGGCCTCCGTTCCGCCCGGTTCGGGCACGGCAATGCGGTACTCGATCCAGTCGACGTCCTTGCGGTAGCCGAGGCGGGTCAGATGCTCGGGATAGTACGGCGCGTTGTAGTTCGTGAAAAACAGGCTGCGGCGGTCAAAGCCGTCGACGAGCATGCCCTCGCGGTCACAGTCCGTGAAGCCGAGCGGGCCGTGCACCTGATCGCACCCCTTCTCGCGCGCCCAGCGCTCGACCGTGCCGAAGAGCGCCGCCGAGACCTCGGAATCATCCACGAAGTCCACCTGACTGAAGCGCATGCAGTGCGTGCCGAACTTTTCGTTGGCCTTGTGGCTGAGGATCGCGCCGATGCGGCCGACGATCTCCCCATCGCGCCGGGCCAGCCAGCAGCGCGCCTCGCAATAGTCAAATGCGGGGTTCTTGCCCGGGGTCCAGTCATCGAGGTCGTCACCGTAAAACGAGGGGATATAGTTCGGGTTGTCGGCATAGAGTCGGTTGGGATACTGCATAAACTGGCGCAGCTCGTGCCTGGTCGTGACCTCAGTCACGACGACCGGGCTGTGCTTTTCAAACCTTTGCATGGGTCAATCTCCTTATGAAAAACAGTGACCAGCCGGAGTCTGGCCTGGCGATAGTATAGCGCGCCGCGCGCCGGATTTCAACCTTTGCGTGCGTGGTTATTCACCCAATCGGCACGGTTCGACACGAAAAAGTCCCCGGAGACGAGCTCCGGGGACGACTGCTTGTCCAAAAATCCGGGACGGACTTTTGGACTGCGCGTCGCCGCCGCCCGGCGGCTGTCGATCGGATTCGAGGCGGGCCTTGCCCCCTCGAGCTCCCCTGCGGCACACATTTCTTTCCCGAAGGTGCTTTGCTTCTGAAAACAGAAAGTCCCCGGAGACGAGCTCCGGGGACGGGATTCCTGCGTTTGCTTCAGCTTACAAGAGCTCGGGATACCAGTCGTTGATCGCATCCACGATCGCTTTGGCCTTTCCCTCCTGACAGATGTCGAGGATCTCGGACGCAAGGTCAAGCCCCCAGTGGACAAAAGCATTTGCATTCATGGTTCTTTACCCCTTTCTTTACGTTCCGTCGCGACACACACATTGGCGGCGGATGGTTGGCGGCAATACCGGTTTATTTACATTTTACGCGCATGATACGCAATGTCAAGCTTCCGCAGCCGCCCAAAGGCATGCACGATGGCGAAAAACGCGTTTCCTGCCGGTTTCTTAGCGGAGTCCTGACAGGATTCCTATGCTTTTCCTGTTTGCCGACTTGCGCGCCGGGCATAAATCGGCTATAATAAACATCACGTTCGTTCCGGAACGAACGGACGCAGCCAATCGCATAAAGAGGGGGGAAGCACATGAAATGCCGCGAGTGCAACGCGGAGCTGCCGCATGGCGCACACCGATGCCGGCACTGCGGGCGACCGATTCTGCACGAAAAAATCTGGAACAACAAGCGTCTGCGCGCACTGTTCATCGGGATCATCATTGTGCTTGTCGCCGTCGGCGCGGGGTTCGCCGTCGTCGCCTCACAGGACGCTGCCGTCAACCGCAGCGTCAAGGACGCCATCTGCAACTTCCAGTTCGACACCGCCGAGACCCGACGGCACGACGTGAAACTCTTTCCCGCAGGCGACAACGACCTGCGCACGGAGATCATCCGCACCGGACGGCTCTATCAGGCCGGACAGTACACGCAGACGCTGATGTACATCGACGACCTGCACGAAAACTACGCCGACAGCGAGCTGGTGGTCTACAGCGGCGTACTCGATGCCATGGAGGCCAAGAGCCTGCCGCAGATCTACGCCGCGGCCGCAAACGACTACAGCGCGCAGGATTATCAGACCGCGCTGGCCGAGTACACCGTGCTCGCCGAGCGCAACTATTCCGACAGCGCAAAGCGCCTGTTTCTCACAAACGCCCACCTGTGCGAAAGCTTGCAGCAGCTCGCGCTTGCATCCGACATGACCAACGCACAGGCGGCGCAGAAGCTTCTGGATCTCATCGGCTTTTCCGACACGAACCAGCTCCTCATGAGCAACGGCAGCTATGCGCAGGTATTCCTGACCGGAAGCTGGAGCAGCGACGCGGGCGAGCTGACCGTATCCGACGCGGGCGTGACCTGCTCTCTGCCCGGTCTCGGCGAAAAAGACTGCACCATCCGCGGCAACGCCATCTATGACAGCGCGGACGAGGGCGCCGCAGCGTTCTACCGCTTCTCTGTGCTCAACAGCCGCATGATGATCGCCGACGCCGTCGGCGACGGACGCGCCTACACCATGTTCCGGCAGTGACCATGACCGATATCCACATCCCCGCAGCATCTCACGCTGCGGGGTGTTTTTGTATCTGTCTTCTATTTTTGAGCGGCGCAGTGGAAAGTGCCGCTTGCCAAGCGCGGCTTTGTTCCGTATAATTGGATTTGGTGGATTTGGAATACAAAACTACAAAATTGGGAGGAAAAAACATGAAAAAACGCATCATCAGCCTGCTGCTGTGTCTGGTTTTGATCGTATCGCTCATGCCGGCTGCGGCCGCGGCAAGCACGAGCGACAGCAAGACCGTCACGGTGCGCTACGCCTCCGGTCACGGAGTGAATACCCATGACTACGCGGCGGCCTTTACCTACAGCGACGAGCTGTTCACCAAGAGCGGCTACACGTACCGGCAGGATCTCGCGGAGATGTCGCTGGGCCTCGCCTTCGCGGCATTTTCCAGCAAGGATTCCGAATATGAGGATCAGCTGGCAACGAGCAACCGCAACTTCATCTCGTTTGCCGAGCAGTGCGGCTTTGAAAACATCCGCTCCAACAAGTGGATGACCCAGCCGGCCGAGACCGACTCGATCGGTATCAACTGCGCCAGCAAGACCATCCGCGACAACGGCGGCCAATACACCCTCATCGCCGTCGGCGTGCGCGGCAACAACTACCACGCCGAGTGGGGCGGCAACGCACG
>ERZ894212.744-NODE-744-length-10645-cov-9.571010_pt1 | contig 10645 bp, 10 predicted proteins | sample MGYA00380289_ERZ894212 | MGnify/ENA primary metagenome ERZ894212 (study PRJEB32331, sample SAMN06328481) | human gut metagenome | biome: human gut microbiome; feature: stool | host: Homo sapiens | collected 2013-05-02 ... | reverse complement strand
TCTCCAGACGGTACACCAGTGTATTTCTGTGCACATACAGACGCCTTGCCGTCTCTGATATATTCAGGTTATTATCGAAGAATGTATAAACAGTCGTCAGTTCTTCTTCTTCGAAAATATCGGCCTTGCCATCTTCGAATACTTCATTCAGGAACATCTCGCAGAGTGATGCCGGAAGCTGATGGATCAGCCGTCCGATTCCGAGTTCATTGTATGCAAGGATCTTCTTCTCTGTATAAAACACTCTTCCGACTTCCAAAGCCATATCTGCTTCTTTGTATGATCTGGATACATCCTTTAATTCTTCTACAATTGTTCCATATGCCGCTCTTACACTTACCATGGCTTCCATATTCAGCGTCGTGACCAGCTCTTTGGCGATCTGTTCTACCTGCGGATAGCTGTCGGTAGACTGCAGTGACTTCACAAGAATAATATGTTTTTCATCAATTGCCGTTACGAAATCCTTTGTTCCCGTCGCATACAGACCTTTCAGAGTTTCCTGTACCAGGACATCTCCTTCATTCTTCGGTTCGATCACGAATACGACTCTCTTGAGTTCTACCGGAATCTTCATCTTCTTTGCCTGATTATAGATATCAACCAGAAGCAGATTATCCAGAAGCAAATTCTGAATAAACCGGTTCTTATCCATCCGTTCTTTGTATACATAAAGAAGATTCCGAAGCTGACTGGCTCCCATACGTCCTGCCAGTTCCATGCCATCTGCATTTCCATGCAGCATCAATACATATACCGGATCACTGTCTTCATAGATGCGGAACATTCCCATCTCATCTAAGATCATCTCTTCCGGTTCTTCTTCGTCATCACGGAAATCCTGGATCTGGATCTCATACCCGGTCAGAGTCTCATTCGTCCTTACGAGACAGAATCCCTGCATATCCCATATTGCACAGTCAAATCCTGTAATCTCCCTGATATCCTGTGCTGTTTTGTGTAATATCTGATTTGATAACACGCATTGTCCTCCATTTCCTATCCGCAATTCTGTTCTTCGTGTTCTTTTGCATACTTGTATACATTTTAGCACGCTAACGAACTGCATTACGAATACATTATAGCAGATAATCATGCTTTAACAAAGCAAAATTTTATTGTCTGCGAAAAAAACGAAAAGACCGGACGCTTTCTTACGCCCGGTCCTCTTATATTCATCTGTTTTTTACGATAATTGCGGCTCTTATACCAAGCCTTCATTACAGACTAGTTTGTGATTGTAACCTGTGTCTCTTTGTCAAAGATATGGATCTTCTCAGCATCCAGAGCAAATTTAACAATATCACCTGTTCTTGCTGTTGTTCTAGGATCCACTCTTGCTGTCATGCTTGATCCTTCATAATCGAAGTATAAGAATACTTCTGCACCGAGCATCTCATATACACGGATCTTTGCTTCGATTACTGTATTTGGAGAAGCTTCGATGAACATCTGCTCATCGTGCACGTCTTCCGGACGGATTCCGAGAACAACTGTCTTTCCTTCATATCCGCCATCGATCAGCTTCTTAGCTTTTGCCGGTGGAAGCTCGATCTCTGAAGGTCCTGCTACCAGGTATACTTTATTTTCGACTACTTTACATTTCGCATCAACAAAGTTCATCTGTGGTGATCCGATGAATCCGGCAACGAACTGGTTGCATGGATAATCGTACAGAGTCTGTGGTGTATCTACCTGCTGAACAACACCTGCGTTCATAACTACGATTCTGGTTCCCAGTGTCATAGCTTCTGTCTGGTCATGTGTTACATAGATGATGGTTGTACCTAATCTCTGGTGTAATTTAGAGATCTCGATACGCATCTGTCCACGGAGTTTTGCATCCAGGTTTGAAAGAGGCTCGTCCATAAGGAATACCTTTGGATCACGAACGATCGCACGTCCCATAGCAACACGCTGTCTCTGTCCACCGGAAAGAGCTTTTGGTTTACGGTCAAGCAGTGGTTCCAGATCCAGGATCTTAGCTGCCTCACGAACCATTTTGTCGATCTGGTCCTTTGGTACTTTTCTTAACTTCAGACCAAATGCCATGTTGTCATATACTGTCATATGTGGATACAGAGCGTAGTTCTGGAATACCATTGCGATATCTCTGTCTTTTGGCTCTACGTCATTTACTACTTTGTCCCCGATCTTCAGTTCTCCGGAAGTAATATCTTCCAGACCGGCGATCATACGGAGTGTTGTAGATTTACCACATCCGGATGGTCCTACGAAAATGATAAATTCTTTATCTTCAATCTCAAGGTTGAAGTCTTTTACTGCTTCAAATCCATTTGGATAAGTTTTGTTAATGTGTTTTAATGATAAACTTGCCATTGTTATAATCCTCCTGATTTATAATCGTTTTATTTCATTTTGTTACCTGTTTCGTTCTGATAAAAAGTATATAAAAAAAGTTCAACCTGGGTAATGCCCAAGTTGAACAATCTTTTTTTCATTTTCTATACAAGTTGACGAACGGAACGTTATTTAAGGTCAAGGTGTCTGTAACAGTGCCTGATAGACGTCTCTTTTCCCTATGCCTCTGTCCTTTGCCACCTGTTTCATCGCGGATTTCTTATCCATGCCCTGTCCGAGATAGAGTTCCATATGCTCTTCCATGCTCATCTCTTCCCATCTGGCTTTTTCTTCACTCCGGATCTCTTCCCTGCTTTTTCCTTCGATCACCATGACGCATTCTCCCTTCGGCTCCTGTACGTCATAATATGCCAGTGCGTCTTCTATCGTTGTGGCAAATACCGTCTCATGCTTCTTCGTCAGTTCCCGGCAGATACTGATGCGTCTGTTGCCAAGCGTCTCCCGAAGCGTCTTCAACGTGCGAACCAGTCTATGCGGTGCTTCGTAGATCACCATTGTTCTTGTCTCATCTTTCAGTTCATTCAAGACAGCCTGTCTCTCCTTCTTATCCGTCGGAAGAAATGCTTCAAATGCGAATCTTCTCGTTCCAAGCCCGGATATCGTAAGCGCCGTCACACATGCGCAGGCTCCCGGAACAGCTGTAACCGTGATCCCGGCCTCCTGGCACATCTTTACCAGTTCTTCTCCCGGATCAGAGATTCCCGGCATACCTGCATCGGTGATCACTGCAATATCTTCACCATTCTGCAGGCGTTCCACAAGTTTGTGTCCTTTTTCAATCTTATTATATTCATGATAGCTGGTCATCGGTGTCTTAATCTCAAAATGATTCAGAAGCTTGATACTGTTCCTGGTATCTTCTGCCGCGATCAGATCTGCTTCTTTCAAAATCCGCACCGCCCGGAAGGTCATATCTTCCAGATTTCCTATCGGTGTCGCACATAAGTACAATGTTCCTGCCATCTCTTACTCCTCCATCTTATGCTCGCTCTTGTTCATCCCGTACATCTCAAGCAGTTCTTCTGTATAACTTCCATCCTTCTGATATACGATCAGTGGCGGCTCCACCTGCATTCTCGGATTTCCGCCTTTCATACCCTCGATCAGAACCATGTTCGGTTCTTTGTCTATATGCGGATATACCAGCCGCATACGTTTTGGCTCTATTCCGTATGTGCACATCTTCGTCATGATCTCCGGAAGCCGGAATGGCCTGTGGACCATGTAGAACCTTCCTTTGACCTTCAATAGTTTCGCACTTTCTCTTAATATATCATCCAGCGTGCAGAGTGCCTCATGTCTGGCAATATACAATGCTGTATTCTGATTCTTCAGTCCGTGGTCTCCGATCATGTACGGGGGATTGGTCGTAATAACTCCAAAAGAGGCGGCTCCGAATATGGATGCTGCCTCCTTGATATCTCCCGTTACAATGTCGATCCTCTCTTCCAGTCCGTTATGGCTGACGCTGCGCCTTGCCATATCTGCGCTCTCCTCCTGAATCTCCAGCCCTGTATAATGCAGGCCCGGATATTTAGCTTCCAGAAGGATCGGAAGAATCCCCGTTCCTGTCCCGAGATCCAGTGCTTTTTCGTGCTTTTTCACATTTGCAAATGCGGACAAAAGCACCGCATCCATTCCAAAACAGAACCGTCCCGGACTCTGGATGATCTCGTATCCTCTGATCTGCAGGTCATCCAGTCTTTCATTCGGAAGTAATTTAGTCATCATTTAACTTTGACGCTCCGTTCTTTTCTTCTAACGCCTTCAGTTCCTTCATCTCTTCTTTGGAAAGTCTTACGTCTTTCTTCTTACGTCTCGGCTTGAATCTCAGTTCTGCTGCCGGATACTCACGGATCTCTTTCTCGTCATTATCCAGCGTTACAACAACCTTCACCAGCTGACGGAGTACGTTAACAGACTGGACATCTCCTCTTAAGCCTTCCGGTGTTGTGACATGATCACCATTTGCCGGAAGATGGCTGTTCAGTTCTTCGTATGTCTCCTCTTCATTCGTCAGACAGCACATCAGTCTTCCGCAGACACCCGAAATCTTCGTCGGATTCAGTGAAAGGTTCTGCTCTTTTGCCATCTTGATCGATACCGGTGCGAACTCAGATAGATACGTATGACAGCAAAGTGGTCTGCCACAGATCCCGATCCCTCCGCGGATCTTCGTCTCATCACGCACACCGATCTGTCTTAACTCGATTCTTGTACGGAATACACTTGCCAGATCCTTTACCAGCTCGCGGAAATCGATTCGTCCGTCTGCAGTAAAATAGAACAGCACCTTATTATTGTCAAATGTATATTCTGCATCGATCAGCTTCATCTCCAGCCCGTGCTTATGGATCTTCTCCAAGCAGATCTTGAATGCTTCTTTTTCTTTTTCTTTGTTCTTTTCTTCTTTTTTCTTATCTTCGTCTGTTGCAAGACGGATCACGGATTTTAACGGCTGTGTGATCTTATCGTCTTCCACTTCCTTCGGTCCGGTGACTACAGAACCAAATTCCACTCCTCTTGCAGTCTCAACGATAACCTTATCGCCCGTCTCTACCTCCAGTTTTCCCGGCGAAAAGAAATAGATCTTTCCGGCGGTTCTGAATCTAACGCCTATTACCTTCGTCATATGATTAGTTCTCCTTTATGGTCAGGAACAAAAGCTCCATAACCAGATCAAAGTTAACATTCGCTTTCAGTCTGGCTTTCGCTTTCTCAAGGCTCTCCAGGATCAGTTCAATTCCTTCATAAGAGCTTTTTCTCGCCTGTTCTTTTATACTCTGTAACTGGTCTTTGAATACGACCTTGTCAATCTCTTTTGTTGCTTTATACAGTAAGACATCTCTGTACCAGATCATGATAATATCCAGATAATCCGTGATCTCTAATTTATATACGGATATATTCTTAACCGCAGCAACAATCTCACTCAGTTCCATATCATGGATATGCTTCAGGAGCTGTACCGCTTCCTCTCTGATCTCATTAAAATGCTCCGAATTCGCCAGCATGATCGCGCGTCCCACATTTCCCTGGGCAAATGCGGTACACATATCTGCTTTGTAATCCGGTATCTCCAGATTCTCCATCAGATACTTTCTGATCAGTGTATCTTTGATGTTACGCAGCTTCAGCATAACACATCTGGAGTTGATCGTCGGAAGTAGCATCTCTGCATTCTCCGTCAGCAGTAAAAATACCGCATATGCCGGCGGCTCCTCGATCGTCTTCAGAATTGCATTTTGTGCCTGCGGTGTCATCAAATCTGCCTGAGGGATAATATATACTTTGTATGGTCCCTGATACGGCTTAATATCCACGGTATTGTTCACCTGTGTACGGATATCATCTACACTGATGCTGTTCGGCTTCTCATGTGTTACACGGATAATATCCGGATGGTTTCCGCTCTCTGCCTGCCTGCAGGAATGACATTTCCCGCAAGGTTCACTGTTCCCGCTCTCACACAAAAGAGTCGTTGCGAACAGATTCGCCAGCATCCTCTTACCGGAACCTCTCTCCCCATTCAGAATATACGCATGCGACACTCTGTTATTCTCCACTGCGCTACTGATATATTTTAATATGTCTTTGTGACCAACCACATCTTTAAAGCTTCCCATCTCGTATTACCTCTACTATCTCTTCCTTACATCGTACTTTATCGTCATTCTGATATCTTCTTGTAATTCCTGCTGCCGCAAGATTCTCTTCTGAGAAATCCTTCTGATCTGCCAGAAATCTTCTGCAGACTTCTTCGTATCCCGGATGTTCCTGCTGCCGCTCTCTTGCGATCGCACGCATCAGGCGTTCCCCGTCTTCCACTTCAATATAAAGCGGAACCAGATTCTCCTGTCCATAATACGCTTTCATCTTCATATAAGATTCCAGCGTACCGATCATCAGATAATCAGACCCGGTCAGATGAATCTGTCCATCATCTATTGTAGCATATTTCCAGTCACCATACACGGTCTGATAGGTACGAAGTTCAATTATTTTGCCTTCTTCTCCATACTGTTCTAATATTTCGTTCGAAACAAAATAATATTCCACGCCGTCTTTTTCACCCTCCCGCATCGGTCTGGTCGTATATAATGTCAGCGTCTTCAGCTCGGGAAGCTCTTTTCTGATCTCTTTATAGACCGTATCCTTACCGGAAGAACTCTTTCCCATCATGTAAAATATCTTACCCATCTATCCATACCTCTATGCCATCTTCTGATTGCAGTCCTTCAATTGAAAAATCGTGTTCCTGATACCAGCAGAGAATCTCCACCGCTTCCTGCGTAATGCGTTCTCCCGGAACGATCAGCGGACTTCCCGGCGGATAGAGGTACGCATATTCCAGGGAAATGCATCCGGCGCTGTCCTTGAAATTTCGTTTTTCCATCTTGTCTGGGTTCACCAAATACAGGATGTCTTCTGAATCCTTCTGGTGGTTCTGGTTCTGCATCTTATCTCTGCACTTCACTGCCTTCGCGATCGTCCACACCTTTTCCAGTGACGGCTGTCTTCCGGAAAGCGGGAGATCCGTGTCGGTCATTTGCATCGGTTTCTGCTCCTGCCCGGCATCTTCCTGTCCGGATCCTGACTTTAACTTTGTATCAATCTCAGCATCAATTGCAAGCAATGCATCCCGCAATCTGTCCAACCCTTCCTGCGTATCCCCTACCGTCGTCATTGCCAGGACATAGGTTCCGGCAAGCATCTCCATCTGCAAGTGATAATCACGAAGCAGTCTCTCATACAATTCATGACTGGACATCGGGGCATGCTTTACAGAGATCACAAATTTAGACCTGTCATATCTGTCTGTATTCTCCGTCCGGATGATCTTCAGATACTTCAGTTTCTTCAATTCTTCCCGCAGGGTATCGATATGTGCCGCATATTCTTTGAAAATACTGCACTTCTGCAGTTGTGTCTCTTCCAGCAGATGAATACACGCATCGATACTTGCCATCAGTATGTACGACGGACTGCTCGTCTGCAGCATATCCAGATACCGCTTTACTTTCCTGCGGTTCACCCGCTCCCCGTTCACATGCAGCAACGCTGTCTGCGTCAGGGCCGGAAGCGTCTTATGAAGACTGTTGATCACAAGATCTGCGCCATACATATTCGCACTCTCCGGGAAATACGGATCAAAGCCAAAATGCGCCCCATGCGCTTCATCTACGATCAGCAGGCATCCCGCTTCATGTACAATCTCTGCAATCTTTTCGATGTCCGACACCACGCCGTCATAGGTCGGTGATACGATCATCACCGCACGGATCTTTGAATGTTCTTCCAGTGCTTTCTGCACATCTTCTGCATCGATCTCTGTACTCAGTCCCTGTTCTGTATCGAACTTCGGATAGATGTAAACCGGATCCAGTTCATTCAGATATATTGCATGATACACAGACTTATGGCAATTTCTTGCCACAAGTATGGAATCGCCTTTTTCAGTTGTTCCTAATATTGCACTTAAGATTCCGGCTGTACTTCCATTAATGAGAAAATGCGTCTCCGATGCATGATACACTTTTGCCGCTCTTTCCTGCGCTTCTTTCAAAAGTCCTTCCGCATGATGCAGGTCATCAAAGCCATCGATCTCTGTAATATCGAGCCTGTACGGGGAGGTCCCGTCCATCAGATCCAGATTTCTTTTATGACCCGGCATGTGGAATGCGTAGTAGTCGGAATCACTGTAATTCTTTAGTTTATCAAATATATTATACATGCATATATTTTAACAAAATAACATTATATTATCAAGCCATAAACTCCCGCAGAATCTGGCGTATCATCTCGTCCTTTGCAAGCTCCTCCGGTGCATCTTTCTGTTCTTCCGCTTCTGGGCTTTTACTTCCGTCCATACCGGCAAGTCCTGCCGATGCTTTTGCCAGATTTTTTGCGGTATTTTGAGTCCGTTCTCTCCGTCTGTTCTCACGCTGCATATGGACTACACTGTGATCCGGTACCGGGGCAGGTGTCTCTTCTGTTCCGGCTTCCGTCTCCTGTACTTCATCCCTTTGTATCTCATCCTTTTGTATTTCGTCTTTTTGTATTTTATCCTTCTGTATTTCCTCTTCCGCCGGTCCGTTTTCTATGTTTACACGCTCGGTCCGCTCCTTCTGATTCATCTTTTCATACTTGCGGAGACATACATTTTCCAGATAATCAACCATGTAATTCTTCGCCATCTCCATACAGTAATTCTCGTCCGTTGTCAGGTGGAACAGCCACACCAGGATTCCGAGTCCGCAGCCGGCAGCGCCCATCCGCAACGCTTCGTCTCCCATTCCATAGACCTGACAGGTAATTCCCGCTCCCGTAAGTCCGGTTACGATCAGAAGACCGGAACACATCTTTTCCAGTCTCCGGAGCGAATGCAGACGTAATCCACATACTTTGTATTCGTACAGATATTTATCCACAAATACCCCTACATTTTCCACCGTGTCACTGATCATACATGCATGTTCGAATTTCGCCCGGACCAGGCGCATCAACGGATGATTGCTTTTGCTCATACTTCCCGCCGCCTCTATCATACGTTTCATCGTCATACTCACGATACACTTGTCTGCCACTCCAAGTCCGGTCAGCATCCCCATAAGCACAAATAACAACTTCTTGTCCAATAACATTTCCAGCATAATAATAGCCCTCCTTTTTGATATGCATTATACTGTATATCAAAGAGAAGGGCGCTTTATTTCGTTCTTCCTATTCTGCACGGGAAATGCTGCTTTCTGTCACTTTCGTGCATATCCTGTAACATTCTGTACTGCACAGGTTGTCCCGGTGTCTTAGATCATCGGAAGCAATTCTTTCATAAGCCTTACACTGTGGGCGATTGCTTTCTTTTCGAATGTCGGATAGTCCATTGTCGCACTGTTGTCAGCTTTATCCGAAATAGCACGGATAATGACATACGAAACTTTGTTCAGGTAAGCGGCCTGTGCGATTCCGGCACCTTCCATCTCTACACACATCGGGTGGAATAATGACACGATTCTTTCTTTCACTTCCTTATCGGAAATGAACTGGTCCCCGCTCGCCACTCTTCCTGTAAATGTATGAATATCCGGATTCGCTTTTTCATTCGCTGCTACCGCCTTCTTCACAAGCTCCTTGTCTGCCGGGAATGACAATGTATCCATTCTCGGAATCTGTCCTGCCGGATCACCGAATACAGTCGCATCCATATCATGATGCAGTGCATCCGTGGAAATGACCATGTCGCCAATATCAATCTGTGCATCAAGCGAGCCGGCAATACCGGTATTGATCAATGTATCTGCTCCGAATTGACTCACCAGAATCTGTGCACAGATTCCTGCATTGACTTTACCGATTCCGCTTCTTACGATTACAACATCTTTTCCGCCGAGTGTTCCCTTGCAGAATACCATACCTGCCATCTCTACGGTCTCTTCGATCTGCATATCTTTCTTCAGTTCTGCAACTTCTTCTTCCATTGCGCCGATAATACCTATCATATATTTATATCCTCCTGTGTTTCACGAATTTACCTATGCCTTATTATAGACGATAGGAAAATGGATTTCAACCGACGAAATGTATGGATAATTTGATGGTTTTCTGTTATAATCGGGAAGTATGGCAGTCAACAGATTTTCTGTCTGTTGATACCGATTATGTAAAACTATGCAAGAACATTATCAGGAGGTAATAGATATGGATTACAAACCAACCGGAGTCTGTTCTCGTCTCATTCACGTAGAACTTGACGGAGATAAAATTGCTAACGTAGAATTCGTAGGCGGATGTGCCGGTAACACATCCGGAATCAGCAGCCTTGTTAAAGGAATGGATGCACACGAAGTCATCAAGCGCCTGGAAGGAACCAGATGTGGTGAAAGACCGACATCTTGTCCTGACCAGTTATCCAAAGCTTTGAGACAGGCACTTGGCGAATAATAGGCCAGCAGCCGATCTGAATAACGCAGACAAAAAAGGATACTCGTCCCCCGACCGGGAGACTTGTATCCTTTTTCATTTTGGTGATTTTTTTATTTTGGTATTTTATTCTCTTTTTTTCACACCCTGCTTTTCCCTCGTCAAAACTTCCGTTGACTGGTTACGAATAAATAATTATTAATAGTTACATTGTTTGTTTCATTGTTTTTCATTGTATTTTCTAATTATTATTCGCTCCTACATATTGTGCACTTACTTTTTGATGAATTTATTTATGGTTTTTTTTATTGTCGTCTTCTTTTTTATATACATTACCTTATGG
>ERZ894212.737-NODE-737-length-10712-cov-12.092803_pt1 | contig 10712 bp, 10 predicted proteins | sample MGYA00380289_ERZ894212 | MGnify/ENA primary metagenome ERZ894212 (study PRJEB32331, sample SAMN06328481) | human gut metagenome | biome: human gut microbiome; feature: stool | host: Homo sapiens | collected 2013-05-02 ... | reverse complement strand
CCAGTAACGGAATTTGCCGTGGCTTCGCATTTAAATACGGCAAATTCCTGCTGCCGCCACGTTTTCTTACGGCACTTTCGGTTCCAAAAGTGCCTACCTGTAAACAGTAACATTTATTTATCATTCGCTGCCGCTACGCCCGGAAGCTCCTTTCCCTCTAAGAATTCCAGGGAAGCGCCGCCGCCGGTAGAAATATGGGTCATCTTGTCGCCAAATCCAAGCTGGTTGACCGCTGCTGCGGAATCGCCGCCACCGATGATCGTGGTCGCTTCGGTGTCTGCCAGTGCTTTTGCAACTGCGATTGTCCCCTGTGCCAGGGTCGGGTTCTCAAATACACCCATCGGTCCGTTCCATACAACTGTCTTAGCAGATTTTACGGTGTCTGCATACAGCTTTGCGGTTTCCGGTCCGATGTCAAGTCCCATCGTGTCAGCCGGGATAGCGTCAACCGATACATTCTGTACCTCGATCGGTGCATCGATCGGATCCGGGAAGGATGCTGCTACAGCTGCATCAACCGGAAGAAGCAGTTTCTTGCCAAGCTTCGCCGCCTTCTCTACCATCTCACGACAATAATCTAACTTTGTATCATCGACTAAGGATTTACCAATCTCCTTGCCCTGTGCTTTTAAGAAGGTAAATGCCATGCCGCCGCCGATGATCAGCGTGTCGCACTTCTCCAGCAGGTTGGAGATAACGTTTAATTTATCGGCTACCTTCGCGCCGCCTAAAATGGCAACGAACGGGCGAACCGGGTTATCTACTGCATTTCCAAGGAAATCGATCTCTTTCTGCATCAGGTAACCAACTACTGCGGTGTCCACATACTGGGTCACGCCTACGTTTGAGCAGTGTGCGCGGTGTGCAGTACCAAATGCATCGTCCACATAGACATCACACAGGGATGCCAGATCCTTGCTGAACGCCTCACCGTTCTTGGTTTCCTCGGCACGGTAACGGGTGTTCTCAAGCAGAACAACCTCGCCATCCTTCATCGCCTCAACGGCTGCCTTTGCGTTCGGTCCAACCACTTCCGGATCGGCTGCAAATTTCACTTCCTGTCCCAGAAGTTCAGACAGACGAACGGCTACCGGTGCCAGAGACAGCTCCGGCTTCGGCTCTCCCTTCGGTTTGCCAAGGTGGGAGCAGAGAATTACCTTTCCACCGTCCGCAATCAGTTTTTTGATCGTCGGAAGCGCTGCCACCAGACGGTTTTCATCGGTGATCTTTCCTTCTTTTAACGGTACGTTGAAATCACAGCGTACCAGAACGCGTTTGCCCTTTACATTGATATCATCCACGGATTTTTTATTCAGCATATCCTGTCTCCTTTACATTTAAAAGAAAAACAGGTCCGGTCCCGACCGAGGACCGGACCCATCTTGAATCCTTATGATTTTCTATCGAATCGATAAAATTATGCCAGCTCTGCGAAGTATTTGATTGTACGAACCATCTGGCTTGTGTAGGAGTTCTCGTTGTCATACCAGGAAACAACCTGTACCTGATATAAGTCATCACCGATCGGAGATACCATAGTCTGTGTAGAATCAAACAGGGAACCATAGCGGATACCTACGATATCGGAAGAAACGATCTCGTCCTCGTTGTAGCCAAAGGACTCAGTCTGAGCTGCCTTCATAGCCTCGTTGATAGCTTCCTTGGTAACGTCAGCTTTCTTAACAACGGCTGTCAGAATGGTAGTGGAACCAGTCGGAACCGGAACACGCTGTGCGGAACCGATGAGCTTGCCGTTTAATTCCGGAATAACCAGACCAATCGCTTTTGCAGCACCGGTGGAGTTCGGAACGATGTTGACAGCGCCTGCTCTTGCTCTTCTTAAATCGCCTTTTCTGTGCGGTCCGTCCAGAATCATCTGATCGCCTGTGTAAGCGTGGATGGTGGACATGATACCGGACTGAATCGGAGCATAATCGTTTAATGCCTTAGCCATCGGAGCCAGGCAGTTAGTTGTACAGGATGCTGCGGAGATAATCTTATCTTCCGGTTTCAGTGTCTTGTGGTTTACATTGTATACGATAGTCGGAAGGTCATTGCCTGCCGGTGCGGAGATAACGACTTTCTTAGCGCCTGCATCGATATGTGCCTGTGCTTTTGCCTTGGATGTATAGAATCCGGTACACTCCAGAACTACGTCTACACCAATCTCGCCCCACGGAAGTTCAGCAGCGTTTGCCTTTGCGTAGATAGTAATTTTCTTGCCATCTACTACAATATAATCTTCGCCAGCCTCTACCGTATGTCCATCGTATCTGCCCTGAGCAGAATCATACTTTAACAGGTGAGCTAACATTTTCGGATTTGTCAGATCGTTGATAGCTACGACTTCGTAACCCTCAGCGCCAAACATCTGTCTGAAAGCCAGACGACCAATACGACCAAAACCATTAATTGCAACTTTTACTGCCATGATCTCATTCCTCCTAGAAATTCATCTTCATGATTGTTAAATATTAATCAACCCTGCTTGTATTGTACCCAACTTTTCCTAAAATAGCAAGTGGTTTTTTGTAAATTTTACAGCAAATATTCAGTATTTTTTCTCTTTCTGCGCACAACTTCGACGGATTGTCATACCTTAAATGGAATTTTGTGCTGACAGCCTTAATTTTGCATAATTTTTTAACCAAATGCTCTAATTCGAACTATTTTCATTTTAATCGATCTCTTCTTGTTTTTTAACCTTTTTCCGTGGCTTCGCATTTGAATACGGCAAATTTCTGCTGCCACCACGTTTTCTTACGGCACTTTCGGTTCCAAAAGTGCCTACCCGCGAACGATAACCCGGCCACTTTGCAATTCGCCATCCGGCGCCTTGTAAACCTTCACACTTTCTTGCAGATCGTTTCTTTTTTTACTATAATAACTTTAATCATCGTTTTGGTTTACACATTTTGCAGACCGGATCAAATCATTTCCTACATCAAATAAATTCCGGAGGTTTTATATATGAAGATAAAGGAAGGAAAATCAGCGCTGGAACAGAATCTGTACCGCTCCTTTCTGCTCCTTTCCGCTACCCTGGTGCTCATCTCACTTGGTTTTACTCTGTTTTTTGATATTTCCAGGCAGCGAAAGGATATGGACAAGCTGATCAGCGGTACTGCTTCTTATATTGCTGCAATTCCGGATGTCGCCGCCATGCTGGAAAACGGCTATCCTGATTCCACCGTGACCCGCGACCTGGATTCTCTTTCTTCGAATATACCAGATATCAATGTCATCCTCATCAGTGATAAAAACGGACTGCGCTTTTACCACACGGACCGTCTGAAAACCGGCGATTCCTACGTGGCAAGTGACGAGGACGCTATTCTGGCAGGAAGCGATCCATATATCACAACCGGCTACGGCACGCACGGCATGCAGCGGCGTGCCTTTCACGCAGTAAAAAACAGCGGCGGAGAGATCGTCGGTTTTGTGATGGTTTCCCTGTTCACCGCTACCCTGTCCGCCCAACACCGCAGTCTGCTGTTCTTTTATATAATTATATTCCTGATCATGATGATCGTCAGCATTTCCCTGACGCACACAATGTTCTCCCTGCTGCGCGACTCCCTGTTGGGATATGACCCGGAAGAACTCGTCAATATCTATACCCGCCAGGATGAGGTCATGAATATGATCGACGAGGGACTTGCCGCAACCGATCTGGACGGCAGAATTCTCTTTGCCAACCAGAAAGTTTCCACAATACTCGGTCGTCCTGCAAACGAACCTCCGCTCACCCACCTCACGATTCAGGAATTGTTTCCACAGACCGCTTTCGATCAGATCATAAAAACCGGCGAAAGTGTAACGCATGAGAGCATCAGCTTCGCCGGACGCCAGCTCATCGTCAAGGAGGTGCCGATCCATGGACGCGGCAAACAGGCGCGCCGGGGTGTCCTGGTTGTTTTATTTGACCGCACCGACCTCCTGCGTCTCTCCGACGAGCTTTCCGGCGCCCACAATATGTTGGACACACTGCGCGCGTTCAACCATGAATTTTTTAATAAGCTGCACATCATTCTCGGCTACCTACAGACCGGGGAGATTCAGCAGGCGATGAATTTTATCACCAACAGCAGCCTTGTCTCCAGCCAGTCCGTCCGTGAGACAGCCAACTGCATCCGCGTTCCAAAGATCTGTGCGCTTGTGATCGGGAAAATGATGCACGCTGCTGAGCTTGGCATCCGCCTGCAGGTCAGCGCCGACAGCACCTGCCGCGACCATGATCTGCTGATCCCGGTGGAAGGATTTGTCACCATTCTCGGCAATCTGATGGAAAATGCCATAGAAGAACTAAGCCACGATCACACCGCCAGTCCGGATGTCATTGACACATCTGAAAGCCCGCGCGAGATCCACATCGGCATCTACTGCCGCCCGGATGTCAACATCATCACCTGCTAGGACACCGGGCACGGCATACAGCCGGAGCTGCTCGATCATATTTTTGAAAAAGGTGTTTCCTCCAAAGGCGAAAACCGCGGAACCGGGCTTTTCCTGGTTCATGAGCTGATGGAGGAGTACGGCGGAACCATCGATATCGACACAGAGCCTGGCGAGGGCACCTGCTTCACCCTGACATTTACCCGAAAGGAGACAGAATCTAATGTATAAAGTTATTATTATAGAAGATGATCCGATGGTTGCATCCATCAATAAACAATATGTCGAGCTGACCTCCTCTTTTCACGTGGAGGCAACTTTCAAAAACGGCATCCTTGCCCTGCAGTATCTGCAAAACTGCACGGTTGACCTGATTATTCTCGACTACTACACGCCTCAGATGAACGGTGACGAATTTATCGACCAGCTCCACGCGGCTGGCATGACCCCTGCGATCATCATGGTAACCTCTGCCAACGACGCAGAGACCGTCCGCCGGCTTATTTCCCGCGGCGTCACCGATTATCTCGTCAAACCATTTGAATATGACCGTTTCAAAGCCGCCCTGGAACGATTTGCGAAACGTCAGGAGGAATTGAAAACATCGACGTCCGCTTCTGACCTGGGACAGGCGGAGATCGACCGCCTCTTCTCCGTCCCGGATGTCTCCTCCCAGAGCGCTCCGCTGACAAAGGGCTTAAATGAACGCACCCTTGGACTGATCCGCCTCTTCCTCTCCGAACATCCGGAGGAGGTCTGGTCCAGCGAACAGATTTCGGAACAGGTTCATTTGTCCCGTATTACAGTCCGGCGGTACTTAAATTACTTAGTCGAAACCAACGAACTGGTCAGCATGATCGATTACCAGACCGGTGGACGCCCTTCTATTAAATATCGATATTCCGGAAAATAAGAGTCACTTCGTTTTCCAGCAATATACAGGTTTTTCCCGCTTTTTCGCGGCTGCAGCAGTACAGATTCACCATAGAGCCGAATCTATACTGCAGTCGCTTTTTTATAGTCATTTTTATTTACAATACTTACAAAACTGTATTTAAAATTACATAAATTGACTTCCCTTTTTCAATCTTATAAACTGTTTATAAAAGAAATAAACAAATTCTTAAAAAAGAATGGAGGGAAGTTCTATGTTAGAACACATTATGGGATACTTTGGAACTTACACACCGGCAGCCGACGGTGCCATCGCAACATTCCAGTTCGAGTATCTGACCACACTTGGTTTCGCAGCCATCGTTATCTTCTTAGGACGCGCGATTGTCGCTCACAGCGCCCTGCTCAGAAAATATGCGATACCGGCTCCGGTTATCTCCGGTATCATCTTTTCTGTTGTTGTATCTATCATCAAGGGTTCCGGAATCATTGGTTTCTCCTTTGATGCAAAAATCGTGAAAGACTTATGCCAGAACTTATTCTTCCTGTGCGTAGGTTTCGGTTTCAGCTACAAGATGTTAAAGCACGCAGGCGGAAAGCTTTGTATCGCAATCGCAGTTGCAGCCTGTGTCCTGATTACCTTACAGGATATCGTTGGTTACCTGGTAGGTAGCGCCATCGGTCTTCATCCGCTTCTGGCTCTGCAGTGTTCTTCCGCTGCTATGTCCGGCGGTGTTGGTACTGCTTCTGCATTTGGTCCTATCTTCGAGAACATGGGTGCTCCGGATGCAACCACAGTCGGTGTAGCAGCCGGTACTATGGGTAACATCATGGGTTCCTTAATCGGTGGTCCGGTTGCAGCTTTCCTGATTTCCCGTCACGGTCTGAAATCTGACCCGAACGACAGACCGGAATCCGCAAAAGCAGGTTCAGCAGCTGTTCTTAACAACACTCGTATGATCAAAGCATTTGCCCTGTCTCTGCTTGTAGCAGCACTTGGTATGCCGATCTACTGTCTGTTAGACAACATCCCGATGATCGAGATGCCGAAATTCATCGGTTGTCTGTTCGCAGGTGCTATCGCAAGAAACATCATGGATGCAGCTGGCATCGAATTCCCGGTTCCGGAGATCGACGCTATCGAGCATATGTTCCTGGAGCTCTACCTGGCACTGGTTCTGATGACCATCGATATCACAAAACTGGCTCCGGTAGCTGGTCAGATGGGTATCATCCTCCTTGCACAGGCTATCCTGATGGCACTCTTTGCAATCTTCGTATCCTTCAACTTATTCGGCCGCGATTACGGTGCAGCTGTTATGGCAGCTGGTAACTGTGGATGGGGCTGTGGTTCAGGTCCGAACGCAGTAGCAAACGAGAAAGCCGTTATGGATCAGTATGGATGGCACACCGTTGCTTGGGTTCTGTATCCGTCCTTCGCAGTTATCATCGACGATATTTACAACCCGATTTTCCTTTCCATCTTCTCCAGCCTGATTACAAAATAATCACTGAGACAAGATAGGATATTTCATATAAGACATATATAACAACATACTTAAAGCTCAATTAAAAATGTAACCTGAAGAAGAGCGTCCGGTTCCCCCACATAAACCGGACGCTCTTTTTTTCATAGAAATTTTCTATTTACCTATCTTCTATCTTGGTCTTGTCTTATCACTGTTTTTTGTGTTATACTTTTTATAGAGTTTTAATATTCTTTTAATCGCTAAGGCAGCATTCGACAGAACCGCTGCGTTTTTTTCTATATACTGATAAACTACGAAAAGGTGAGATCTATGAAAATAAAAAAACTGGTAAACTTGGCACCAATGATGCTTCTTACCTTCCTGCTCGGGCTTTCCGGCTGTTCCGGCAGCACCGCAGCAGATGCGCGGGTCAACGACCATCCCAGCGAATCAGATGAAGAGCTGCATGTTCTGACCATCGGAACCGCCGACAGCGGCGGAACCATGTACCCGGTTGGCAGTGCCATCGCTTCTGTTTTAAGCGGACATGACGAACAGCTCAAGGTCAATTTAAGCGCCTCCAACGGTTCCTACACGAACTGTTGTGGTCAAGCTTTTTTGTAACACTTGTGGCTAAAAAAATAGTGCTTATCAATTTATGCTGCCGTCCTTGCTTCATATGGGGTTCGATAACCATTATAACTGTGTGGACGAACATGATTATAATCAACGTATGCAAATTCTTCTACCTTTTGATAGAGTGTTTCCTCTGTTGTAAACTCATACAAATTTGTGCATTCATTCTTCAAGGTATTGAAGTAACGCTCCATCGGTGCATTGTCGTACGGATATCCTGCTTTGCTCATGCTCTGTGCCACATTTACCGATTCGCAGAATTCGGTAAATGCTTTGGACGTATACTGTGAGCCCTGGTCAGAATGTAAGATAAGGCCATCTTTGATTGTTGGCTGCGATTCCAGCGCTTTTCGGAGCGTCCGGATCGCAAGATCACTGGTAATGTTACGATCTGTTATGCTGGCAATCACACTCCGGTCATGCAAATCTATAATAGTGCAGTTATAGCGTACTTCATGATTTGCAAGGAACAGATAGGTGAAATCCGTGCACCATTTTCGATTGATTTCATCTGCTGTGAAATTTTGCTTCAGCTTATTATCGAATACTTTATGCGGGTTTCCATGCTCATATCCCGGCTTTTTTGGACGGACAACCGAACGGAGACCAAGCTCTGTGTTCATATATTTATGAACGGTGGTATTACTGTAAGAATAACCTTTACGCTCCAGATAAACTTTCATACTCCGATAGCCGTCAACTCCATTGTGCGAATGATATATTTCCTGAATCTGTGCTTGGACTTCGGCTTTAAGGGTATAATAATCCGCCTTCCGGTGTTTCCGGTAGTTGTAATAAGCATTTGGGCATATACCCAGCCGTCCAAGCAGCCAGCGAATGCCAAATTCATTATGATATTGTTCGATGAATCGATAAGCCTCTAATCGATTTCCTTTGCAAAGAATGCCGCCGCTTTTTTTAAGAAAAGATTCTCCTTACGAAGTTCTTCGTTTTCTCTTTTGAGTCTGAGCATCTCCTTCATGTTGTCATAATCTTCTTTGGCTTCCGGGCTTGACTGGCATTCTTTACTAAACTCGCTACACCACTTAGAAATGCTGGCTTTCGATACCCCATATGTTTTGACATATCTTTATGTATACTGCGAAGTTCGTTCCGTGTCAGCACTTCCTTAGCTGATACTTTCTCACGCTCATGTCTTTTATCCCAGCACACCGGAATAAAAGCAAAGTGCATATGTGCTTGTCCTGCCTCATCTTTATGAACCCATGCAGAGACAACATTCTGTTCGCCATATCTCTTCGCCATGAATTGATAGGCTTCTTGAAAGAATCTCGCCTCTTCACGCTCTGTAAAATCCACCTTTGGCAATGTAATAATCCAGTCACACAAGGTCTTTACATCTGCGCGTTTCTGACACTTCACTTTAGAAAGCCGCTCTTTATAATAGTCAATATCTGCTTTTTCTCTGTCTGGTGCAAGATTATAATTGAAGCATGAACGCGAACGGTCAATCTGTTCATTTCCAAAATGTGCCGCGTCTCTGCTATAATGCTTCAGCATATGTCCGACCGCTGTTCTCGCAAATTTATCAACGTGCATAATCCCTTTACCTCCTTCACAAATAGTATGTGAGAAGTCAAGACAATTTTTGCCAAAATGGTATAGCAAGTTATACCATTTTTCAAATGGTAACTTGCTCTCATGCGCCGAGGGCTTCTTGATTCCTTCTTATTCGTTCCAGCAAAGAAACATAGTTCCCGCTCCGCGGGGAACTACGTTCCTTCACTTCCACTCTTTACCTCTGCGAGAAACGGAGGCACCACGGCGATGCTCCTCCCGTTTCCGCAATCCCATGAATCACATCTTTCTGAGGTTTCATTGCAAACAAGAAAAAAAAGGTGGTCGGCATTTCTGCGTTCCACCTCTGTTATCATTTACCACGGGCATACGGTATCGTAAATTTGTGTCGATATTTCTGCTAACTGTTTATGTTGTGAGTCAAGCACATGCTCATAAATAGATTCTGTGATTGCTCTTGAACTATGTCCTGCCTGCTTGCTCAATGCAGACAGACAATCTATCTCTGAATTGCGAATGTTGAAACTGATTCCACTGTGTCTCAAATCATGTACTCTCAACCTCATGTTCAATCGTGCGCGCTTCAATGCTTGCTTGTGTAGGTTGTATGTACTTGATTCGCTGAGTGGCTTTGTCTTGTCTTTCATTGCCGGAAATATCCATGCGTCCGGCTTACCTGCGTCAGTGCCCTCAACCTCTGCGTAACGACTGTTCAGAAGGTTGCGAACCTGTGCAGGGAGATGAATGTAGCGGTCTGAATCTGGTGTCTTAGGCTTCTTGTCTACGAAATACTTTCCATTCTCGTCCTTTGACCATGTCTTATGAATATGTATTAAACTATCTTGATTCCAATCTGACCATGTCAGTGTATCCGCTTCGCCTTCCCTGCAATAAGTGTAAAGAATGAACTGTAAAATATCCGCCTTAGAACCCATCTCTTCACAGGCTTTCAAATATAGCCTTGTCTCGTCATTGTCCATGATCTTCATCGGGTCGGCTTTACTCTTCTTTACCTCAAAACGGAAACCTACTGCCGGACTGGTAAAGGCTGGATTGATTTCAAGACAATAGTAGTTGTTGTAATAGTCTGTAAGAAGATTGTACGCACCCTTCTGGCGCTTCTCGCTCTTACCCGTTGTTTTCAGTTCGTCCAGCCAATCCACAATATCTTTTCTGGTAAGCTGGTCTACTTCCTTCTTTGCAATCTCATAAGGTTCTACCATGTTGCGTATCAGTTCGTTCTTGTCATTGATACTGCGTGTCTTAATCTTCTTCCCTGCCGCTCTGACCTTACCTTGTTGTTTCAACTTCGCATATGTCTTTAACTGTTCGACAAGAGTGTTCGAAACGTTCTTCTTGTCCTCTACTGCCTCATTTGGCTGTTCTGCTTGGTTTGCAAGCTCTTTTGCCTTAGCCTCCAGCTTGCTCTCCAGCTTCTCTCTTGCGGCCTTTTTAGTCTTTTCGTATGCGTTTGGCCGCCATGACTTACCATTTGGCATCTTCACTGACGGAACAGTGCAGTAACATTTCCACTGTCCCTTGTCTTTTACAAAACCGTATTCCGTGTGTTCTAATCTCTGAGTCATAATCCTCCTTCTGCTCGAACACATTTCGAACATTCTACTCTTTAGAAACACGTTTTTCCTGTTTTATAATCGTTTGCCTTATGGTGACCAAAAAGGCCCGAATCCCTTGTTTCTTCAAGGAATCCCGACCATTTTGGAAGCTGGGCTACAAGGATTCGAACCTTGAAAATGACGGAGTCAGAGTCCGTTGCCT
>ERZ894212.732-NODE-732-length-10749-cov-14.686740_pt1 | contig 10749 bp, 6 predicted proteins | sample MGYA00380289_ERZ894212 | MGnify/ENA primary metagenome ERZ894212 (study PRJEB32331, sample SAMN06328481) | human gut metagenome | biome: human gut microbiome; feature: stool | host: Homo sapiens | collected 2013-05-02 ... | reverse complement strand
ACATTCCGGCTCGTTGTAATTGTTCTGGTTGACACCTTTCTTCTCACGATAATAATCAGCGAACTCCGACATGGTCATATCTACTAACTGACCCTCTTTTTTCAGTTTGCCGTAGTAAGCACAGCCATCGCTGTAGGATTTGTAAAGGAGTTCATATGGCTGCTCCCAGCGTCCCATCTTGTTCATCCAGCCCGGTCCAACGAACATCATGTTGTAGGAATATCCGTTGTTATATTTCTCTAAGGAACGGTACTGGTCGATCAGATTGTAAAGATATGGATACTCCCATGTCTTTGTGTCATAGATCATACCACGGAGTACGTTCTGCGGATGTGTTCCGAAGTTCGAACCATTTCCATCGTAACATGCGATCAGATCACGGGAAAGATGAGGGATCGCTACGATACCACTGTCTTCCTCTTTATTTGCAGCCGGTGCATGTGTGTTCTGTTTGGATGGGATCCATGGTGCCCATGGGCCGCCATCAAATAATGTATACCAGGAGTTGTTGCAGGTGTGATATGCCTTCGGGCCTTCCTCCCAGCAGGTAGCAACTGCACATTTTACAGTCGGGTAAGTTGCTTTGATATAGTTTGTCAGGTCAGCATCCATATAATAAGAACCTGTGGATTCCGGATAAAAACCGAATCTGTCATGGAATTTCTCGAATACATCATTTACGATGGCTTTCTTATCTTCCATGGAAAACATCCAGATACAGAAATCCTTGGTCTTATATTTTTCACGGAACTCCTCACAAGGAAGTCCTAATAAAGATAATGCGATCTCATCGCCATATACTTCATGATCATGTTTTGCGATCTCCACTGCCTCATCATTGAACAGTGAAGCATATGTCATCTGAATGGTTACTTTTAATCCATTCTCATGAGCTAATCTCTGCTGTGTCTTAAAGATATCCAAAGACTCTGTCAGCAGTGCCTTATCTCCGATATCCTCTTCTTTTCCCTGTCCAGTCACTGTTGCAGAATACTCTGGCACCATCTCCGGACGATGAATAAGATTCAGTACAAATTTATCCATTTTTTTCTTTCTCCTCTAAAAATATTTTTCTAACCTTTTACAGCTCCACCGGTAACACCCTCAACATAGAACTTCTGCATCACTACGAAGAGAATTGAAATCGGGATTGCAATCATAACACCGCCTGCACAGAAGATTGAGAAGTAATCTCCGATTAATGTCTTCTGTAACAGGTTATAAAGACCGATCGCGACTGTCCAGTCTGCGGACTCTTTGGACTTGATCATGATTCGTGCCAGAACAAAATCCATCCATGGATTCAGGAAAGAGTTGATGATCGTATATACTATCATCGGTTTTGACAGCGGAATAATGATTTTTCCAAAAATTGTTGCCTCGGAAGCACCCTCTAAGCGGGCAGCCTCTCTCAGTGAAACCGGGATGGTATCAAAGAAACCTTTCAATACTAAAAACCCAAGTCCCGAACCTGCAGAATATACGATAACCAGACCTGCAAGTGAATCGGTAAGTCCGATCATTTTTAAAACAAAATAAACAGCGATCATGGAAAGTACACCTGGGAACATTCCAAGAATGATAGAAAAGCTCATCAGAGGTTTTCTCGCCTTGAATCTCATACAACTGAATGCATAAGAGACCATCAGTACAAAAGCGGATGAAACGATGCAGGTAAAAAATGCTACGATAAAAGTATTTTTAAACCATGCAGGGAAGTTTGCTGCTGTATCTGTCTTGAAGAACAGTTGATGATAGTTTGCCAGTGTCCAGTGTTCCGGGAAAAAGTGCTGGTAACTTACACCCTTTGTAGTGGAAAGGGATGTTACAACCAGCCATACAATCGGAATCAGCCAGATGATTGCCAAAAGAGCAAGTACTAAATGTCTTACAATGATTTTCCATGTTTTCTTTTTCATTATTGGTACACCTCCTCTTTATCACCACTGATCATTCTTGTATAGCTAAGCAATGTAAGAAGCGCACAGATAGCAAATGAAATAATACCAATTACCGATGCCATCTTATAGTTTGAGTTATCGTTGGTCAATGTAAACAGCCATGTAATGAGAAGGTCTGTCTCTTTTGCATTAGAGTTTGCAAATGCCATGTTTGCTGTTGCATTGGAACTTGTCAGCAGATAAATAACGTTAAAGTTATTGATGTTTGCAATGATGCTCTGAATCAGGGATGGTCCACAGATAAATAATACATACGGCATTGTGATCTTCCAGAAGATCTGCCATTTATTTGCACCATCGATACGTGCACTCTCCAACTGATCTGTCGGAATATTCATCAGAATACCGGTAGCGGAAAGCATCTGATATGGAACACCGACCCAGATATTAATAAGAATGATCATTGCATGAGACCAGCCCGGTTTAGAGAGAAACGGAATATAGTTTCCGGAAACAAGTCCGATACTTTGTAACCAGCCTGTCAGACCGATGTTGGAACATAATGTATTTACAATACCGTGGTCGCTGAACATTTTGCTTACAAGAAGCAATGTTACGAACTGTGGAATCGCGATTGTCACAACAAAAAGTGATCTCCACATTTTTTTAAAATGTGTATCTTCATGGTTGATCAGCTTTGCCAAAAGAATACCACCGATGAAAGTTGTAAATGTTGCCGATACTGCCCAGATCATTGTCCATGCAAGAATTCTTACGAATGCATAGGAGAATGTGATTGTGGTGCCGCCTGTAAACATATTCTTGAAGTTTCTAAGTCCAACCCATGTAAACAGGTAGTTTGGCGGCATATGATCCATATCATAATTGGTAAATGCCACGCAGGACATAAAAATGATCGGTATAATGTTCATCATAATAACACCGATACTCGGCAGGGTAAGTAATGTGATATAAAACTTACCGTTGAAAAGAGATTTTATATCTTCTGCAAATGTATTGACATGTTCTCCCTCTTCTTTCATAAGCTGAAGCCGGTAAACAGCTTTCAAATTGCTTATATATAAAAATATGAATGCTACGATTACGAGAACACCAATAATACCATATAGCAGGATCAGCAATGAGTTATCGTAATCATTAACAGTATTTTTCAAGGTCAGCGGATCAAATACGGACTCATACTGAACGGTACCAAGTGTATTTAAATCCTTAATATAATTGATAGAGAACATTCCTGTAAACAGGATCACTACCACTTCAAGGGCTGTCATTAAGACACCTTTGACGATCTGTTTCCGTCCCCAGTATCCTGCACCCATAACAAGCAGTGAAAGCTTGCACCAGATATCGCCCTTTGCCACGGCTGTCCCAAAATCGGCAAAGTATTTTTTGATTGCGTTTAAAAATGTTTTCATAGATTCACTCCCTATGCGCGTGAATGAGAATTTTTGGCTAAGTCGCAAAAACTTTTCTCTTTTTAAAAATTTCACATAGCTTGTCACAAGGAAGGCATTGGTTTCCAGCAGGAAAATATCCGCCTCTGCCGGAAAGCAATGTCCTGTCTGGCAGGAGATAATGCCCTCCTCATAAAAGTTATTCCAAAGCCATGTGGAAATCTGAGTTTTACAGATATTTGATTATTCAGCTACCGGCTGTGTAATACCAGCTACTGCATCATCAAGTACAGCCTGAAGATCTGTTGCACCGTCAACCAGGTTCTGTCCAAGTGCCTTTGCCGGATCCCAGTAATTATTGCCTACAACCTGCTGATCTGCAAACTCTGACTGCGCTGCAAGTGCTGCAAGTGCCGGGGAATCAATCTGAGCTGCTGCTACTGTGTTAGCCGGTTCCTCTGATGTAGCGTTACCAATTGCTAACTGGCTCTCCTCATTTGTAAGATACTCAGCAAGGAGCATTGACCAGCCAACATTTTTAGCATGGGAGTTAACACCTACGAATTTGTATCCTGCATAAGATCCCATCTGTGTAGCTGTTCCATTTACATCGAAAGTAGGTAATTTACATGCTGCATATCCGTCACCGTATTTCGCTTCAAAAGATCCGGTGTTCCATGTACCGGAAACATATGCGCCAAGTGTACCGTCATTTAACATGGTAATTGCATCCTGATCTTGTACGCTTACAAATGCCGGGGAAGAAGTGATATTCTCAATACTCTGTGCTACTGCAAGACCGGTCTCAGAGTTCCAGTCACAGTTGTTTGAGTTATCTTCATTCATGGAAAGTTCACAGCCTGCACCAGAGAAAAATCCATACAAATACCATCCATCTGCTACATTCATGCCAACTTTTGTTCCTGCTTCTTCCGCTTTTGCTGTAAGGTTTTCCCAGGAAGCCACATCCTCTTCAGAGAAGATGTTTGAATCATAGTATAAGAAGTAACCATTCGATGCTGTTAACGGATAAGCGTAAAGTTTTCCGTCTTTGGTAGCTGCTGCTACAGTTGCCTCTGAGTTTGTTTCTTTCGGATCATATGTATAAGTAGCTGCCACTTCCTGAAGCGCACCTGCATTTACAAGATCATTTACCTGATCATCTGCAAATACGAATACATCTGCTGCTGCATCGATATCCTCAAGAATCTTATCTTTTGCATCTGCCTCAGATACAGCACCGATCGTGATGTTAAAATCTACATCTGAGTACTGCTCTTTAAATTTGTCTGTCAGCTCTTTCATAACGTTCTGATAAGCCTCAAGTTCTGAACACCAGAGCTGGATATCTACGGTTCCATCTGTAGATGCGATCAGATTTGCGATTGCATCACCGGAAGCTGTTTCTGCATTATCTGCAGCATCACCTGTCTCTGTTGCTGCTGCACTGTTTGTGCTCTCTGCTGCGCTGTTGTCTGCTGCACTATTGTCTGCTGCGCTGCTGTTATCGGCTGCTTTGTTTCCACATCCTGCAAACATGGATGCTACCATTGCTGCACATAATACTGTGCTGATGACTTTTTTCTTCATTTGAAAATTCCTCCCTTTTCCTTGATAGAAAAAATTGTTCTTTTAGAACACTTTTTCGTGTTGCGCTATGCGCAATCGGTTGTTCTATGGTTAGAGTATATCTCCGTCACATCCTTGTGTCAATATCCACATTTTATAATAAATCCGACCATTTTTTAGCCATTTTGCACAATATCATCTTCTATTTTTTCTTTTATTTTTTTCAAATTCGACTTTTGCGCAACCGTTAACTATTGATTTCCCGTGCATTTTCAATTCTTATATCATCTTTTTATGGATATTTTGGCTCGTTTTTGATATTTTTTGAATCAGGGATTTTCCTGCCTTTTCCTTTGTTTTGGGCGAATTTCCATCACATTGCTTCAGATTCACCCTCATTCCCGCTGATCTGCGGGCTATTCCGGTAATCATTGTAATCATTTCGCCCATTTCATGTGATTTCCGACAATTTCAGCATAAAAAACGGGCGAAACACATTTATTCGCTATGTGTTTCGCCCATTGCTTATTCTCTCCAACAGGATGATCTTCAATTTTCTCAGAACTGTATTTTCCTGATTATATTTATTTCGTCGATTCCTTCAGCACCACCTCATACGGAAGCAATGTGCGCTCTTTCACCTCAAGTCCCTCCGTCAGATCAAGCAGTGTACGGCATGCCACCATGCCGAGTTCCTTTGCATCAAATGAAAGCGATGTGATCGAGGGAACATTGTTTTCAAGTACCATGCTGTTATAAAACGATGCCACCCGGACATCTTCCGGCACTTTGACATGCTGCTGGCGCAGTGTCTTTAAAACACGGCTGCAGACAGCGTCATCCATACAGAGGATACAGTCTGCCTGTCTGTTTAATGCTTCCTTGACTGCCTTTTCCACCAGAACCTGGTTATCCTGGCTTAAAAACATCAGATCCTCATCTAACGTTTTCCCCATCTTCGCATATGCCTCACGAAATCCCCGCAGACGGCTCTGTGTAACCACGTGCTCTTCATTGCCGCCGATCAGTGCAATTTTGTCCATCTGCTTCATCAAAATGATCGATGTAAGCTCTTTGCATGCACTCTTGTGATTGTGATCGATCTGAATCACGCCTTTGTAATTGGCACTGGTACTTCCGATCGTGACAAACGGTACATTTTTTGTCTGCAGAAAATCGATCTGTTCATCTTCCACAAAAGTGCGCATCAGGATCACACCGTCCACTTTATGGTTTGCTATGATACGCTCAAGAGAAGATATATCGTTTTTCCTGCAGATAGAAAGCAGGATATCATATTCCATGCTGCCCGCAATCTCCTGTATCCCAAACAGACATTCCTGAAAAAATGTAAGATCCACAACATCATACTCCCCCGGCATGACCACACAGATATTATAAGTTTTAGACTGCGCAAGCCCTTTCGCAATGACATTCGGCTTATAATCATGTTCTTCTATGTAGGCGAGCACGCGCTCTCTTGTCTCCCTGCCAATACGACCTTTACCGGAAATTGCACGTGACACGGTTGTCTTCGATACCCCAAGCGCCTCCGCCACGTCCGCAATCGTAATATTCTTTTCTAACCCCTTATCCATAAACTCTCGTCCCTCGCTTTTTTGCGCTTAGTTGCGCAACTAAGTTTATTATTGTACAAACAGGGGCAAAAATCAATCCTATTTTTTTCTATTTTTTCCCGGCATCAATCCGGTATTCCCTCATACGAAATCCATGCTACATCCGCAAAACGATCCGACATTTCACCGTTTGAAGACGCATACACACCGAGCGTGCAGCCCACAAATCCCCCTGCTTCCTCTGTACTGTACGGCAGCAGGCTCACGTCTTTAATGAGTTTTAATACCTTTCCTTCCTCATCTCTGACAAAAAATTCTGCCCTCTGTCCTGCTGCCTTCAAATACAGTTCCAGCATTCCTTTTGCATTGATTTCTTCTTCCGCAAGCAGCGTATCGTTTTCTGTTATATGTGCGATTACCTGCAGCTTTCTCTTCTCTTTTCCACCGCAGATGCGCATCGAAAGATGATTTGCATGATTCTGATAGCAGACGATCCCCGCCTGTTCATTTTCCCGCTCCGCATCAAATTCCATGCATGCCGAAAATGTAAAATCATAATCTTTCTGCCGCAGCCCGAAATACTGCGCGTCCGTTTTCTCTGTAAGTTTCTGTTTTTTCAGATACATCCTGAGAAACCCTTTTCTCTCGATCAGTGAATATGTATTTTCATCCCTTCTCTGCAGCGACAGGAGTCTGTCATCTATTTTTTTCTGATCAAATGTAATAAAATCCGCGTGGGTCACTTCCTTTTCCAGGCGATACTCACCGATCGGAAGTTCTGTTTTCTCTGTCAGATGTCCAATCCCCGGATTGATGACGGGCCATCCGTCCTCCCATTCCACTTTTGCCAGAAAAGTTTCCCTGCCAATACTACAGTGTCCCTCACATGGCCTCGATGCAAGCATGACGACATACCAGTTTCCGTCTGCATCATCCACAAGATCTCCGTGTCCTGCATAGATCACCGGATAATCCCTGCCAAGATTGCGGTGCGTGAAAATTGGATTTCTCTTGCATCCACAGAACCATTCTCTTAACGACCTGCTTCTTGCGATACTGATGCTGTGTTCCGGTCCCGTACCGCCTTCTGCGATCATCAGATAATACCAGCCGTCTTTTTTGTAAAGGTGCGGTCCCTCCGGCCAGATACAATCTTTTAATGCACCTTTCCAGACCGCCGTCCCCGCACCTTTTAAGCACATTGCATGAAGATCCAGCTCCTCTATCCAGATCTCCCAGTCACCATTGTGTCTGACCCCGGACGGATTCGGTCTTGTCCCGACATAATAACATTTCCCATCTTCATCAAAAAAGAGGCTCGGATCAATCCCCTCCGCCGCATCTCCCAGATAATGTGGAACTGACCACGGCCCTTTGGGATCCTGTGCCGTTATCACAAAGTTTCCACCATGATCCACATTTGTTGTTATGATGTAATAAGTGCCCTCGTGGTAACGGATCGTCGGTGCAAAGATCCCCCGTGAGATCTCACTGCCGGACAGTGGAAGCTGTTCTTCCCTGTCCAACGCATTGCCGATCTGCTCCCAGTGCGCTAAATCCCTGCTATGAAACACAGGAATCCCCGGAAAATATGCAAAACTCGAATTTACCATATAATAATCTTCCCCCACCCTACAGATAGATGGGTCTGGATAAAAACCGGACAGAACCGGATTCTTTGCTATACTCATTTTATCGCTCCATTTCTACTATTCTAAAATCTTATTTTTCACACAAATTTCTCTGCTTTCCAGGCAGCCATGCCTTTTTTATTCCACATAGCCAAAACCAAGTATTGTAAATTTCTTTTCTTCTTCCCCAGGTGTCATCTGAATCCTCACCTGATGCCATCCGCTTTCTTTTTCTTCCAGAAGAATGACCGGATTGCAGTGCGTCCAGCCGTTCACATGCGGATCTGCGGTCAGAACTTTGGTATCGTCCACAAACACATCTGCCCGTCCGGCGTCCACCGCTCCGGAATCTTTAAAGATGAGAAGCAGCGACCGGCAGTAGATATCCATCTGGAATGCATCTTCTGATCTGCCATTTGCCCCATCATACTGCCAATTGTACGGAAATTCAGGAACCGGCGTTAAACTGTCATCCATCTCCACACACTGTAATTCCTGATCTGTACCGGAAAATGCGCCACAGCAGATCTTCGCACGTTCATAGCCGTCTCTGCGGTCTAATAATTTCACTTGCGCAAATTCATCCCCATAAACCGGTTTTTCATGCATTCTTCTTAAAATATCAGGCTCACAGACTGCCCGGTCAATCAGATACATCAGACAGTCTGCCATGATTTTATGTCCCAGATTTGTCGGGTGAAACGCATCATAAAAGAACTGATTTTTTGAAACAACTCTGTCCTTTGTCTGCCGAAACTGCGGTGTCACGGCATCCCGGATGCTTACCATCGGGAGCTGATACCGCTCTCCCACCGGAGCAAGGCGTTCCTGTAAATTCCAGTCATTTGCAAAAACAGCAAACAATAACAGGACAGCCGGTGCATCCGGCATGGATAAAATTTTTGTTACAAGGCTCTCATAACACCTGCCCTTTGTCTCATCCCCCTCGTCATTTACTGCAAATTCCACGACTACCAGATCCGGCTTTTCTTTTCCATCCCGCAGGACATCCCTCTCAAAACGGATCATCCCAAGCTCCGACGGGGTTCCGCCCACTCCCGCTTTTATCAGTTTCACATTGTTATTTTTTCCGTATTTTCCGGCAAATGCCTTCCAGAACCGGTATGCGTAGCACTGTGTGTGAAGCGGAACTGCCCCGGCTCCCTGCGTGATGGATCCTCCTATATATGCTATGGTTACCGGCTCCCCAGCCCGCGCTTTTTCTACGACTCTTCTGATCCTGCCCGCATCTCCCATAGAAAGGAGTGACCGCTCTATCATTTCCTGATATCCGTGGGATTCCATATCCACCACGCGCTCTTCCTGCGGCTTTGGTACGAAAAATCCATCCTTTAAAAAGAAACGGACATTGACCCTTGCAGACTGTTCCGGCGTCTCAAAGACAAACCGGATCTGCCCCGGCACATCATCATCTGTTTTCCACTTTACCGTATCAAGCGTGATCCTGACTTCTGCGCCATCCCCACGCAGTTCTGTTTCTATGAGCGTTCCGCCGCCGTAGAGATCCTCTTTCCCGTACATCTGAAATACAAATGTGACCGGTTCTCTGCTATGTTCCATCTCCACGGATATACCGATGCTGTGCACCAGGCTTTTAAAGCCCTCCACCGTGCCAAGTTTCTTTAAAATTTCTTCATCACAGACCTCACCGGTCACTTCCGCACTGCTTTCAAGCCTTCCATCACTCTCGTAGATAAACTGGACTCCCCTGCCCTGATACTCCCCCTGCGTCTGGAGCGAGCCAAAGGTTTCTTTTTCTTTCATAATGTAAAAATAAGATCTGTCTTTTTCCGGATCTTTCGGTGCCACAGGTCCACTCATCTGTTCGTCCTCCTTGTCTCCGGCAGTCCAAGACCTGACTCCGGCAAATGCTTTCCCTTGCGCACAAACGTCAGTTTTTCCAGCAGAAATCCCGGTGTCCCCGCATAAATTCCAATTTCATTCTCTCCGCTCTGCAGCGTGACCTGCACACGGACAACGCGGATCTGATCCACCACCATTTTCGCCCATTCCGCACAGGACGGCTCGCCGGAACGGTATCCATCCGGAATCATCTCTATCTTTTGCGGTGCATTTCCATTGACGGCGCAGCCAAAATAGACACTGCCTCCCTGACAGACCGGATTTGCCGGAGCGGTATAGCAAATCATTTCGTATTCTCCCGCCTCCCTGACATAGATCTGATACGTCAGTTTTGGTGCCTGTCTGATCTGCTCTGCCATTTCAAAAAAAGTCTTTGTCTGCGGATATGCTTTCACACCAGATAACGTTTTTCCGTACTCCGGCAAAACATAAAATGCTCCCGCATCCGCCTTTTCATTGCAGATAAAGTGCTCTGCCTCGACAGAGAGCATCCCGTCTGTCTCATAAAATGCCTCCGCCGGACATCCCGGCAGATCTTTTTCCAGCAAAATTTTTACCGGTATCCTTCCACCCTCATAGCAAACCTCAAAATCATATGTCCTGTGGTCATTCTCCCAGTCTGTGATCTCATCTCTTTTTATCTGCACCGTGAGCACTTCCTCACGGTCTGTGACTCCCTGCATTTTTCCAGGCAGAACCCACGGACTTTTGCACTCGATATGATAAGGCACTTTTTCTTTCGAGCCGCCAAACAATAACAGGGAGGCTTCAC
>ERZ894212.724-NODE-724-length-10863-cov-16.492783_pt1 | contig 10863 bp, 8 predicted proteins | sample MGYA00380289_ERZ894212 | MGnify/ENA primary metagenome ERZ894212 (study PRJEB32331, sample SAMN06328481) | human gut metagenome | biome: human gut microbiome; feature: stool | host: Homo sapiens | collected 2013-05-02 ... | reverse complement strand
TTATTAATAAATTTAAATAAAAAATGGTTAATTATAAAAATAAAGTAATTTTAACATAAAATTATAATTAAATTAGTAAAAATTAAAAGAGAGTATTGACAGTATATTAAGAAAGAGAGTAATATATTAGCAATAGAATATTTTGGAAATCCCGCTTAGGGAAGAAAAGCTGTGATAGAGACACTTATTTAGGGAAAAAAGTTACAGAGAGTCCATGGATGGTGTGAATGGATACTTTTACTAGATAATAATCACTCTTGAGCTGCACTCTGAACATTAGTCAAAAGCTAATAATTAAGAGATTGCCGGTAAGCACCGTTAAAGGCAAGGGTTTGTTTGAGCCTAGTGATATTAATGATGAGGAATGTTATCCCACCGTTATGATTTTATCATTAAGGGTGGGATTTTTTTATCTAAATAAATACATTTTATTGAATAACTTGAAAATATTTGAATTGGGGTGTGTAAATGGCAAGGTATGTTTTATCAGTTTTAGTTAGAAATTCTTCTGGTGTACTTACAAGAGTTTCAGGACTATTTTCAAGAAGAGGATTCAATATTGACAGCTTAACAGTTGGAAGAACGGAAAATTCGGAAATTTCAAGAATGACAATTGCATTAAATGGGGGATTAGAAGAATTAGAGCAATTTACAAAGCAATTAAATAAATTAGAAGATGTTTTAAGGGTATTGAGCTTAAAGCCAGAAAACTCGGTTTATAGGGAATTAGTACTTATTAAAGTTAAGGCTGATGCAGAGCAAAGGGCTTCGATTAATGAAATTGTTAAGATTTTTAGAAGTAAAATAGTTGATATTTCGCCTGAAACTTTAACAATTGAACTTACTGGTGATGAAAGTAAAATTAATGCTCATATTAAATTACTTGAAGAATATGAAATTAAAGAATTAGTTAGAACAGGAGTATGTGCATTAGAAAGAGGGGCAAACGATATTACAGACTATTGCGAAATCTTTAATTAGTTAGCAAGTGGCAAGTGGCAAGTGGTAAGTGGCAAGTGGCAAGTTGAGGAGGAAACTCCTTGGGGAGTTTCTGAAAAATATATTTATTAAATTCAGGTTAAGATGAATTTACACCTAAACTTGTAATTTATAACTTGAAACTGAAAGAGAACTTGTAACTTGCAACTTGAAACTGAAAAAAGGGGGGTTAATTTGAATAAAAATATTGAAATTTTTGATTCAACTTTAAGGGATGGTGCTCAGGGGCAAGGAATATCATTTTCATTAGAGGATAAAACAAAGATAGTGAAGATATTAGATGAGATGGGCATTGATTATATAGAAGCTGGCAATCCAGGATCTAATCCTAAGGATATGGAGTTCTTTAAGGTTATAAAAGATATAAAACTTAAAAATTCTCAAATAGTTGCTTTTGGTTCAACAAGAAAACCAAATTCAAATGTTAATGAAGATATAAATATAAAAAGCCTATTATCAGCAGAAACTGATGTTGTATCTATATTTGGAAAGTCATGGGGATTTCAAGTTACAGATATATTAAAAACAACATTAGATGAAAATTTAGAGATGATAAGAGATACAATAGAATATTTAGTTGAAAAAAATAAAAAAGTAATTTTTGATGCAGAGCATTTTTTTGATGGATATAAGGAAAATAAAGAGTATTCTATAATGACTTTAAAAGTTGCTATGGATGCTGGAGCAAGTAGGTTGGTTTTATGTGATACAAATGGTGGGACTTTGCCAAATGAAATATTTGAAATAACAAGTGAAGTAGTTAATAGGTTTGGAAATATTATAGGAATACATTGTCATAATGATATAGGAATGGCTGTTGCAAATTCAATTATGGCAGTAGAGGCAGGTGCAATACATATTCAAGGTACGTTTATTGGTGTTGGTGAAAGGTGTGGAAATACAAATTTAAGTACACTAATTCCAACTATAGCTTTGAAAATGGGATGTAAATTAAGGGTAAATGAACATTTGCAAGATTTAACTTCAAAGGCAAGGCATATTGCAGAAATATCTAATATTCAGTTGGAAGATTCAACTCCTTATATTGGTAAATCAGCATTTGCACATAAGGGAGGTATGCATATAGATGCAATTTGTAAAATACCAGAATCTTATGAGCATATAAAACCAGAGATGGTTGGAAATAAAAGAAGATTTTTATTATCAGAAGTAAGTGGAAAAAGTACAGTTTTACAAGAAATACACAAGATTTTTCCTAATGTTAAAAAGGATGGGGATGAAGTAAAAAAAGTAACTAAAAGGTTAAAAGAATTAGAGTATGAAGGTTATCAATTTGAGGGAGCAGAAGGAACTGTAGAGCTTTTAATAAGAAAAACAATTGGAAAGTACAAGCCGTTTTTTAAATTAAATCATTTTAAGACTATAGGTGAAAATCCATGGAATAATGATGATTTTACTTCAACAGCTTTAATAAATATAACAGTTGATGGAAAAAGAGAAATGACGGCAGCAGAAGGAGATGGCCCAGTAAATGCATTGGATAAAGCATTAAGAAAAGCGTTAGAAGTGTTTTATCCAGAACTTAAAAGTGTAAAGCTTGTTGATTATAAAGTTAGGGTTTTAGATTCTGAAAGTACAACAGGGGCAAAGGTTAGAGTTTTGATTGAAAGTACTGATGGAAATGAAAGTTGGAGTACCGTTGGAGTGTCTAAAGATGTGATTCAGGCAAGTTGGATTGCTTTAGTAGATTCAATGGAATATAAACTTATAAAGGATATTGAAAGAAAAGCAAAAGCGTATTTTTAAAGGGGGAAATTTTTATGGCAATGACAATGACTCAAAAAATATTAGCTGCTCATGCTGGTTTAGAAAGTGTGAAGGCAGGACAATTAATTGAAGCAAATTTAGATTTAGTATTGGGGAATGATATTACTTCACCAGTTGCAGTGAAAGAATTTGAAAAGTTTGGAGTTAAAGATGTATTTGATAAGGAAAAGATAGCAATAGTACCAGATCATTTTACTCCAAATAAGGATATAAAGGCAGCAGAGCAATGCAAGTTTATTAGAGAGTTCTCAAGAGAAAAAGAAATAGTTAACTTCTTTGAAATTGGAGAAATGGGAATTGAGCATTGTTTATTACCAGAAAAAGGATTAGTGGTTGCTGGGGATGTTGTTATAGGAGCTGATTCTCATACTTGCACATATGGGGCATTAGGGGCTTTTTCAACAGGAATAGGTTCTACAGATATGGCTGCTGGAATGGCAACAGGTAAGTGTTGGTTTAAGGTTCCTTCAGCATTAAAGTTTGTATTAAAAGGAAAACCAGCAAAATGGGTAAGTGGTAAGGATATAATCCTTCATATCATAGGAATGATTGGTGTTGATGGAGCATTATATAAATCTATGGAATTTGTAGGAGATGGATTAAATTATTTATCAATGGATGATAGATTTACAATGGTAAATATGGCTATTGAAGCAGGTGGAAAAAATGGAATTTTCCCAGTTGATGAAAAAACTATTGAGTATTTAAAGGAACATGGTAAGAAGGAATGGAAAGTATATGAAGCTGATGAAGATGCAGAATATGATGAAGTTTATGAAATAGACTTATCTTCTTTAAGACCAACAGTATCATTTCCACACTTACCTGATAATACAAGAACAATTGATGAAGTTGGAGATGTAGAAATTGATCAAGCTGTTATAGGTTCTTGCACAAATGGAAGAATTTCAGACTTAAGAGTGGCAAGAGATATTCTTAAGGGAAAAAAGGTAAATAAAAAAGTTAGATGTTTAGTATTTCCAGGAACTCAAAGGATTTATTTACAAGCATTAGAAGAAGGAATAATAAAAGATTTAATAGAAGCAGGTGCAGTTGTTTCAACTCCAACTTGTGGGCCATGTTTAGGTGGACATATGGGGATATTAGCTAAAGGTGAAAGAGCAATTTCAACAACAAATAGAAATTTTGTTGGAAGAATGGGGCATGTTGAGTCAGAAGTTTATTTATCTAGTCCAGCGGTTGCAGCAGCTTCAGCAATAACAGGAAAAATAACTAATCCAGAAATACTTTAAGGGGGGTAAATATGGAAGTAACAGGAAAAGTTTTTAAATATGGGGATAATGTAGATACAGATGTAATAATACCAGCAAGATATCTAAATACATCAGATCCAAAGGAATTAGCAAGTCATTGTATGGAAGATATAGATTTAAATTTTTCTAAGAAGGTTAAGAAGGGCGATATAATTGTTGCAAATAAAAACTTTGGATGTGGTTCATCTAGAGAGCATGCACCAATAGCAATAAAAGAAAGTGGAATTAGTTGTGTTATAGCATCCACATTTGCAAGAATTTTTTACAGAAATGCAATTAATATTGGATTGCCGATTTTAGAATGTGATGAAGCAGTTAAGAATATTGATGCTAATGATGAATTAGAAGTTAATTTCGATACAGGATTAATTAAAAATTTAACTAAAAATGAGCAGTATCAAGGAGAAGCCTTTCCAGAATTTATGCAAAATATAATAAATAATAATGGGCTTATAGGATATATTAGGAACAAGGGGTAGCTAGGAGATTAGTAAGTGACAAGTGGAAAGTGATAAGTGGCAAGTGGCAAGTTGAGGAGGAAACTCCTTGGGGAGTTTCTGAAAATATATTTATTAAATTCAGACAAAGCTGAATTTACACATTAACTTGAAACTTGAAACTAAAAAATGGGGGGTTATAAATATGAATTATAATATAGCAGTTATACCAGGGGATGGAATAGGTCCAGAGGTTATAGACGAATCAATAAAGGTTTTAAATAAGATTGGGGAAAAGTATAATCATACATTTGAATTTGAATTTTTACAAGCTGGAGGTTGTGCAATAGATTCTATGGGAACGCCACTTCCAGAAAAAACTTTAGAAAGATGTAAAGAAAGTGATGCTGTTCTTTTAGGAGCAGTTGGAGGTACTAAGTGGGATAATCCTAATGCAAAGATAAGACCAGAACAAGCATTATTAGGATTAAGAGGTGGATTAAATTTATATTGTAATTTAAGACCAGCTCTTTTATATAAACAATTAAAGGAGGCATCTCCATTAAAAGACAGCATAATTGATGATGGAATAGATATTTGTGTTGTAAGAGAACTTACTGGAGGAATTTACTTTGGTGAAAGAGGTAGGGAAGTAGTTGATAGAGTTATTTCTGCTTATGATACAGAAAGATATAACATAAATGAAATTAAAAGAATAGTTAAAATTGGTTTTGAAACAGCAATGAAGAGAAATAAAAAATTAACTAGTGTTGATAAGGCTAATATATTGGAAAGTTCAAGATTATGGAGAGGTGTTGTTGAGGAAATGTCTAAAGAATATCCTGAAGTTGAAGTAAATCATTTATATATTGACAATGCATCAATGCAATTAGTAAGAGACCCTAAACAATTTGATGTAATTGTTACTTCAAATATGTTTGGTGATATTTTATCTGATGAAGCTTCAATGATTACTGGTTCAATAGGAATGCTTCCTTCAGCATCATTAGGAGAAGGTACATTAGGCATGTATGAGCCAATTCATGGTTCAGCTCCTGATATTGCAGGAAAAGGAATAGCCAATCCATTAGCAACAATTCTTTCAACTGCAATGATGTTAAGATATAGCTTTAATTTAGAACAAGAAGCAAGGGATATTGAAGATGCAGTAATTAAAGTATTAGAAGAAGGGTATAGAACTGGAGATATAAAAAGTAAAGGAACTACACTTGTTGGAACAAAAGAAATGGGACAACTTGTTGTAGAAAAAATTTAAGATAGTTAGGAGTTAGTAGTGAGTAGTTAGGAGTTTTAGAAAATATAAATTTAAGGGGATGTCGCATTAAGAATAAATACTACAATATATTGTGTATAAAATTTTTAGTGCGACATCCCCATCCTAAACTACAAACTATAAACTAAACCATAGAGGTGATATAAATGAGAAGTGATGTAGTTAAGAAGGGAGTTGCAAAGGCTCCTCATAGAGCTTTGTTTAAAGCATCAGGATTAACTGATGAAGAAATAAATAAGCCTTTAATAGGAATTGTAACATCTCAAAATGATATAATTCCTGGACATATTAACTTAGATAAGATTGTTGAAGCTGTTAAAAAGGGAGTATTAATGGCAGGAGGAACTCCATTAGTATTTCCAACTATAGGTGTATGTGATGGAATTGCAATGGGACATAAAGGAATGAAATATTCACTTGTAACAAGGGAACTAATTGCTGATTCTGTTGAATGTATGGCAAATGCTCATGCTTTTGATGCTTTAGTATTTATACCAAACTGTGACAAGATAGTTCCAGGTATGGTTATGGCGGCATTAAGAGTAAATGTTCCATCAGTAATGGTTAGTGGTGGACCTATGTTAGCAGGGAAATTTAAAGGTAAGGAAGTATCTTTATCAACAATGTTTGAAGCAGTTGGATCAGTTGAAAGTGGCTTAATGCTTGAATCTGATTTAGCAGAATTAGAAGAAAAGGCATGTCCTACATGTGGTTCATGTTCAGGGATGTTTACAGCAAATTCTATGAATTGCTTATGTGAAGTTTTAGGTTTAGCATTACCTGGTAATGGGACAATTCCTGCTGTTTATTCTGAAAGAATAAGACTTGCTAAATATGCAGGTATGGCTGTAATGAATTTATTAGAAAAAGATATTAAGCCAAGAGATATAGTAACAAAGGATTCTATTAAAAATGCATTAACAGTAGATATGGCACTTGGATGTTCAACAAATAGTGTTCTTCATTTAACTGCTATTGCAAATGAGGCTAAAATTCCAATGAATCTTGATATTATAAATGAAATGTCAGCTAAGGTGCCAAATCTTTGTAAATTAGCACCAGCATCTGATACACATATTGAAGATTTATATGCAGCTGGTGGAATTAAAGCTGTAATGAGTGAATTAAATAAAAAGAATTTATTAAATTTAAATTGTATTACTGCAACTGGTAAAACTGTTGAGGAAAATATTAAAGATGCTAAGGTTTTAGATTATTCAGTAATAAAACATATAGAAGAACCATATAGCCAAACTGGTGGTATAGCAATATTAAAAGGAAATTTAGCTCCAGATGGCGCAGTTGTTAAAAGATCAGCAGTTTTAAAGGAAATGCTTACACATAAAGGACCAGCTAAGGTTTTTGATTCTGAGGAAGAAGCTATAGAAGCTATTTTAGGAAATAAAATTGTAAAAGGTGATGTTGTAGTTATTAGATATGAGGGTCCAAAGGGTGGGCCAGGAATGAGAGAAATGTTATCACCAACTTCTGCAATTTGTGGAATGGGACTTGATTCATGCGTTGCACTTATTACTGATGGAAGATTTAGTGGGGCAACTAAAGGAGCAGCAATAGGACATGTTTCTCCAGAAGCAGCTGATGGTGGAAATATTGCTTTAGTACAAGATGGAGATATTATTTCTATTGATATTTCAAATGGAAATTTAGATTTACTTGTAACAGATGAGGAATTAGCTAAGCGTAAAGAAAATTTAAAGCCATTTGAACCAAAGGTTAAAGAAGGCTATTTATCAAGATATGCTAGGTTAGTAAGCTCTGCAAGTAGTGGAGCAGTGTTTAGATAGTGGATAGTTAAGTGACAAGTTTCAAGTGACAAGTTTCAAGTTTCAAGTGATAAGTGACAAGTTAAGGAGGAAACTCCTTGGGGAGTTTCTGAAAAATATATTTATTAAATTCAGCCTAAGCTGAATTTATACATAAACTTGCCACTTGTCATTTGTCACTGAATAAGCTTGTCACTAAAAAATGGGGGTGTTTTAAATGTTACTGACAGGTGCTGAAATTCTTGTTAAGTCTTTATTAAATCAAGGTGTTGATACTGTTTTTGGATATCCTGGGGGGGCTGTTTTAAATATATATGATTATTTATATAAATATAAAGAGCAAATAAAGCATTATTTAACTTGCCATGAGCAGGGAGCAGCACATGCAGCAGATGGATATGCAAGATCTTCAGGTAAGGTTGGAGTATGTATTGCAACATCTGGACCAGGTGCAACAAACCTTGTAACTGGTATTGCAACGGCATATATGGATTCAGTTCCTTTAGTTGCAATAACAGGAAATGTCCAAAGGAGTTTGCTTGGAAGGGACAGTTTCCAAGAGGTTGATATTACAGGAATAACAATGCCAATTACAAAACACAATTTTATTGTTAAGGATATTAATAATTTAGAAGAAACTATTAGAAAGGCATTTTATATTGCAAAGGAAGGAAGGCCAGGACCGGTATTAATAGATATTCCAAAGGATATAACATCTGATAAGACGGAATATAAGGGATTAAGTCCATTACCAGTTGAGCCAAAAAGTAAGCATATTACTGTTACTTCATTAAATGAGGCAGCTAAGTATATCAATGATTCAGAAAAACCTCTTATTTATGCAGGGGGAGGAGTTATAAACTCAGATGCTACTGAAGAATTAATTAATTTTGCAGAAAAGATAAATGCACCAGTTGCAACAACATTAATGTGTAGAGGTGCAATTCCTTCAGAACATAGATTAAATACAGGAATGATAGGAATGCATGGAAGTAATGCATCAAATATTTTAGCAACTAAATGTGATTTAATAATTGCTCTTGGGGCAAGATTTAGTGATAGGGTAATTAGTGATAAGGAATTTATAAATAATGCTAAAATTATTCAAATAGATGTTGATCCAGCAGAAATTAATAAGAATGTAAGGGTTGATTCATTTATTATTGGAGATATTAAAGTTGCATTACAAAAATTAATGCCATTAATAAATGAAAAAAGAAATGAAAATTGGTTAAAAACTGTGGAAGAATTAAAGCTTTTATCTATTACTAAAAATAATAGTGATGATGGTGAACAATTAACACCTAGATTTTTATTTGAAAAGCTTAGTTCTTTAGATGATGGCAGTTTTGTCATGACAACAGAAGTTGGACAGCATCAAATGTGGACAGCACAATATTTTAATTTTAAAACTCCAAGAACATTAATTTCATCAGGTGGTCTTGGAACCATGGGATTTGGATTAGGAGCAGCAATTGGAGTAAAAGTTGCTAGTCCAAATAAAACTGTATTTAATATTGCTGGTGATGGAAGCTTTGGAATGAACTGCAATGAATTTGCAACAGCTGTTAAGTATAATATTCCAATTAAAATTATTGTTATGAATAATAATGCATTGGGTATGGTTAGACAGTGGCAAAGTTTATTTTATGAAGAAAGATATTCTCAAACTACATTAGATAGGGCAACTGATTTTGTTAAGCTTGCAGAAGCTTTTGGAGGAGTTGGATTTAGAGTAGAAAAAAGAGAGGAACTTGATGGTGTATTAAAGGAAGCTTTATCTGTAAATAGGCCAGTAATAATAGATTATAGAATTGATAGTGATAAGAAGGTATTTCCAATGGTTGCTCCAGGGGCACCAATTCATCAAATTATTAATGAAGAAGATTTAGAAGAAAAATAAAAAACAGCAATTAAATAGTTAATTTAAATTTCTATCAAAATATGAATGGTAGTAAATTTTTATAGATAAAAAATAAATAAGTCGGGGGTATTAAATATGGCAAAAATGTTTTATGAAAAGGACACAAATTTAGGGTTATTAAAAGGGAAAAAGGTTGCAGTTATTGGTTATGGTAGCCAAGGACATGCACATGCACTAAATCTTCATGAAAGTGGAGTTGATGTAGTTGTTGGATTATATGAAGGAAGTAAGTCTTGGGATAAGGTTAAGGAAGCGGGCTTAGAAGTTGCTACAGTTGCAAATGCAGTTAAGTCTTCAGATGTAGTTATGGTTTTAGTACCAGATGAAAAGCAAGCTAAATTATATAAGGAAGAAATAGCTCCATATTTAGAAGAGGGAAATGCTTTAGCATTTGCTCATGGGTTTAACATTCATTATGGACAAATTGTTCCACCAGCTAATGTTGATGTATTTATGGTTGCACCAAAGGGACCAGGACACATGGTAAGAAGAACTTATACAGAAGGTTCAGGAGTTCCTTGCTTAATAGCGGTTCAACAAGATTATACTGGAAATGCTAAAGAAGTTGCATTAGCTTATTCTAATGGTATTGGTGGAGCTAGAGCAGGTGTATTAGAAACTACTTTTAAGGATGAAACTGAAACAGATTTATTTGGTGAACAAGCTGTTCTTTGTGGTGGAGTTACTGCACTTATAAAGGCTGGCTTTGAAACTTTAGTAGAAGCAGGGTATGCTCCTGAAAATGCTTATTTTGAATGTTTACATGAAATGAAACTTATTGTTGATTTAATGTATCAAGGTGGTATGGCTGCAATGAGATATTCTATTTCAGATACTGCTGAATATGGTGATTATGTAACTGGTAGCAGAATAGTTACTGATGAAACAAAGAAGGAAATGAAGAAAGTATTAACTGAAATTCAAGATGGTACATTTGCTAGAAACTGGTTAATGGAAAATCAAGTAGGAAGACCTCAATTTAATGCAATGAGAAGAATGGAAGCAGAACACCCAATTGAAAAGGTTGGTAAAGAGTTAAGAGAAATGATGTCTTGGATTGATACTAAGAATTTAGATTAATTAATTATTTATATAAATTTATAATTTTATTAGTTATAAGGGGAATATCTTTTAAGGTATTCCTTTTATTAGTTTATTTATTAGTTTATTTATTAGTTTATTTAATAGTTTACTTTAGAAAAAGGTTAACAAACAAAAACACGAACAATATTTTTTAAAAGTAATTAAAAACATAAAAAAACAATAAAAAACATGGACAAATATTAAAAAATATATTATATTATTCATATAATTTGTTTGTTAATAATATTAATTATGTAAACATTAAATTATATTTGTTGAT
>ERZ894212.706-NODE-706-length-11001-cov-10.077380_pt1 | contig 11001 bp, 8 predicted proteins | sample MGYA00380289_ERZ894212 | MGnify/ENA primary metagenome ERZ894212 (study PRJEB32331, sample SAMN06328481) | human gut metagenome | biome: human gut microbiome; feature: stool | host: Homo sapiens | collected 2013-05-02 ... | reverse complement strand
AAACTTACATCAATTGATGCAGAAATCGGTGCAAGCAAGAAAAAATCGCATAATTAGTGCAATGAGTGGGCAATTCCAATCGGAGTTGCCCATTTTTAAAACAAACAGAAATACAAATCGGAAGTTGGATGTAAGTTATCGAATAACCTGCAATAATGGGAACCAACGAACCCTTATAAACCCTTAAAGTCCCTTACACGGTGAGAAATCCCGTGAATAGGGGCTTTTTTAGGCTTATAGATCCTTTTTACCCCTTAAAATTTTAATGGGAACCAGAATTCACATTGAAAAACGAAAAATCATAGAAATGCCTGAAAATGGAGGGAAAAAAGCTCAATAAAAAGCGGGGGTTTAAAGCCTTTTAAAATTTTTAAAATTAAAATGCGGAAACGGGAGAAAGTATTGATAATTCAAGGGTTTTCGGCATTTGAAAGGTTTTAAAAGACCGTTTAAAACAATAAAATTTAAAAGCAATTATAAAAGTGAAAAATGAGAACTTAATGGGAACCAGTTAATGGGAACCAAAAAAGAGCCGGTCAGTTAATTGACGCGGCCCTTTTTTTATTGCTGGTAGGCAGTCCAGCAAGGTGGTAAATGCACTAAGAATATATCATAATATGAAAAAATGGTCAATGATACTCAAATGAGGACTATCAATCCTCGGACAAAGATTTTAGATAAAATTCAGCAGCTTTTCCCAGAACAATATTTTTTTCCACTTCAGAAAGTGAAGAAAAGTATTTCAGGAGTTGCTGAGTAGATGTGTCATTAAGTTCAAGATCTGCCTGATTGCATTCATCTTTCCCGGTAAGCAAAAAGTCAGATGTGATCCCAAAGTATGCTGCGATAGTAGGAATCAGCGATGCTGGCGGATCAGTTTTTCTATTTTTCCAACCGCTGACGGTTTGCTTCGGAATGCCCGTTGCTTCGCAAAAATCTTTCTGGGAAACCTTTTTCTCATCTAATAATTTAAAAAAGCGCTCATTTATAGTCATAGCCCCTCCGATAATCCTCACATGAATATATAAAATCCTCAATTTTAATTGACAAATCCTCAAATGAGGATTATTATAATAATGTATCAATCATACAAGACCGATTATAGCACAGAATCCGATAACGGAATAGGTTATTTTGTATCGCTGATACAGAATTTTATAACGGAATACGTTAGGAGGGCAGGCAGAATGAAGAACAGAAAAGTGCGAAATTTCGCTGAGTTTGCCTTATGGACAAAAACCAGGATGCTGGAAAGAGGCATCAGCCAGAGAGAACTGGCCGCAGGAATGGGAACACACCAGGCCAGGATCAGCGAGGCTACCTCAATAAGAAAAAAAGCGAAGGAATGGAGGGATAGGCTGTGTGGTATGTGATTCAGGTTAAAACTGGAGAAGAAAGCGGAATTGCAAGGAGGCTGAAAAACCAGGCAATCCGAGCCGAGGTTCCCATTGAGAACCGTCCCATCCGGTCTGGTGGGGCATGGACAAAAAAGGAATATATTCTGTTCCCAGGATATGTGTTCCTGGACATGGATTTCACGGCCAGAAACTATTACCGGGTAAAAGAGGTTCCGGGAGTGATCCGGTTCCTGGGGGACAGTAAGGCACCATCGACACTGTCCTATCTGGAAGCTGAATGGATCAGAATTCTTTCCGGCAATGGAGAGCCGCTGGAACCGACTCTGGTAAGGGAAGACGGAAGCGGTGGTATCACTGTCATCAGTGGAGTTTTAAAACAGTTAGAAAACAGAGTTTTAAAGTGGGATAAAAGAAGCCGGAAGGCAACTTTTGAAATTACGATCTGCGGCGAAGCCAGACAGGTGCAGCTTGGGATCGAAGTGGAAGGTGGCGGAGAACTGCAGGAAGCTGGAAGCGATGCTTCACAGGATGCGGCACAGCCATTATTACAAGACGCGACTTAAAACATGACCGGTTGATTCGTCCCGGCTGTGTTCGGGATGCAGGCATAAAGAAAAGGAACTGAGCAGAAAAGGACGCTGGTCGGGTGGCGAAGCCCGGCCTTTTGGCTTCCTCTGTCCGGTTCCTTTTCTCTTTGCCTGTTATTCCCCTTTTAAAAGCGTTAGGAAGCCGTTTAAAACCGTTTAAAGGTCTGTGGTCGGGGAAATTACCACATAAAGGCAAAATGAGCCGTATGGGGCGAATTTGAACAGGGAAAGATGCGGGACGGAGGTGAAATGTCATGCGGAGAGGAAAAGACGCAAGTCTGAAGGCGCTGATCAGCGCGATGGCGGAAGCGGAAAGCAAAAGTTACTACGAAGAACAGGAGAATGCCTTAAACGATCTTTCTGGTCTTTTAAAAACATTTTTAAACAGGGATGATTCACCAGAGCGTGTCCGGATCAGGAAAGATTATGAAGCGGGCGCAGCTCTGACTGGAAAAGGCGGAATCCGGCAGCGCCTTGGTGCTGTTGATATGGAATTCTTCGGAAGGGCCTACTTTCCGCATTATTTTTCCAGACCGTCTCCGGAATTTCACCGGGAACTGGATGCCATCTGGCAGGATGGAGTCTTAAAGGGGCTTACACCAAGCACATCGGGGCTGGTCAAGCAGATCAGCCGGATGAATGGCTGCAAGCGTGTAGTGGCAGCTCCTCGTGGACATGCCAAGTCTACCAGCCTGACGTTTAAAGGAACGATCCACGCCGTTGTATATGGGTATAAGCATTATCCGATCATTATCTCAGATAGTTCGGATCAGGCGGAGGGCTTCCTGGATAACATCCGTGTGGAGTTTGAAGAAAACGAAGCGATCCGGGAAGATTTTGGAGATCTGACCGGAAAAGTCTGGAGGAGCAATGTTCTGGTGACCAGCACCAATATCAAGGTGGAGGCGATTGGCTCCGGCAAGAAGATCCGAGGCAGGAAGCACCGGAACTGGAGACCGGATCTGCTGATCCTGGATGATATTGAGAATGATGAAAATGTCCGGACACCGGAGCAAAGAGCAAAGTTGGATAGCTGGTTTAAAAAAGCGGTTTCTAAGGCCGGTGATGATTATACAGATATTGTCTACATCGGAACCCTGCTCCATTATGACAGCTTATTAGCAAATACTCTTAAAAACCCTGGATACAAGGCGATTAAGTACCGGGCAGTTATATCATTTTCGCCGGAGGCAGACCTATGGCAGGAGTGGGAAAATATCTTCACTGACCTGTCTGATGAAGACCATGAGGAAAATGCGCGAAAGTTCTTTGAGGCACACCGGGAAAAGATGCTGGCCGGGACAGAAGTTCTCTGGGAGGAAAAGCTTTCTTACTATGACCTGATGGTCATGAAGGTGACAGAGGGTGAGGCCTCCTTTAACTCTGAGGAACAGAATGAACCGATCAACCCGGAAGACTGTGTTTTCAACGAGGAATGGTTCGACTACTACAACGAAGCAGAAATGGACTTCAAGGACAAGGATTTTCAGTTCTTTGGCTTTGTCGATCCTTCCCTTGGAAAAACCAAGAAAAGCGACTTTTCTGCGATCATCACACTTGCGAAAAGCAAGGTTACTGGTTACATGTATGTACTGGATGCGGATATTGAACGGAGGCACCCGGATCGTATCATCACGGATATCCTGGAGAAAGAACGCTGGCTGAAGCGCGATTTTGGACGGGGCTATAAAAAGTTCGGTGCCGAGACTGTACAGTTCCAGTGGTTTTTAAAAGAGGAACTGGCCAAGGCATCCGCCAGGGCCGGTCTGTATCTCCCGATTGAGGAAGTACCGCAGACCAGCGATAAGACCATGAGAATTCAGACCATGCAGCCAGATGTAAAGAACCACTATATCAAATTCAACAAAAAGCATAAACGGCTCCTGGAACAGATGTTCCACTTTCCGATGGGCGCTCACGATGATGGCCCGGATGCCCTGGAAGGCTGCCGGACAATCGCCAAGAAAAGCAAGCGGTTCCGGATCATGGACAGGAGAGCGGCTGGATTGTAAAGGAGGCGGTATATTATGCCGGTTATTTATATGGACAGGGCTTCTGCAGAAAGCCTGACAGAAAAAGATATTCGGGAGATCATAGATGAAAACCTGATGGATCTGAAATATGGGATGTTGACTGATTACTACGTGGGGCAGCACCGAATTCTTTCAGAGACCAAGAAAGACAGTACAGCACCGAACAACCGTCTGGTTAATAACATGGCGAAGTACATCACGGATACGGCAACCAGTTATTTTGTTGGGCAGCCGGTTGTCTATAACTCCCAGGATGATGCTTATCTGCAGACGGTGCAGGATATTTTTGATTATAACGATGAGCAGGATCATAACATGGAGCTGGCTAAACAGTGCAGCATCTGTGGGAGCTGCTTTGAAATGCTATATCTTGATGAGGACGCGCAGATCCGTTTTGCAAAGGTGGCACCGTCTGATCTGATTATGATTTATGAGAGTGACAGCGGCCATGCCCAGCCTATGGCGGCGATCAGGAGCGTCCGGTCTGTCGATAAAGATAAGAATGTGATCTTGAAGGTGGAGTTCTGGAATGCGTACCAGGTTCTCCGGTTCCGGTCATTCAATAACGGGTACTTGAACCTGGAGGCGATTGAAGATCATTACTGGCAGGATGTCCCCTTTGTGGAGTACATCAATAATGAGGAGCGCCGGGGAGATTTTGAGGGCGTTATCACGGAGATTGATGCCTACAATAAGGCCCAGAGCAATACGGCGAATTACTTCCAGTACAACGATGATGCTATTTTAAAGATCCTGAAGCTGGGAGATGTGAGCAGTGATGATGTTCGGGACATGAAGGAAAAGGGTGCGATCATTCTGGATGATGGAGGAGATGTCCAGTGGCTGCTGAAGCAGGTGGATGATACCGCAATGGAGAATTTTAAGAACCGGCTGCGGGAGGATATCCATACCATGTCCCATGTTCCACATTTGTGTGATGAGTCGTTTGGCGGGAACCTTTCTGGAGTAGCAATCGCTTATAAGCTCTGGGGCTTGGAACAGTTATGTGCCATGAAAGAGCGGAAGTTCAAAAAGGGGCTGCAGCGCCGGATTGAGCTGATTACCAATATCCTGAATATTAAGGGTGGCCATTATGATTATAAGGACATCACTCCGAAATTCCGCAGGAACAAACCGGAAAACAATCTGGAACTGACACAGATCGCAACGCAGCTCTCCGGACTGCTTTCCACGGAGTCAAGGCTGCAGATGCTGCCATGGGTGGAAAACGTCCATGATGAGATGGAAAAGCTGGAGGAAGAAAAAACCAAGGATGTTGACGAATTCGGCACCTATGAGAATTTTGCCAAAGCATTTGAGAGCCAGCAGAACGGCATGACTGCCGGAAAGGCTGCGGAGGGCGTAGATGAGTCAGAAAGAACGGAATGAATGGATTGAACGGGCCAAGGAAAGGGTTCTGAGAAATGCCAAGGAAACCGACACCTATGCCAGGGATATCATGGATCTTTATGATGAGACGGCCAACCAACTGGAAAATGAGATCAATGCCATGTTCCAGAAGTATGCCCAGGATAACAAACTGGATAACGCGGAAGCGGAAAAGCTCCTGTCCGGCGAGGAATACAGCCGCTGGAGAAAGAGCATGGATAAATATGTGGCTGAGGCCCAGACGGATTCCAGGACGCTGCTGGAGTTAAATACGCTGTCTGCCAAGTCCAGGATCAGCAGAAAAGAGCAGCTTCTTTCGCAGATTTATCTGCAGATGATAAACCTGGCCGGGGATACAGAAACAAAGCTGACAGATCTTCTTGGCGATATGTTTAAAACCAATTATTACCGTAGCTGCTATGATATTCAGAGCATCATGGGAGTAGGCTTTACGGTGGCGAAGGTTGATGAGAAGATGCTGAAGCGTATTCTGGAGTTTCCGTGGTCAGGCAAAAATTATTCCCAGGCGCTGTGGGAGGATACGGATAAGCTGGCGGCTCTTGCCAGAAGGGAACTGACCATGGGCTTCATGTCCGGGGCCAGCGTCCAGAAAATGGCAAAATCCATAGATGATGTGATGCACCGGGGGCGTAAAAATGCGGAGCGCCTGGTGAGAACAGAAAGCAGTTACTTTTCTAATCAAGGCCAGATACAGTCCTATCAGGAGCTTGGAATTGAGGAATACATTTTCTTGGGAGGTGGCTGTGAGATATGCCAGGCTTTAAATGGTCAGGCATTTAAGTTATCTGAGGCCGAGGCGGGAGTCAATCTGCCACCGATTCACCCGAACTGTAAATGTACTACCAGAGCAAAGCCACGGATTGATATGTTTGCACTGAAGGACGGCGCTAACCAATTGAAAGACAATCCAAAGTTTGAAGAATGGAAAAAACGCTATGTAAAAGAAAAGGCAAAAGAGCCTGCGGAACCGTTGACAGACGCGGAGCAACATGCTATGAATAGTTACATAAGCAGTTCTTCTTACGTTTGGAATGACAAGCTCCGCAGGGGAGAAAAACTGACGAAGCAGGAAGAACAGTACATAAAGGCAATGGATTCCGCACTTCAGAAGATGCCGAAGTATGAGGGAACGGTAAAACGGTCGCTTTCAGATTTCGGAATTCTGGATGTGGATGAGTTTGTTGAATCTTATGTTCCGGGAGAACTGAAGATCTTTAATGAGTATTTATCATCTTCAACCGAGGTATATGATGATAGTTTCCAAATACAGTATGTAATTCAGTCAAAGAATGGTCGAGATATACGAAAGTACAATTCGACAGAGAAGGAAATTCTTTTTGAGCGTGGCTCATCATTTATTGTTACCAGAGTTGATGGACATACAATCTACATGGAGGAGTTGTAATGGAAAAGAAACCATATTCTGATAGACGGTGGTGGGAAGCACCAAAGGCATTTGACAGCGCCTGTAACTCATGCACCAGATATCATGGCTATGCAAAATGTGATACATATCCGGATGGGATACCGGGAGCGGTTATAAGGCAATCGGCTCTGGGAACAAACAACTACAAAGAGGATTTTTGCAGAGATATGCAGAAAAAGAAAGCATGATGGGCACCCGAAGGGGTGCCTATTAAATTACAAAAAATTACATTTAAATGGAGCTTAAACACCTTTTAACCAGCGTTAGAGGGTGTTTTTGTTATACAAAAATTCAAGGAGGACATGAAAATGGATGGAGAAATGACCACCAGCACTCAGACAACTGAAACCGCAGCAACTACATCGGCAGGAACATCTACGGGAGCGGCGGGACAGGCCGCAGGTGCGGAAACCGGAAACCAGGAGAAAGCATCTGCCTTTAAGGAATTTCTTGACGGTCTTTTCGGTGCCAAGCAGGAGAAAAAGGAACCTGGAGCAGAAGAAAAGGCTGCTGAAAAAGGAACAGAGCCGCCTGCAGGTAAAACGGAGGAGAAATCCTTCAGCCAGGCAGATATGGATGCAGCCATTGAAAAAGCAAAGCAGGACTGGGAAGCTCAGGCAGAAGAAGCAAAGAGACAGGCCAAGTTAAGCCCGGAGGAAAAGGCTGCCGAGGAACAGAAAAAGAAAGACGAGCAGATCGCAGAACTGCAGGCGAAGCTCTTAAAGAGTGATCTGCAGAAAAAGGCAACGGCATCCCTGGAAAAAGATGGTTATCCGGTCGGCCTGGCTGAACTGCTGGATTATACCAGTGAGGAGGCCATGGAAAAGAGTCTGTCAAAATTAACAGATACCTTCAAGGGAAGCCTTCAGGCAGCGGTGGAATCCAGACTTCGCGGAAAGACTCCGGCGGGCCTTGGCAATGCGGCAAGCGCAGAAAATATGTTAAGAGATCAGATTGCAAGAAACATCAGAGGATTATAAGGAGGATATGAGACATGAGCGTAAATACAATTCAGACAGCAGCGGTCATTCAGAGTGAACTGGATAAGGCCGCAGTAGAGCAGGCTACTTCCGGATGGATGGAAGTCAATTCCAGCCTGGTGAAATATAACGGAGGATCAGAGGTCAAGATCCCGGAGCTTTCCATGGACGGCCTGGCTGATTATGATCGACAGAACGGTTTTGTAGCCGGTGGAGTAAACTTCAAGTACCAGACCAAAACAATGACCCAGGACAGAGGACGTTCCTTCAGCTTTGATGAGAATGCCGTAGATGAGACCAACTTTGCACTGACTGCGGCTACTGTAATGGGAGAATTCCAGAGAACCAAAGTGATCCCGGAGATTGATGCTTACCGTTACAGCACGATCGCGGCGGCCTGCATCAAGGCAAAGACAGCATCTGGCGGATATGTACCGGCGGAGGATACCATTCTGCAGAAACTTTACTACGACATTGCAACGGTTCAGGAAATCGTTGGAGATAATACTCCGCTGGTAATTACCATCAGCCGCATGGTGGCAGCGATCCTCTCCATGAGTGATAAGCTGTCCAAAAAACTGGATGTAACAGATTTTAAGCAGGGAGATGTAAGCTTTAAGGTTAGGAGCCTGGATGGACAGCATCCACTGATTTCGGTTGGTTCAGAGAGAATGAAGACTGAATATCTGTTCAAAGATGGAAAAACCAGCGGACAGGAAGATGGTGGATTTGCAGCAACGGCATCCAGCAAGAACATTAACTGGATCATCACACCGAGAAAAGCCCCTGTTGCGGTGTCTAAGACAGATACGACGGGATTTTTGCAGAACTGGGCAGGGGAGTGACCCGATGATGCCGCAACCTGTTCCTCTACCTGTAACAGGAAGGAGCAGATCTCCGTCTGCCCACATTCAGAGGCCATGCGGTCTATGGTGCGCAGATGGTGTTTGATGTCGTGGATCAGCCTTCTGTTTTCTGCCGCTGCTTCAGAAACCTGACGGTTGTATTCGGTCTGCATAGAAAGCTGACGGATGACCTGCTTGCGTTCTTCCTGGAAAATCAGGCTGTTTCCATATCCTTCTATCACATCGCGCCAGAGGGAATAACCGATGGCTGCTGCTATGAAAAAGCTGCCCCATTCCAAAAACCAACCGCCGATAACCGGCTCATAAACCGGCAGAAGGCGATCCCATATAAAGGCGCAGGTTGCGGCTGCCGCAGCGTAGAAGATCGGCCTGCTCCGTTTTTCTCCTCTGTGAATGGCAAGCACAGCGATGATAAGCAGATAGAGCGCAGATGCCGCCTTATAACAAAAGACCGATGCAGAGAAAAAGCGAATGGCTCCAAGGGAGAGATGGGAAGCCATCATGCCATACACAAACGCATATACCAGGAAGGCAGCGCCCACCCCATTACTGATGGCCGCAGGCAGGAAGCCCGGCCTGCATATCCGGTTTTGCAGAACTACGATCAGCCAAGTAACCAGATAGATACAGAACAGTTCAATCGTGTACCAGGGGAATACGGGAACCGCAGCCAGCATATGAAGCACAGGATAGGATGACAGGCCGCACATGGCAAGGCAGATCAGTCCGAACAGGAATGTATTTTTCTGTTTCATCCGGCGGCTGAAATAAAAGGACAGCAGCGCACAGACAAAGGTAACTGTACAGCTGAACAGGCAGAATGCAAACCGGATTCCTCTGGTTGTATTGACCGCCAGCATCGTTCCGAAAGCAGGCGGATAGACAATCCCTCCGTAAAAGTGGTCATAGTTGCTGACCGCTATGGTGAGTGTGACCGGTTTTCCGCCATGAAAAGTGACCATGCGGTTTTGAACCAATGGTGTCCCCTGTGCCGGTTCCCCCATTTGCAGGATCAGGTCATGATCCAGATAAAGGTTGTAAGCAGAAAACACTTCCGGGATTTCCAGCGCATATGTTTCCTTCCGTTCCGGCAGAAAGAATGTCATCTGATAAGTCCCGCAGCCATAGGGAGAAGGGTTTGCAGGGCTGGAGAAATTGGTCTGCTCTCCGATGGAAAGGTAGCGCATATAATGGCTTTCATCCCGTATTTCTTCCGGGGTCAAAAGCGCGTCAGGATAAAATGCCCAGCCGGATACCAGAAAGCGCACCGGTGACTTTTGAAGTTCTTCCTCAGAAAGCGCTAGAATCCCATTTGCCGCCTGGATTGTGTTCTGGCTATATTTATTATTGAACTGATACAGGCCAAGAAAAAACAGGGATGAGCACAGGCAGACCATACATAAGGCCGCATATTTTTTTATTGCAGAAGATACCATCTTATTTTCGCCTCCTCCTTAGGAAAAACACACCGGCAGACAGAAGAAGCAGACAGGCTGGAATCAAAAGGAGTATGGGCGACCGGCTATGCTCTGTGTCGGCGACCTGTGCCAAAACGGCATCTTCCTTTCCCACAATGGTGTATGCCCCTGTATGGCTGATCTGAAAGGAAGCGGCTTTTGCCGCATCGTCATAACCGGTCATGGGAATTTCCACGCCGCTTTCATCACAGAGGAACCATGTGCCGGCTGCCGGGTCATTTGGACAGGGCAGCATGACAGAAACATCCGGCAGGGAGCTGAGCGCAGTTCCATTGATGGAAAACGAAAAAGAAAAACCGCCGTCCGTATCCTTTTGGATGATGACTTCAATCTGATCTTCGTTTTGGATGCCCTCCGGCAAGGCGTCTTTTGGTATGCTGATGGTGATTCCCTGTTTGGAAAAGACGGCTCTTTGCTCCCCTGTTTGCAGCATCATCAAAAAGCGCGTGCCGGAAATCCGGTCGGTGGTTTCATCGAAGAACTCTGAAAAATCAGGGCTTTTGGAATCCGCATCTTCCTCTGTATCACCGTTTGCCTGTTCCGATGGGAAATCGTCTTTATCTATATCTATGGAATCATCCTTTCCCTCCCAGGATGGCTCGGAAGACTTGTGGGATGGTTCATGATCCGCAGGATCATTTTCTTCACTGACAGGTGGTGTTTTTTCAGAATCGTTGGAATCCACTCTGCCGCCATTTGTTGCAGGCGGTTTTAGAGGCTTTGTGGAGGGCCTGTCTGCGAAACCGTCATCCTGATCGTCGGTATCTTCAGGAGGCGGTTGAATGATGGTATCAGGTGGATTTCCGCCTGCATCCCCTCCATCCCGGTCGCCTTCATGATACCCTTCAAGGACAATTTCATCT
>ERZ894212.703-NODE-703-length-11030-cov-66.502688_pt1 | contig 11030 bp, 8 predicted proteins | sample MGYA00380289_ERZ894212 | MGnify/ENA primary metagenome ERZ894212 (study PRJEB32331, sample SAMN06328481) | human gut metagenome | biome: human gut microbiome; feature: stool | host: Homo sapiens | collected 2013-05-02 ... | reverse complement strand
TCGGAATAACTTTGATGGAATCATCGAAGATGTGACGAAAGTTGGTGGCGAAACCATCAAGGAGCTGGTTTTACAGTTGGCTCCCAACGAGGGCATGGTTCAGGGGGCTGAGGCTGCCTATCTCTACCATAACACGGAGGTACTGCTTCGTGAGTATTCCCGTATCACGCATCCGTCAAGCGTTGACGGAAACAGTACCCTGCGCTTGATTGCAACTGCCGGTAATCAGCTGGATGTATCTGACCACAAATCGGATGCACGCTATGCTCAGGCGCAGATTCTTCTGCAGTATGCAAGGCTGATTGGCAGCGCAATTGAGCTGCTGAAGCAGTTCCCGGACGGCGATACGAAACTCTACGATGTGCTGATGCTCGTTGTTAATGAGAAGTATGGCCCGAACGGAACCGATGAAGCAACTCTTGCCAAACGGGTAGGAATCAACAGTTCTTACTTTTGTGAAAAAAAACATCGTGCGTATACCGCACTCTCTGCTCTTTTGTGGGGATGCGATATTGAATCTTTGCTATCTTTGCTTAGCAAGGATTAGTTTTCTGTTGTCCAAAATCGAGACTGGAGTTTCGACTAATCGAGTTTCAGCAGATTTGGAAACCAAACCATAACTTTGTATTAACCTCATACCCCGTTATACAGGGTATGGGGTCGATAAAACACACGCAAAAACGAGACTGTAATTTCGACTAATGGCAGGAGGTTAGCGAAAATGGCAAACAACAATGGTTATCTTACGCACTGCCGCATCTGCGGTACACCGATTTTTAGCCTGGGGAACCGTCAATTTTGCTCTGCGTGCTACGCTCAGAATCGGCGCAATGCAGCACATCGCAGCAATGCAGAAGCCAAAATGAGAAGAGAACAGGCAAAGCGCGAGGAGGAAAAAATGAAAGCATCTAATAAAACTGTTACTAGCGCACAGGAATTGGCTATGAGAGCAAAGCTCTCTGAAATGGGTGGTATCTCTTACGGGGAACTGTCTTTGTGGGAAATGTCTCACGGCCTGGAATTCTCTGCATGGGAACACGAATGGGAAAAGCTCAACGGTGGCACGAATTCTGACGGCACCAAGTTTCCGGACCATCTGCCGGAAGGGTTCCCGAAGCGCCGTGTTCCGCCGGAGCATCCTTGGGTCCATTCGGCTGCCTGCCATGGCTAATCACCGGAAAAAGTATAAACGGTCTGAGGATTACCGAAACCGGTATATCTTGAATCATCCCGGAACTTTTGGAAAGTTCTACATGTGCCCGTATTGTGGACGCATTATGACGCGCAATTCGATGCAGGTTGACCATATCATTTCCATCAATTTGGCTAACGAGCATCGGGCGTACCGAATCCTTGTTCCGAACGATGACATCAACAATATCCGAAATCTAACGGCTTCTTGCCCTGAATGCAATAACAGGAAATCTGATTCGGGCGGCGGCTGGATATTCCTTGGCCGATTCGGCAAGTACATCTTTATTTTGATTTGGGCAATTCTTCTTTTGTCTTGCTTAGCTTTTGTCCTATGCTGCATGTCTGGGACTCTTAAACGTGGCTTTTTGATTCCATATGTTGCAGATATTGCAAATGTTTTGCTGCACTGGATTTCCGACACGATTGCTCAAATGTTTCGATTTAATACATAACACCACACAAAAACCGAAAGGAGATATTTGTTCATGGAACCGAATTCGACTCTGGGCGAGCCTATTGGCGTTGTCCACGTTACTATCAACGGCCAGAAAGTTCCGGCCAATGTCTATGCCGACCGCACCTGCATCATGCCGGATGGCACGATTCGAAAGGTCAAACAGGAGGTGGTCGATGCACTGCTTGCAAAGAAACGTGCGGCAGAGATTCCGGCTCAGACTCCTGCACAACAGGCCCCCGCTGCTCAGCCTTTTATTACCCGCGTTCAGTCTCAGCCTGTTGTTCAGCCCGTGCAGCCTGCCGCACCTCAGCCCGCTGTTCAGACTCCGCAGACCTCGATGCAGTATGGCGTTTCTTCTCATGGCGTCTCTCCTGCACAAGCTCCTGGATATCAAGTGCCTGTAACGAGTTCTGTTGAACAGCCTTCCCAAGCGACTGCATCCGTTCCCTATATTCCTGACCCCAATGAACTTCCGGACCAGATGACGGCCACTCGCCAGACAATGGTGGCTCAGGAATTGATGCAGCAGGAAGCAAACGAAGCGGCCAAGAAGCGTTTCGGGCTTGGCAAGGGCAAAAAGGAAAAGCCTGCAAGCGGCGTTCACCACGCCGCACCGGCACCGACTCAAGCCACCGCAGAGCCTGCTCGGCCTTCGCAAAAGAAAAAGAGCAGCAAGGTCATTGCAGCAATTCTGGCAGTTGTCATCGTTGGCGGTGTGGCTGGCTATGCTTTCGTACCGTCCGTCTATGATGGTGTAAACGGAGCTCTCACTGCTGTAACCGGACATCAGGTTGGCGTACCTCCCGTATCTGAAAATTCCAATAGTGATGATGTCGTTACGCCTCAGCCCACTGTTAATCAGCCTGCATCGGGTAATACCGACACTGCAACGAAGGCTCTCGGCGATATCGACATGAGCGGCGATGTCACCATTGAATTTTACGCCAACGTTAAGACTGCAGATGGCAGAGAATATAAAGTTTCTCTGTCTACCGCAAACCTCACCGATGGCACTCTGACCTCGCTTCTTGATTCTGGCGGCTATCCGCTAACTCAGAATGCTCAGTGAATCGGTATCAGCTTACACAAATCAACTTCAAAAAGGAGGATAAGCGGGGCTGATGCCGCTTCTTGCCAACAAGTAAAGAATGCAGCATTAAAAAGCCCAGCCGATTTCGCGTCGGTTGGGCTTTCTCGCTTGAATGAAACATGAACAATATGATTAACTCGCAGAAAACCAAATACGCTCTCTGTGCTGCTGGCAGTGCAGCTCTTGGCCTTATCTTTGCACTGTATACACGAAGAATTGTGCTCATTGCTGCTGGATTTTTCGTGGCCGGGTATTTTGTCGTGGAATATCTGGGAGTTGTACAGAGGGCGAAAGACGGGAAATATGTCACGGTAAAGGCTTTGGCCGTCTCGGCTGACCAGCAGCGTGACATGACCGGCATTAAAGAGACTTGGCGGTTTGTCCCGGTAGATGAAGAGGGAAATCCGCTTCGTGACACAGCTTCCCACGACATCTTCCTCACCGTAAAGCAAAAGGACCGTGACTACCATATTGGTGGAACCTACAACATGCTGTTTTGCCTTGAAGACGATAAGGGAATGAACAACGAAACGCTCGTCAGTATCGAGCAGTGCTTTCCGGCTTCCTCGACCGCAAAAAAGGCACAGGAACCGGTTCAAGAGCAGACCGCAACGCAAGAAGTTGGCGCAAGCGTGAAGAAAGTGAACTTCCAGAACGTAACCAACAAACCCAAGCTGATTGTGCTGGATAATCGAAACCGTAAGCAGGACGGTGATACTGAATGAACTTTCCGATGATTGTTCTTTTGTGCTTCGTGTGCTGTCTGTTCTCGTGCAGAGTAACGAAAGATAGAAGAACTCTGACGGGAATCGTGGTTATGGGTAGAACCTATAAGCGACGCAGTAAATCGCTGGAAGCGACGGCACTCGAAATCATTGTGACGGATACAGGAAACACTGCCCTTAAATTGGAAGTTCCGGGGTGCAAGGATTATGTTGCTTTGCGCCTGAACCGCCACGAAGTAAAAAAATTCAAGGAAGCCTTGATAGCGTGCGGGAACGAGCCGATGGTCGTGACTCTGTTTCAATATAAAGTCAACGGCAAGCACTGTTATATTCTTTATCATGAGCCCGGCAAGGAAGACTCGTACCCGAAATTTGACGGCGCAAAAGAAGATGAGCTGAAAACAAAATGCCGCACCGCTCGCAACATTGCCTTTGTGCTCTATGGCTTCTCTCTTATTCTGTATCCATTAGCGTGGTGGGTATCGGTAATCCTGATAGTAGCTGCTTCCATCCTGATATACCTGAACATTCCATTGCTGGATGATGAGCTTTGGTTTGATTCCTGCGAATTCATTAAGCGTCCGAAACAGGTAAAAGGGAAAAACTCGGATTCTGATATAGTTGCTTCTCAGGCATCAATTATCCTTGAAGAGATTTCTGAAAAATATCAGGACAAAGGGAAATCGGACAAAGACTATGTACAGCATCAGGAAACATCTGCTAAACCGCCTGAAAAAGAACCGACCAAGGATTCTAAGAAACCCGAAACATCCGCCCCGATTGACAACAACGAACCTGTAAACGTCAAGGTGAACATTCACACCGAAATCAATCCGGAACCCTCCGAAATCCTTGACGTTCTGGAAGATGAATCTGAACCTATCGTTCCTCCCGCCCCTAAATCTGCATCGACACCAGAAAGTGCAGATGCCACGAAGCCCTTTGACGCTGCGGATATCTTTGAGCCGGAACCTGAACTGGAACCGAAGCCTGAAAAAGAGCCGGTTTTTGATTTGCCTGTGGATGATGACGATACGCGGGACCCCTTCGCTGAAGAAGACTCTGATTCCCCCGCTGGTCTTTCGTTTGACCCCAGTGGGGTTGACATGGACGATGATAAAAAGGACCCGTTTGCGGAGGATGACGGTAACGTGTTCAATCCTCCTGATGATGTGAATGAACATGAAGAAGAGCCGGGTATGGATATGATGGACCTTGATGTCCCTGCTCCTCCTGAACCTGATATCGTTGACGCCCCCACATTAGAACAAGAACCGTCTATGCAGGACAACGCTCCTGAAATGCCCGCAAAGAAGACGAACGCGTTCGGCACTCTCAAAGCAGCAGCGACCGAGCCTAAAGTTGAACCTCACGAATCCGCAAAACCCGTTGAGAGCCATCCGACTCAGCCCCGGCCCCAAAAGCCTGATGTTCCTCAGACACCAAAAGCTGAACCAAAAGCTGAACCGGTAGCACCAGCTCAGCGCCCAAAAGCAGACAGGGAAGCGGCTCTCGCAGGCTTTAACATTACTCGCAAGGTCGAACCTTCAAAAGAAGTGAAGAAGCCTAAGAAACCCATCACGGATAAGCGGACGAGCACTTCAAAATCAAGTCCCAAGGAGGATTCGGCAAAGGCACCTAAACAGAAGCAGCCATCCAAAGAGGCTCCTGCAAAACCGCAAAAGAAACCGGCAAATGAAAAGCAGCAGAATTCTGACGAACCCAAAAAGGCCCAGCCGTTTGACCAGAGTTTCCGAAAGCGTGGCAGAGGCTCTTCCAAAAAGGCCCAGCAGAGCAACGGTCAAATCAGCTTTGAGGAACTTCATTGAGCGTCAAATTCGCCTGAATGCTTCGAAACTTGCAGAAATGTGCGAATCGCGAATAATGGAAAATGTTGAGCCGGTCTCCCATTTTCCAGCTCAATCGTATTATCCGTAAAATGGTCGCAAGTCAGAGGCAAGCAAAAAAATGAAGACTCTCAAACAAATTGTTGCGCTGCTGCTTAGTATTGCTGCTTTGCTCGCATCTATCTTTTCTCTGATGGATGTCAAACGAAATGTTGAGCGAAATAAGCAGGCAGCAGATTTCGCAACACAGGCGATTCTTTCGGCTCAGTCATCTACGCTGTTGGAGCCGACACTTGATGTGGATGCCAGCCGCCTTGAACTTCTTTCCACTGAGGTTCGGAACACGGAATTAACTCCCGTCAATCAGACTCTTGATGTTCAGGCTTCTATTCAGAAAATCGATAACAAGCTGAAGAACATCCAGGAAGAAAAGAATTCCGAAAAAGAAAAGGAAGAAGAAGCAAAGGCCGAGCAGCAGGCAGAAGCGACACCGGCAGGTCCGAACTATAACGACGATAACGATTACCCGAACTTCTGCGGCCGATTGCATATCCCTGCGGCCGGGGTAGACGTTGCGCTTTATAACAACACGGACCAGGAAACCTGCAACCGTGAAGACAGCGCATGTGTTTTCCCAAAAGCACCGCAGGATGGCGGCAGCAATATCGTCGCGGATAACGAAATACCTGGCCTGACATCCGTGACAATCGGCTCGACCGCATATGTCATCACTCCGTCTGGCGAACAAATCAACTACGTCTGTGTGGATGCCTGTGACGGCCACAACGATGTGACTGGTTTTGATGCTTTGCAGAAAAATGACGGAACGGTTGTTTGGGGTTCTGCGGACCTTATCGTATATACCTGCCTGAGCGATGCCTACAATGTTCGCATTGTCTGCTTCAACCGGGCTTGAGGAGGAAAAGAGCAATGAGCAACGAAAAGAACAGCCAGAACAAGTCTGGTGAATTGAAGAAACCGCCCTATGTGACTCGGACGAATCAGCCCTGGACCACGGTTTTTGCGGAGGACCTGAACAAGAAGAAAGAAGAGGATACTCCCGCTGAAACCAAACTCGACCTTTCTCAGTTCGTGAAAGTTGAAAAGGTCCAGGACGATAAGTCCACTACCATTCCCGCTCCCGTGTCGGAAGCCGAGAAGGACAAGGCAGACACCGTGAATAAAGGGGACGTTCAGAACGTAACGCCTATCCCCACACCGGAACATAAATTCCGTCCGAAAGGCTTTTCTCAGCAGAGCAAGCCTTCCGATGAGTTTGAAACGAAACCCGTTATGGAAGTGGCTCCTGTTGTCAATGAGGAAAAGCCTGCCGTAAAACCCGAAAGTAATCAGCCGGATGACGATAGCGACTCTTTTGTCTCTCCTTCGTTTGGTGGGTTCAAGAATCCGTATGCAGATGAAGAACCAGAAGAGAAATCGGAGAAAGAACCTGAAGCGAAAGATACCGAGAAAAAAACTGTCAAGCCTAAAGTGGCTGTTAAGTCCCACAAAGGCGGCAATGTCATTCTTGGTGTCAGCTGTGTAGTTCTTGCCGCATCCGTAGTCGTTATGGGCATGACGATTGCTGAAAGCCGTAAGAGTGATTCTATCGTTTATCCGTCTACTGGAAGTACTCTGAACATCTCGGCTGATGTTGCGACGACCGACACTGATTTTGAAAATCAGGAAGCCTTGACTCCTGTAGTATCTATGACTTCGGATGGAAATACCTGGACGCTGAGTTCCTCGACTTTCCTGATTACTGATGGCGAATCCAAGGTAGCGGTCGCTGTAGACAGTGCAGACAGCATCAAGTACGATGGCGCGGCCTTGCAGTATGAGCGCAATGGAGTAACTTATCTTGTCCGCATGGTGAGCGACAGCTCTTATCTGGGCGACAGCACCATGACCGAACATGAAGACGGTGCCACTCATATGATTACCGGCATTGAAGGTATCGGGAACGGTAAAGCACTTGTTGTGATTGCTACATACGGTGCTACCGGCGATGAAAGCATTAACGATGCAGCAAATGAAGAAGTATCTGCTTTACTGAGCAGTGCCGCACCCGCCAATGACGGAGCTTCCTTGCTACTTGATAACGTACCGGTCGAATTTGACGGACGTACTTTGAGTCTGACGAATGAGCGCGTTCTGGTCAAAGACGGGGATTCTGAGGTCGTGTTTGCACCTGCATCCTACAACGCTGATGATATTCAGTTCACGAATACCAAGCAGACACTTTCTGGTTTTACAGTTGCTCGCTCTGATTATGCTGACTCCGACAGCGGCAAGACCTATCTAGTGGAAGGCACCGACCGTAATTTCCTGGCCGTCACGAACAATGAAGATTTGCTAAACAGCATTCTGCAAGTCCAGTAAAAATAACATTTCAAAAATAGGAGAATACCAAGTCAATAACCCACGACTAAAGTCGCGGGCTTGCTCCGACAAGTCTGCGCTTTAGAAGTGTCCGCAAGGATATGTTGACTACCCTTTGCGCATTAAGTTGCGCCCCGTTATAAGCGAATAGACAGTTACCGTACGGTGTAAATCCTAGCCGTGCGCTCTAAGGCAACACATCACGTAAAGCTGAGGCAAAGCCGACAGGTGTGGCTGCATCAAGCCGTTTATGACCTTGGGGAAGGATTCTTACCCTCTTCGGAGGAGTGAGCAGCTTCTTTTTAGCTGCAATTTTATCGAAAGGAGCATGGCATCATGCAATATGTGTATGTACTTAACAAGCACGGCAAGCCTTTGATGCCGTGCTCACCTGGAAAAGCTCGTCTGCTATTAAAACAGCAAAAAGCATGCGTTGTAAAACGCACACCGTTTACAATCAAGCTCCTGTACGGAAGTGCGGGGTACAAACAACCTATCACTTTGGGTGTTGATGCTGGCAGTAAACATGTCGGTTTATCTGCATCTACGGAAAAGCGAGAACTTTACAGCGAGGAGTTTACTCCTCGCAGCGATGTAGTAGAATTGCTTTCTACGCGCAGGCAGAACCGCCGTTCGAGACGCAACCGTAAGACCCGTTACCGCGCACCGAGATTTGATAACCGCGTCCATAGCAAGCATAAAGGCTGGCTGGCACCTTCAGTAGAGGTGAAAATTCAAGAGCACATCACCATCATTAAGCGTATCTGCAAAATTTTGCCTATCTCTCTTGTAAGAGTAGAAACAGCAGAGTTTGACACGCAGCGCTTGAAAGCAATGCTTGCTGGAAAGCCTCTTCCTATAGGAACAGACTATCAGCTTGGCGAGATGTACGACGAATACAATGTTCGCCAATATGTCTTGAAGCGTGACCACTACACTTGCCAGTGCTGTGGTGCTCATAATACTGCCGAAAAAGTAGTCAAGCTGCATGTACATCATTTCGAAAGCCGTAAAGTAGGCGGCAACACTCCAAGCAACCTTGTTACTTTGTGTACCACATGCCACAAGAACCTTCACACCCTTGACGGCAAGGAACGCGGCAAGCCTCTTCGTGATGCTGCTTTCATGGGCATCATGCGCAAAACCTTAATGGCACGTTTGAAAGAGGAGCTGCCTATTCCTGTTCAGGGAACTTATGGCTATATCACTAAAATGAGCCGTGAGCAAAATGACATCAAGAAGAGCCATGTAAACGATGCTCGCTGTATTAGCAAGCATCCACTGGCTGAGCCTTGCAGCGTTTGCTACCGTACAAAGGCTATCAGACACCATAATCGGCAAACTCATAAAGCAAATTTCTCTAAAAAGGGTATCCGTAAACGGAGCCAAATGCCTTATCTCGTTGAAGGGTTCCGTCTTTGGGATAAGGTTCTCTACAAAGGGCAAGAATGCTTCGTTTCCGGACGTCGCTCTTCGGGGAGCTTTGCGCTTAAAAAGTTGGATGGTACGAGCATCTCTAAAGGCGTGACATTCAAAAAGCTGCGACTTTTAGAGCCCGCAACAAATTATTTAATTGAAAGGATGTGAACGGGCAATTCCTCCCACGACTGAAGTCGCGGGTCTCCTTGCCCTGATTTATGAATAAACGTAAAACTTCTTTTATCCTTGCAACTGCTCTGGCTGCATCCATCATCATGTCCGGCTGCGCATCGACTGTTGCATCTGACAGTAACAGCACTGATTCCGCCACGCAGGAGTCTGCTACTGTTGAGACTGCACTGGACATTGATTACAGTGCGGGTCTAAAAAAGGACGGTCACTATGCTGGTGTCAAGGCCAAGGATATTGTTACTCTTCCGGATGACTATGACCATATGACCTTTAAGACTGAAGACCTGCACATGGAAGACGGCGCTCTGGATTCTGCGCTTTTGCAGATTAAGCAGACTTACGGTGAACACACCACTGTGGACCGCGCGGCGCAGGAAGGCGATTGCGTGACGGTGGATTATACCGGCTCCTACAACGGCGATGAATTCCCGAATGGCTCTGCAAAGGACGCTGAAATCGTGCTTGGTCAGGGCTATTATGTGGATGGCTTTGAAAGCCAGATTGAAGGGCATTTTGCCGGAGAAAAGTTCGATATCACTGTGACTTTCCCCGACAGCTACCCTGACACCACGGATTCCGAGGGCAATACTCTGAGCCTGGCTGGTCAGGATGTTCAATTCCGCATCGAACTCAAGGATGTCTCTGAGCTGACCTTGACGGATGACTCTATCGTGAACTGCTTCGGCGATAACAAGTATTACACCGAGGATGGTACTCTGGTCAATTCCGTGGATACTTTCAAACAGTATTACAATGAGCTTTTGACCAAAGATGCTCTGGGCCTTGCCATCTATAACTATATGATGGATAACTCCGTTGTTTGCGAAATTCCTCAGAACCTCATTGATGACCAGCGTGATACTTACCGCAAGGAAATCGAAGCAAGTGCCGAGAACATGGGTAAGACCATGGACGAGTACCTGGAAACCACCGATTACGATACTGAGGATGCCTTGCTCGACAGCTACAATGACCGCATTGAAGAAAGCGTAAAGGCGTATCTGATTTTCCAGGCTGTGGCCGAAAAGCAAAAAATCAAGGTCACTGATTCTGATGTAAGCGATTATTTTGGTGATGATTCCTTGAGTGTCCAGCAGGCTCAGAAATACTACGGCGAAGAATATGTGAACCAGACGGTTCTGTACAACAAAGTAGGCGACTGGCTCACTGCTCACGCAACGATTGTGTGATTTCATCCCAAAAATGCTTGACGATATATGCGAACTCGATACAATGAATATTGTACGATAGATACCATCTATTAGGCGCTATATGCGCTCGTACAATTAACAATCTCGTCGTAAGGCAGACTTCTCATTTGTTTGGGGAGCCTGCCTTTTTTATTTATTAACTGTCTTTTGAAAGGAGACAAAATCATGACTAACGTTAACATTTTCACCATCATCGGCCGTCTTACTGCTGATGCAGAAGAATTCACTATTGGCAACAACACATACGTTGGGTTCCGTGTTGCGGTAGACCGTGGACAGAATAAGGAGACTTCTTTTATCCCGGTTCGCGCTCCGAAGAAATTTATCAGCGACAACCTGCGAGCGAAGCTTGTTAAAGGCGCACCTGTGTTGGCCACTGGCCGCTTCGAATCCGGTTCTTATGATAAGGACGGGCAGAAGAAATTCTACACTTACCTGAGTGCCGCAACGATTCAGCATGATGTCAACGGTAACTTTTCCGAAGGTCTTCTGATGGGCAATTTGACTGCCGAC
>ERZ894212.692-NODE-692-length-11127-cov-13.511019_pt1 | contig 11127 bp, 9 predicted proteins | sample MGYA00380289_ERZ894212 | MGnify/ENA primary metagenome ERZ894212 (study PRJEB32331, sample SAMN06328481) | human gut metagenome | biome: human gut microbiome; feature: stool | host: Homo sapiens | collected 2013-05-02 ... | reverse complement strand
CGTTGATTTGGGTCAATACGCAAATTTCCGTATTGCAGCACGGCCATCCCGATCAACAGCTTCACCTCCCACAATTATTCCTTTTTGCCCATACTCTGCTTCAGATGCCGAAAGCTATTCTCGCTGATCACATGCTCCATGCGGCAGGCATCCTGTTCCGCTGTTTTTGGATCGACACCTGCCTCCGTCAACAAGCGGGTAAAGAAGCAGTGCTTCTCATAGGTCTGCTCGGCTACCTCCCGGCCCACATCGGTCAGGCGGAGAAAGAAGTCTCCGTCCATGGTGAGAAATCCGCCCTCTTTCAAGGTAGATACCGCGTGACACACGCTTGGTTTAGATACCCCCATGTGCCGGGCCACATCCACGGAGCGCACCATTCCTTTCTTTCTCTGGAGCACCAGTACAGCCTCCAGATAATCTTCGCCCGACGCATGAAGGCTGGGATTTCTTCTGTTTGGAGATTTATTTTTTTGTTCCATCATGGCCTCCGCTATAATGCGAGGGATAGGAGTAAACATTTCGCAGAATCCCCTCTCAAAAAATAAAATTATCCAATGCTCCATCCCTCGGCCTGTTCACGAATGGATATGAACCGCCGGTAAAGTCCTTCTTGCTGAACAAGCTGTTGATGCGTGCCCTTCTGTACAATTTCACCTTTGTCCACCACCAAAATCTGATCCGCGTGTTCAATCGTCGCCAGACGGTGGGCGATAACAATCACTGTTTTTCCAATGGTTAACTCGCTGATGGCCTGCTGGATCAGGTGTTCATTTTCGGGGTCAATGCTTGCAGTTGCTTCATCAAGGATAACGATATTCGCATTTTTCAAAATGGCGCGGGCAATAGATATGCGCTGCTTTTCACCGCCAGACAGTGTGGAGCCTCCCTCTCCAATCACTGTCTGGTAGCCGTCAGGCAGGGACATGATGAAGTCATGGCAGCGTGCTTTTTTGGCCGCCTCTATAATCTCATCCTGGGTTGCATTGGGGTTGCCGAAACGGATGTTGTTCTCAATGGTGTCGTGGAACAAATAAACCTTTTGAAAGACCATCGAAATATTGTGGAGCAGGCTGTCACAGGTCATGTCCCGTATATTCTCGCTTCCTATTGTTATCTCTCCGCAGTCCACATCATAGAAACGGGCAATCAGATTGCAGATTGTGGTTTTACCGCTGCCGGAAGGCCCTACGATTGCCGTGGTGCTGCCCTGTGGAATAGAAAAACTGATATTTTTCAGGACTGGCGTTTTGTCATAGGAGAAGGTTACATCATGGAAGGCGATGTCCGTATTCCGCAGGGGAATATCCTTTCCGTCCCTGTCGATGATGTCCGCGTGTTCGATGCCGTCCAGCTTGTTCAGGGTGGCATCAATGACCTCCAGCACATGGGCTGCGTTGTTCATGGCCTCCACACTTCCAAAAATCATAAAGGAGAACATATCCAGCATGAGCATGGTAGGAAGTTCCATACTGCCGTTATAGGTCAGCAGAGCGGCCACAGCGACAATGGCGATGGAGGCAGCTTTCAGAGAGAACAGGTGCAGGCAGTTGAAGGGCATATATTCCACTTCAATTTTGATGTTGATTTTCTTGCTGTCGCTATATGCTTTGCGGATACCAGCGATAGACACGCCCTCCTGCTTAAATGCTTTTACCACCTGCATCCCCCGCAGATACTCGATGGAGCTTTCCACCATATCGTCCTGTGCCTTTTGATGGATAGGCGCGTTTTTGCGGCTGCGCGCTTCCAGCAGGTGCAGGAAAAGGCCGGAGAGCAGGATACCGGCCAGCGCAATACCGCCAGCGAGAGGGCTGCAGCAGGCAAGAAACAAAATCAGGACGATGACGGTGATATAGCCGTTTACCACAGTGTTGACCATGTTCATAGCGAACATTTCCAGAAAGGAGAGGTCGGTTGTTGCGGCCGCAGACAGTTCGCCCATATTGTTTTTGCTGAAGAAGCCCAGGGATACCCGTTTCAAAATATCGCCAAGACGAACGCGCTCATCGGCGGTGGCCTCATAGCCGACGCTTTCCTGTGTCACAGCGCGAAGATAAGAGAACAGGTATCTGCCTAATACGGCCATTATCATGGCACCCAGCATCAGCCAAATGTCCCGAATTTCCAGTGACTTAATACCGTTGAAGTCATCCAATACCGCACTTAATCCATACGCAGCCAGCATGATAGGGATTGCGGTAAAGATGCTGTGAATCAATGCGTAGATAAACCCAATGTAAATGCGCCGCTTATAGTTTCCTGTCCAGCGGATCAGCCGGTTTACAATGCGGAACATATCAGTTGCCCCCTTTCCCGGAGTTTGCAGACCAGTTCTGCGCTCCGATGTGTGCTTCCCACATATCCCGATAGAGCCGGTCGCCATTCAGAAGCTGTTCATGAGTACCGATGTTCTCTACCTGTCCGTCCTTCAAAACAATGATCTGATCGGCATTTTTTATCGTGGATAAGCGGTGCGCAATCACAAGGAGAGTTTTTCCCTTTGTCAAAGCTGCGATGGACTGCTGTATCTTTTCCTCATTCTCCTGGTCAGTAAATGCCGTGGCCTCGTCAAGAATAACAATGGGAGCATTTTTCAGCATCATGCGGGCGATGGAAATACGCTGCTTTTCGCCGCCGGACAGCCGGTTTCCGGCATCACCGGCCATCGTGTCGTAACCTTGTTCCAGCTTCTGAATGAACTCATCACAGCAGGCGGCTTTTGCCGCCGCATAGACTTCTTCATCCGTTGCCGTTGGATTACCCAGCCGGATATTCTCCTTGATGGAGCAATTAAACAGGAAGTTATCCTGAGTCACAAAGCTGACAAAATCCGCAAGCTGGGACAGCGGCATACTCCGAATATCCGCGCCGCCAATGGTGATCTGCCCATCGCTGACATCCCAGAAGCGGGCAATCAACCGGGCGATGGTAGATTTCCCGCCACCGGACGGACCGACAAGCGCCGTAAACTTTCCCTCTGGGATTGTCAAATTGATATGGGAAAGCACCTGCTTACCTTTTTCTCTATCGTAAGAGAAAGAGACATCCTGAAGCCGAATGTCTTTAGACTGTATCTGCACTGGGCTGCCGGTATCAGGCAGTTCCTCCACATGGAGCAGCTTATCTACATCATGGACTGCGTACTCAACCGTCTTTGTTTCATTGACATAGGTTGTAAAATTCATCAGTGGCCCTACAATGCCCAGGGACAGAATCAAGCACATCACAAGGTCCTGGGGGGCCAGGCTGCCATTCCAATAGAGGTACATTCCGATAGGGAGCGTTCCCAAAAAAGTAGAGGGAAGCACCGCGGAAATAAAGTTCATCAGCTTCCATGTGCTTTGATACCATTTGAGCGTATAATCCTTAAAGGACTGGACCGCTTTTGCAAATTTCTCATAGGAACTGGAGGACTGATTGAATGCCTTAATTACTTCGATGCCCTCCACATACTCCACAATCACGCCGTTCACATAGTTGTTGGATTCCATGTAATCGGCATACAGTTTGTTAAAATTCTTCATCATCATGGCAAAAGCGATAAAAGCGAGAGGGACTGTTACCAGCATAGCCAGGGCCATGCGCCAGTCAATGCAGACCAGATAGATAAAGACCGCCGCAGGGAGCAGCAGGTTGGAAATGCACTCCGGGATCATGTGGGCCAGGGGCAGCTCAATCGTTTCTACCCGGTCTACCAATACACTTTTCAGTTTACCAACAGACTCTCCGATGACTGTCCCCAGCGGAGCTTTCATCAGCCGTTGGGCAAGGGTCAGACGGATGTTCTCCAAAATGGTGTATGCAGATATATGGGACAGGCTCGTTGAAATACCATAGAGCAAGAAGCGTATCGCATAAGCGCCAAGTCCGATCCAGCACCATTTCCAAACCTCTGCCATCACAGGTAAACCGCCGATAAAGAGCGTGATAATTTGGTAAACACTCCAATAGGGTATCAGTCCTGCAACCACACTGATGACCGCGCACAAAACGGAGAGGATGATCTTTCCCCGGCATTGTGAAGCAAAGGAAAACACAATGGAGATCCAGCTTTTCTGCTTCATTTTCCTTCCTCCTGAAATAAAAATAGAGAGTATCAATCGCCTTGATACTCTCTAAGTATTACAGGTATTCCCTTTGTTTGCCACTCCACACAGGTGGTTTTTACTCCATTCAGATTTTAACTTTTCGATATTCCAGCGGGGTCTTGCCCTTTACCTTCTTGAACGCCTCGGAAAATTTGCTGGTATTCGTATAGCCGACTTTCCCGGCAATCACCGTGATCGGCTCGTCTGTCTGTGTAAGAAGGTACGCGGCAATATCCATACGGTAATTCCGCATATAAGTATAAATAGCCGTACCATACACGCCCTTGAAGCATTGCTTTAAGGCAGAAGTAGAGATGTCAAACTTTTCCGACAGTTCCTCCATTGTGAAGTGATGTTCCGGCTCCTCCGTCATAAATGCCATGATTGCTTTGACTTTCTCTACCTGCGTCTTATAGAAATAAGGGCGCTCTACACCTAAAATCGTAGGGTCTACTGTCTTGAGCGTAACCAGCAGTTCCAACACCTTGACCCTGAGATATTCTATACGGATGGTTTCCGGCACCTGATACAGCTCCGAAATCACATGATCGGGAACAGAATCTCCGTGCATGATGAAAGGGCGCGCTTTCAACGCAAACTGCTGTTCTATTTTCTCAAGGTCAATAGCAAACAGCGAGAGCAGATCACCAATTCCGGCAATCGCTTCCTCAACGGAAATCGTAATCGTGATTCCGTGGTAATGGCTGACCGGAAAACTACAATGATGATTTACCGTCACGGAACTGTCCAGCATAATATCTCCCGATGCGAGATATAGGTAGGCCCCGTTGCTTACTTCCCATTCAATCCGCCCCTCCCGACAATGATGGATAGAGATATTGTGGGTGTTGTCAAACTGCCTTGACGGACAACTACCTATATGAAAATCGTTATACATGACGCCGATCCCCGGATACACCTCGTAAAAAGTAGCAGTACCATCGCCCGTTTCATTCTTCATTTTATAAACAGAGCAGGACTCATCCCGGCAGACCAAATTCATGTTTTGCTGCAAGAAAAACTGGTCGCTCCTGTTCAAGCTGCAATCACCTCGATCCGATAAAAAACTCCTTCAGATGCTGGATACCAATATTGTCGAGCGCGTACTGCTCCTGTACTTCACCATGCTCCAAGTGGAGAACATGAGTACAGCAGCTCGCAATCAATTCGTAATCATGTGTGATGACCAGGGAAGTTTTCCCCAAATCCTGAATCGCCAGAAGTTCCTCGGCCACCTCTTTCATGTGATGCAGGTCTAATCCGCTGGTCGGCTCATCAAACACCAGGATTTTTCGGTCTGAAACCAGAGCGGTGGCAATGGCGACCCGTTGCTTCTGACCTCCGGAGAGCGCCATTGGGTGCCGGTCCTTAAACTGCATCAAATCCAACCGCTCAAGAACCGCACCCGCCCGGTCAGGGCTTGGGGCCGCCATACTAATGAGCATTTCTTCCTCGGTGCTTTCCGTAAATAGCTGATGGTTTACATCCTGCATCACCATGTAGCACAGGGCCAGCCGTTGCTTTTTATTATACTGCTTTCCATTCATCTTCACAACGCCGTCGCAGTGTTTTTCCAGCCCACAGAGGCATCTTGCCAGCGTGGATTTTCCGGCCCCGTTATGTCCGATCAATGCAACGATGCCGCCCTCCGGCAAGGAAAGACAATCAATATTCAAGGCATCCCGATGCTTAGTGTATGCAAAATGAAAATTCTCACACTGAATCTGTCCTTTCTCGTCAAAAGGATGGGGCGTCGAGGGAAAAGCCGCAAGCTCAAACGGACGAAGGCCCATGCTGATCTGTTGTCCTGTGGACAAGCTCAACGCTTCCTGCGCCGTATAGTCTTTCTCGATTCTTCCATCGTTCAGATAGAGGACCCGGTCTATCAGTTCTTTGAGGTAATAGAGCCGGTGCTCCTCAATCAGGATGGTCTTGCCCTGCTGTTTCCAAATGCGTATCATACGGCGCAAATCCTCTGTGGCTGACTGATCCAGATTGGAAGATGGCTCGTCCAAAACGATAACAGGCGGATTGCTGACAGAAACCGAAGCGCAGGCAATTTTCTGTTTTTCTCCTCCGGACAGGCGAAAAATATTTTTTCCCAGCAGATCTTCCATATCAAACTGTGCGGCGGTGGATTTCACCCGATGGATAATCTCGCTTTCGGGCAACCCTTGATTCTCACACCCAAAGGCCAGTTCGCTGGTGGAGTCCACCGTGAAGAACTGCGTTCTGGGGTTTTGGAAAACGCTGCCCACATACTTGGCTGTTTCATAGAGCGGAAGCCAGCTGATGTTTTTGCCATCCAATAAGACCTCTCCGGTCAGTTCCCCCTCATAGTAATTGGGAATCAGTCCATTTACCAGGCGGGTCAGAGTGGTTTTTCCGCAGCCGGACCGCCCACACAGGAGAACTACCTGTCCGTCAGGAATTTCAAGATTGATTTGCTCCAGCCGGCCTGCGTTTTCCCCGCCTGCGTAGCAAAAATTGATGTTCTTCAACTGGATCACGATAGTCCTCCCCTTACTTCAAGAAAAATCCTGCCCATCCGAAGATTGAAACAATGGCAAACAGGACATCCAGCGGCCCAAACCCAATTTCACAAATATTCGTGCGCTTCCGGGGAGCACCCAGCCCTCTTGTCAAGGCGGCTGCCGACAATTCCTCTCCTATTTTCGCAACCGACATCATGAGGGGAACAATACGGTACTCCATCATCTTCATGGGGCTGCGGAGCGTTGTGATCCCGCGCATTTTCATGGCGTCACGGATAGCGGCATACTCCTCCCGGACGGTAGGGAAAAAGCGAAAAACTACAGATACAGGGATTACAATTTTCTGTGGGATGTGCATCCGCTCCATGGCTGCTACAAATTCACTGACGGTCGTTGTGCTGATGAGGTAGTATCCCATCACAAAACCGGGGAGCATGTGCGTATAAATCCCGCTGGCCGCATTTAGGATGAAATTCCACATACCCGTGAGCATGGGGATAACTGTCAGCTCCAGGCCGTAGAGGACTGCGTATGTAATTGAAAATCTTGCTGCGGCTTTCCACCGCTGCGACAGCAGCAGAAGGAGGACCGGCAGGGCAACCAGGCACGGGCGGATGATGTCCATCATTCCGCCCGTGCCGCCTGCCATCGTAATCGTGCTGACTGTGACCGTCAGGAATATCTTAGTCCTCGGGTCAATCGGGATCAGAGAGTTTCGTTCAAACTTCAATTCTCCTGCGGCGCTCATTTAAGCAATCCCCGCTTTTTCAAAGTGCTTTTTCAGCACCGCTTTCCCGAGCAGCGCCCCCAATATTCCGCCGATGAAGGTCACAACAAACAAAACAGGGAACATCCAGTTAGGGGTGTAAGAAGCAAGTGTGGCGGTATATTCGGCGCCATAATTGCTTTCCAGGAAAGTGAAGAACTCGGTACGGGTGAGGAACATGCGGCTCACATAGCCCATGATCCAGAGGGAGAACACACCGTTGCCCAGGAGGGTACATTTCCAGCTCTGGTATTTCCCAGCCTTCAATACCAGATCGCCAAGAATGCCAAATACCACACCGAAAATCAGCACCAGAACGCCAGCCCCGATTAAAACATTCAGCAGGCCAAGGATGATGCCGGTCAGGGACACCATACCGAACTTCTTGACCTTTGTTAAGTACAGCATGAAGGGAATACCGCACAGGATGGGGCAAACCAGTCCCAGCAGCGGAATAAAAATAGGGATATATCCCAGCATCATACCTGCAAAGAAAATGACAAAATAGATGGCGGTGAAAATGCCGACATTGATGAGATCTTTGGCTTGAAGCCTGTTGCTTTTTGTATCCATTGTCTTGCCCTCCAACTTTTAGTTAGATTTCGCTAACCCCGTGTGCTAAAAAAGTGCGAAACAGGATTTCGCGCTTTTTAGGTTAGCACATACCAATCGGCGTCCGCAACTCCATATAGTTTCAAAAAGCTCCATATAGTTTTCATCTTTTAGATTGAGATGTAGGGGAATTTTTGCACCCTAATCCAAATTCTATATGAAATCATAAACACACGATTGTTATTGCTTAATATTCAACTTGTCCATACTATCACCATGATTGTATCAATACATAAAGAGACTGAACTTTAGGTAAGCATTCTTTTTCTCTAAAGTCCAGTCTCTTTCTCGTATCATTTTTAATAATACTACGGTGGCAAGAATTTATAGCCCTTCCCATACACGGTTTGAATGAAGTCAGCGTTCAGTTTATGGCGCAGCTTGTAAATGATGCTGGAGATTCCCGTCCAGCTACTGTCAAACGAATCAGGGGCGGCGAACTCATAGATCTCCCTTTGTGAAAATACCCGTCCGGGCCGCCGGGCAAGCAAATGAAACACATCGAACTCCATAGGAGTCAGCTCTATGAATTTGCCCTGCCAAAACACTTGACGGCACGCAGCGTCGATACACAAAGCCTTGTAGCGTAGAGGGGTAGAGGGAAGATCCGTACACATGACCAGTTCTGTTGACTCTATGAAGGCCATGATTTTCTCAACGGTTTCAAGGTCATCTTCTTCGACCGATAATATGAACAGTTTTCCCACTATATCACCCCCAATAACCTCGACTGACAGGCCACTTTTTATTTGTCCTTTAGCCCTGATTTAATTTTTTGAAAACTGTCATCGCTGATTGCGTGCTCCATGCGGCAGGCATCCTGCTCGGCAGTCTTTGGCTCTACACCTGCCTCCACCAGCAGACGGGTGAAAAAGCAGTGCTTCTCATAAGTTTTTTCGGCAACCTCTCTGCCCACATCTGTCAGGTGCAGGAAAGAGTCTTCGTCCATGGTGAGAAAACCGCCCTCTTTCAAGGTAGCTACCGCATGACACACGCTGGGTTTCGATACTTCAAGGTGCCGAGCCACATCTACGGAGCGCACCATGCCTTTCTTCCTCTTTAAGACAAGGATTGCTTCCAGATAATCTTCGCCAGATGCGTGTAATTGTTTCATGGGGAGCTCCTCTCCATCAAGACAGGCTCCAACCGGCAGAGTTCATACGGATACGGACGAAATCCTGATAAATACCGGGTTGTTCCATCAATTCCTCATGGGTGCCATGCTGCGAGATCTGTCCGTCACTGATGACCAAAATCTGGTCGGCGTTCTGGATGGTATTCAAACGGTGGGCAATGACCAGCAGGGTCTTACCCTTTACCAGTTCGGAGATAGCCTCCTGAATATAGCTCTCATTGTCAGTGTCCACGCTGGCGGTCGCCTCGTCCAAAATTACAATGGGAGCGTCTTTCAGAATACAGCGGGCGATGGAAATGCGCTGTTTCTCACCGCCGGAGAGGGTTGCGCCGCCCTCTCCCACCACAGTCTGAAATCCATCGGGCAGAGCCATGATGAAATCGTAGCAACGGGCTTTCCTCGCCGCCGCATAGACCTCCTCCTCGGTGGCGTCTGGCTTGCCCATACTGATGTTGTTATAGATCGTGTCCTGAAAGAGATACACGCGCTGGAATACCATGCTGATGTGATCCATCAGCTCCGCAAGGGGGACTTGTCGGATGTCCACTCCCCGGATCGTGACGCTGCCGCTTTTCACATCCCACAGCCGGGCCAGCAGATTGGCGATGGTGGACTTCCCGCCGCCGGAGGGGCCCACGAGAGCGGTCATGCTATTGGGGAACATCGAGAAGCTGATGTGGTGCAGCACCTCCTTGTCCTGGTAGGCAAAGGCCACATCATTGAACTGCACCTCCGGCTGGCCTGGCTGCGCTTGAGCCGGGATATGCTGTTTCCCTGTGTCCGGGAGCTCCGGCTCCTCCAATACAGCCTCAATGCGGTCCAGGGCGGCGTTCATCACGGTCAGGCGGGACGCCTCGCCATAGAGCGCCTTGAGCGGCCCGAACAGGTCAAAGACGAACAGGAGGACGCCCAGCACATAGGCCAGAGAAAGAACTCCGCTCCGCTCCAGAAAGACCGACAGGCCAAAAATCGCGGCAATCCCGATTCCATAAAGGATATTCAGCCCCATGGTCCACGGAGTCATCTTCCGCTCAAAGGCAAGGGATGTATTTCTGGACCGCTTGAAATTGCCGGTCAGTTCTTCCGACTTCTCGCCCAGCAGGTTATAGCTCTTGATGACCCCGATGCCCTCTACAAAGGACAGCACCGCGTCCGTCAGCCGCTCGCTCTGCTCCTGACGGCCAGCGGCTTCCCGCAGGGAAACCTTGTTCATCCCTCTGGAAACCAGCCACGCCAGGATGGTCACAAGGGCCGCGATCAGGCCCAGCTGCCAATTCAGGTAGAACATGAACGCCAGCAGGACCAGGGAAGACAGCAGATAGCTCATCATGTTGCCCAGCGTGCTCATGGCGACTTCTTCAATGAACACCATATCGGTACTGAGGACAGAACTGATTTTGCCGATATTGCCGGAGGTGAAGTAGCCCATGGGTAGTTTCCGCAGGTGTCCGCCCAGCTCCATGCGCTTCTCGGCAAACATCAGGTAGCCCGCCGCACTCTGGAGGCTATCGCTGAGATAGTGGACCAGCATCTGCACCAGCACGGCCGCCGCGAGGCCAAGGCCCACATAGAGGCAGGTCTGCCCGGTCAGTGTTCCGGCGGCAAAGCTGCTCAACACCACAAAGGCCAGGAAGATCGGCATTTTAGACAGGATCGACTCTACAAATGCGCAGGCAAAAGCACCCTGAATACGCCCTTTATATGGACCGGCAAGTTTCAAAATCCTTGAAAACAGTGCAAACATTTAGTTTCCCTCCTTTGCGGTATGTATGTTCCATTCGGCGCTGTCCTGGGCCGCCTTCCACAGCTTTTGATATTCCGGGCAGGACTGGATCAGATCCTGATGCTTTCCTGCCGCAACCAGTTTGCCATGGTCTACGACGCAGATTTGATCGGCGTTCATAATCGCGGGCAGCTTATGGGCGATGACCACCAGAGTCTTGCCCTTCACCAGCTCCGCAATCGCCGCCTCCATCTTTTCCTCGTTCTCGGGATCGGCGTAGGCGGTGGCCTCGTCAAGCACCACAATAG
>ERZ894212.668-NODE-668-length-11351-cov-117.893768_pt1 | contig 11351 bp, 7 predicted proteins | sample MGYA00380289_ERZ894212 | MGnify/ENA primary metagenome ERZ894212 (study PRJEB32331, sample SAMN06328481) | human gut metagenome | biome: human gut microbiome; feature: stool | host: Homo sapiens | collected 2013-05-02 ... | reverse complement strand
ATTCTCCGAACAATACATATATCCGTATTTGTTGTAATAATCTACTTTATATACTGTATTATTCCTGTCAATCCACTCGACTCTGCTGACCATTCTTTTCTCTATCGGATTCTTAAAATAGATGTTTGCCTTTTTGGTTTTATTATCATATATAGCACCATTTAGACCATCTGCACGAACACTCCAATATTGAGGGATATCTATGAATGCATAATACCTGTCTTTTTCCTTAAGCACATCGTTTCTTTCAGATATGCCACAAAACAAATCTATGGCTTCTATTGTTTTGCATTCTTTAAATCCCACATTTTCTGCCAGCTCTATTATATTTTTCTCAAACTTACCTAATTCATCAGTAATAAAAATCATAGGGCAAACCCACCCTCTGTATAATGTAAAAACCTCTGTGTTATAAAATAATTCTCACCATTTTCTAATCCGGCATTTGCCAGTATTTCCAGTCCATTGCCATCGTCCGCTTCTGCTGAGACTATATAGACAGTATTATCATCACAGATAATCTCATTCTCCTTTAAATGCTCATGCCATTCACAGCTATCGAAATTTCTGTTTAATAGCCTCATTGCATTCCTTATTGAGCTGTTCTCTCCGCCATAGAATACGAGTCGTATATTGTTTTGAGTAACTTTTTTTAGCAGCTTCTCCAGCATACCTGTTCTATCCACAATTCTACCCATAGAATTACACAATAAGCCATCCTCCATCTGCTCTCCCCATGGGGTTCTCAGTATTGTGAAATAGTAGGCTCTGTCAATTTCATTATTTGTATGCAGCATCAACAGGGTTGCGGCATAATGATATATTTTTTTCTCTGCTTTCTCATTATTTTTTCTTGCCTCATCAATAAAATAATTCCATTTTTCATCTATCAATAAGGTTTTTCCGCTGAATATGGCATTTAAAGCATCCTGGTCAGGAAGCCATGTCCGTGGATTATCGTTCAGATAATCTATAACCTGTTGAAACAGGCTTCCATTTTTCCTGATATTGTCAAGATTCATGCAAAGAACACCCGCATTAAAATATCTGTCACGACTTGTCTGCCCTGCTGCTACAGCGTATGGAGTTCCCCAATTTCTTATTGTCGAACAATCCTGAGCAGCCGCCAGACAGTAATTATCTATATTTAGGTTCCATAATTCTTCAATATCTGTATTTACAAATAAATCATAGTCCAAATATATTATTTTTTTTAAATCCGGCATAATATCGGGCAACATAATTCTGAACATTGTTCCAATTGCAAATCTATTCATTGAATCAGCAAACGTGCCAAAAACGTCCGAATTAAAATGATGAAATTCTATATCATTTCCACTATTATCGGCAATAAAACTCAGCTTATTTTTATTTATTTCGTTCAATGTGTCATCATGTAATATATGAAAAACTATTGGCGCTTTTGTGTTTTCAACAATGGATTGCATCGTTGTTCCAGCCCAGACACTGTAATTTCCATCCTTATCATGTATACCAAGACAGATATGTATTGCATTATCTAAAAAGCATACATTATTCATTTTTTTCGCAGTTACTCTCAGCCTTGACATTCTTTTCAATACCACATCATCTGAAAAAAACTTCACATATGGATTATTAAATATATCCGGTTCACTCTTTAAAAACTCTTCTTTGCAAATATCCAGTTCCCTATTCATAAAGGTTTCTATTCTACTATATGGCTCAATATATTGGTGCCATAACAAAAATGTCTGGATTTCACAATAACACTGCTCAATTACATTTCCCAGTTCTGCTTTTCTACTTTGAATAGCCTGCCTTATATGATCCATAATAATCTTAGCATCCCGGATCTTTGCATTGCTAATTTCAGAACGTATAATGCCCTCTGTATTCTCAAAGTAATAGTATAATGCCGATTGCACCTTACAATATTTCTTTGCAAGTAACACACAAAGCATAGAAAAATGTGTATCCTCATAATATACATCTTCTATAAATCTTAGATTATGTTCTCTTATAAATTTGGTCGAGTATAGCTTTGCCCATGCTGTTACACTAGTAAATCCGGTCAGACCTATAATGAGATTTTTCCTATTATCAACATTATCCAAATCAAGCCTTTGAATTTCTAAATCATTTACTTCTAATACATTTGGCTTATCTGCTTTAAAACACGATACACCACACTGTGCCACATCATAATCGTCCTCTGTCATTCTATCATACAGCACCCTAAGCATATCCGGATGCACATAATCGTCTGCATCCACAAATGTGATATATTTGCCGGTGCAGATATCCATTCCCAGATTACGTGCACCGCCACATTTTCCTTTTTTCTGTATTTTAAGAGATATAACATTCTCCGGGTATTGTCTTTGTAAGGATTCTAATATAGACCATGTATTGTCTGTTGATAAATCATCTATGAGTATCACTTCGAGATTTTCAAAGCCATATGTCTGGCTGTAAATTGAATCAAAGCATCTCATAATGTATTTTTGTACATTGTAGCATGGAATAATTACTGATATCTTGTCTTTACCATTCATAACATTTTCTCCATAATATATAAAATAATCAAATTAGTACTTCCTCTAATCGTGTAAAATCACCTTGTAGCTTTTCCAACCTATTTGTACTATTTCCTTTACAACTCACAAACTATACTGTTCACATGACATTTCTCTGCGGCTCTCGGATTTTTCTTTGCGAACTGGCGGTTGATTCTCTTTTTCACTATCTCGCAGTCCTCACGCTTGATTCCGATGAGCATGATAAGAAACTGCACCTTTCCATACGAGGTATATATGTCACTGTAGCGGATTGATTCACCAACGCACTTCTTAAGCTGCCTTGAATACTTGTTCATCTTTGTCTCGCTCTGTACCTGTCTGCCTTCCTCGTCCTCCAGAGTACAGAGCATGAGATATACAGGTACCCTTGTGCGCTTCATAATACGGATGGACGCCTGGTATATTCCTCTGAATACCGGATAGCTGCAGAAATATCCACCTCTTTCTGTTTCCTCCTGCTCGTTCATGCCCTCCTGGATGTTTTCCAGTATCTCATGTGCATGATTCATCTGATTACTGTATTTCTCAAGGATTTCCAAGAGTCTTGAAGATGGATAAATACCGCACTCCCTGAGATAATAGTCCACGACATCCGTGTATAGCTCTTCCGCCTCATCATAGCGCCTGGTCTCTACCATCGCCTCCATGATGAGCTCCTCCCACTCATTGAATGGGTCGACCTTTGCCGCATATACTCCGAGCTTCTCCAGTCCCTTGAATTGTTTTCTCTTTCGCAGTATATACGCAGCTTCATTTATGATTTTCTCAAACATAATGTGATAGCGTCTGGCCTCCTGTGCTATCCACGTCTCGCCTGTATATGCCGCCAAAAACTCTCCCTTATACAGATATAGTGCTTTTATGTACAGCTCAAGCATATTGTCTTCTATTTCCTTTATCCGCTCATCACACACTGTCTCTGCACTCTCCGGTTCCTGTGGCATCTGCTTTTCCAGTGCACAGGCCTCGTTATAGAGCTTCTCAAACTCTGCTGCATCCTCTTCTATCTCTATATCCGGAGTCCAGTAATATATGCCTCCCTCCAAATATACGAGGTTCTTTCCCGGCAATCCAAGCTGTGCGAGCTTTTGCTTTGTCTTGTATACAATAACTCTTAGTGCCGTGTGAGGTGCATCTATGTCACGCTCACCGATTACTATTTCCTCGAGCTTATCCTTTGCTATTCCGCAGTCAGAATAGTGTATCAAAGCCTGCATCATGCGGTTGAACTGGCTTTCCTTATGCATTTTTTCCGCCACAAATGGTGCTCCGTTATAGTCCATTCTGAAATTGCCAAACATCTGTACCTTGATTTTATGCGTCATAGGTGCCTCTCTTCCCGAGTTTTATAAACCTGCTTATTATAGAATTCATATTATCATTGACTCATATATTCAGCTAGTTTTTAACTAAACAAATTAATCTAATTATCATTATACATCAATTCCACGCATGGCAATAACAACGACAATTTACACAAAAAGTGTCAAAACTCGTACTTGACAAATCGTAAGATATATGATAGCTATTCGAAGCCAGAAATAAAAAAAGATCCTGCAAGAAAATCTCACAGGATCCGGCTATTTCTGATATATTAAATCAGATATGTTAAATCAAATATTAAATTAGAAAATAGCATTTACAATTGTTGAACCAATGGCTGTTGCAAGGAATGCCAGTCCACACACGAGTGGAAGCTTATTGTCATCCTCTTCTATTGCCCTTACTCCAAAGAATATGCTTACATATCCTACTACACCCGCAAATGTATGCAGCCAGCTGCTCACATTGCCAAAGAACTGGAATGGGATTATGTCGATGATTGCTGCCACAAGTATAATCGGAAGGTATACTGCATCATACAGACATGCTGCTGAAAGTGTCTGTGCAAATGTCACCTTTTTATTCTTCTGCACTGCGTTTAATACAACCAGAATGACTGCTGCCAGGATGAGTACTCTCACCGCCTCTCCTACGATTCCTGAGAAGATTCCCTCAAAGAAGCTCGCCGGGTAAAATGAGAATCCAAAGCCGCCTATGCTGCCAATTACGCTTGATAACAGATATACTACAGACAGCACTACCTCTACTATGGCAAATAAGCCAATAAATATAAAGCCTGATGCCATATTTGCATTCTTTACAAAGTCTGCTGCAGCCTGTGCCGGCTTCTTAACAAGACCCTTGTAGAATGTGATGATAGATGCCACATTCTTGTCATTCTGCAGCTGCTGTCCTGCTGCACTCACCTGCTGTGTGAAGTTATCAAACGCCTGCGACTGTGCGCTGCCCTGTGGCTGTCCGTTGAACTGTCCCTGTGGCTGTCCATTGAACTGTCCCTGTGGCTGTCCGTTGAACTGTCCCTGATGTGCTGCATTATCTGCCTGTGCATTGTTGTCCTGTGTCTGATTTGGTGCCTGTGGCTGTGCCTGCTGACGACATGTGCATACCTCATCATCAGCTAACTGCCTGCCACAATTTGTACAGTATTTCATAACTGAAACCTCCTTAAAATAATTAATAAACTGCTGATAATTATATTAGCATTTCGGATATTTAATAGCAATATTTATTTGATATTTATTTCATATTATATTATGATTATTTATAATCATTCACATTCTACAGAGGAATAAACATGCCACAAACACTTAATATAGCTGTATGCGAGGACGAAGCTGCAGAGACCGTGCTGCTTTGTGATATTCTCAACCACAGCGATATCCAAAATACATACACTGTCTTTACGGATGCAGATTCTTTTCTTGCCTCATATGAGTACGGAAAGTATGACCTGCTGCTCATGGATATATACATGAAAGATTCCATGACCGGCATCGAGGCAGTCTCTATAATCCGCGAGACAGATGCCGATATCCCGGTTGCTTTCATCACAACAAGCACGGAACATGCCTTGGAAAGCTACAGGCTGTCTGCCATCGGCTATATCGAAAAGCCGGTTTCTGCAGCTGAGCTAAGTAACATTCTTCACCTTGCCATGCTGAAGAAATCCGATGCCCCATCTCTTTATGTGAAGAGAAACAAGAGTATGGAGAGGCTTGCCCTTTCTGATATCATGTACATAGAGCAGAGAGCCAGGCAGATTTTCATACATTTAAAAGAAAATGAGGAAATCATCTGCTATGAGAAGCTTTCAGAGCTTTCAGATCAGCTGCCCGCTGAGCTGTTTTTTCTGCCGCACAAAAGCTACGCGGTAAACCTGTCGTATGTCACACGCATTGATACTTCACTCAAATGCTTCGTGATGGCCGATGACACAAATATCCCTATCAAGAGAGAGCTCTCCGGCAAAGCCAAAAAGGCTCTGGAGAGATACTACTTTGATCACACCAGAGGGCTTAAATAAGGCACTTTCCTATTGATTTGATATGAGCTAGACTGTCAAAAGTAATACACTGCAAGGAGCCCGGATTATGAAAAAAATTAGCGCTATACGAAATATTCCCTATCTGACAATTATACTGCTTACACTGATTTGCATACTGCTTCTTTCCTCAAAAAACATGATTATGAGCCAGGCGAGCTATCCTGAAGCCACTATCGTAAGCTCTGCATATGCCGTAGTTGAGGGCTCGGATTCAGATAAAGAAGAAATCGCATTTCCACATACCTTTAAGCACCTTTCGCCGCGCACACATGTCACCGTCACCACACATATCAACCTGAACAAGGATGATCCAATCTACATAAAAACTGTCTATTCCCCTGCGAAGGTCTATCTGGACGATGACCTCATATATGAGTTTGGCAGGGCCGAAAACTATCCATCCTATATGAAGGATCCCGCAACCGAGGGGTACCTGATAGGCACTGACGGTCATTCAGGTGATACAGAGCTTCGCATAGAGTATCTGTCTCCTGTTACCAGAAGCTCGCTTACGGTATATTCTCCTATCTACGGAGCATACAAATCCTTATTTTTCACTCTGTTAAAGCTGAATAAATGGTCATTCTTTATAGCACTGCTTGAGCTTGCCGCAGGTGTTTTGTTTATATTTATCTCACTGATGCTTTTATACTACGATAAAGAGGTTTGCAAGATGATATTTCATTTTGGATTCTTCTCACTCATGGCCGGCATGTGGTCTATCGGCGAGTGCAACTACACAGGTGTCATAGTCAAAAACCCTACACTGCTGTATCTGTGTGCTTTTATAGGGCTTTTCTCGCAGATGATTCCGCTGCTGTATTTCTGCAGGCTTGCAGTTGGTTTTAAGAATGACAAGCCAATTATAGTTATCGCGAAGCTCCTCACCGTGCTTGACCTTGTCGCTTGTGTCTTACAGCTTAGCGGTACGGTTGCACTATCCCAGAGCATGTACGTGTTCCATGTCATTCTGCCTCTCATACTTTGCTTCCTGACTGCATACATCATCCTTGAGGCTGTTCGTAGCCAAAACAGCAGGGCAAAACGGCTGATGGTTCCGGTATTCATACTGGCACTTGCTTCATGTGCTGAGATAATCAATTATCATTTAAAATTTGTGGCCTCATTGTCATTACTGTACCAGATTGGAACTCTGCTTTTCATTATAATCATGGGAATTATAATGGGGCTTAATATAAGCGATATGCTCATGATAAAACGTGAGAATGAAAGACTCATATTCGATATGAATCTCCTTGAGCATTCCCTGTTGGAGCAGAAGAAATATAATTCGCTCATCACAACAAACGAACAGCTTTTTAAGAAGCAGCGCCACGATCTGCGTCACCAGCTGGTTGCAATAAAAGGCCTCGCAAACACTGAAAATAAACAGCTGAATGAATACCTGGATGCCCTGATCCACAGCATACCATCTGCGCCTACAAGCTATTGCGAAAACAGGGTAGTCAATTCCATTCTGTCATACTATAGTGCCATATGCAGAAATGAAAATATCGCTCTTGAGACAAAGCTTATTGTTCCGGAAACCGATGATGCGGCCTTGGACAATGACCTGTGCCTGGTATTTGGAAATCTGATAGAAAACGCTATAGAAGCCTGCAGACGCATGGATACTTCTGATTCTTTGAACGAGAAATCATCGCACTTTATCCGACTGCATGCCCACGTACACTATAAGACACTTATTATTACTATGGACAACAGCTTTGACGGACATGTTACCATCCAAAACGGAAAATACCGTTCTTCTAAGAGGGACGACTATGGTATAGGTCTGTCATCCATCCGCTCTGTTGCCGGCAAATATGATGGTGACGTTGCATTTGAAGCAGCTGATGGTATATTTCAGTCATCAGTATACCTTCAAATATATAAATGACACACTAAAATCATTAATTTATATTAATGCTTCATACCTAAATTTCATTTTCAGAGCCCAACTAACTTATTGTATATAATGTATACATATGCTATAATAATAAAAGAATTTTGTGCATTATACACATATGGAGTTTTAATTTATGATAGAACACACGATATACAAGGAATTTATTGATAAAATTTCAGAATTATCAGACGGGATATATCCTATCATCACCGACCTGGATAATGACTTATCATACGTACCGGATAAGACAGCTGATTTTTTCGGCTTTGAAGCCGGCGAGCATACCTGCTTCTTTGAACAGCTGAGTTCTTGTGTCAACGACGTTGACCTGCCGGAATATAAGCAGGAAATCCGCTATCGCTTAAATGGCGAAAAACCGGATGATATATTTTATGTCCGCATGGGAAAGCATACCAAAGAATATATGATGGGATTTTATTCTGATATTTTTACCGGTGATGACGGACACCGCTACCATGTCCTCGTGCTCAGAAACGAAAATACCCTTCCGGATATCGACCCATATACATATCTTTATGGTCAGTCAAAGTTTGAAAGAGACATCAACGGCTATATCATGGAAAACAGGTCTGTAGCCATAATCGAGGTGGAGATAGGTCATATAGATGAGTTCAATATACTGTATGGTTCCAATTTCAACACTGCAATCCAGCGTGAGCTTGCGCTCAAGTTCATCGACATGATGGATGGCAGCACCGCTACCTACTATATGAATAATTGCAAGTTTGTATTTGTGGTAAAGGAAGCAGACCGTGCCTTGGCCAAGGCCTTCTATCAGAAAATTGCCGATACAATAAAGTCCATGTATTTCTTTAAATGCTTTAAATTTGAGTTTGATATATATGCTGCGTGTCTGATTCTCAAGGATTATGATGGTGATACCTCAACTGTCATCAGCAAGGTGGAATACACTCTAGACCGCGCGAAGGAGCTTCACAGCCCTGATTTGTTATTTTTCAATGATATGGTCAGGTTCAATGGCAGCTCGCATATAGATATCATGAAAATCATTCATCAGTCGGTTATCAATGGCTGTGATGGCTTTTTTGTAGAGTTTCAGCCCATTGTAAAGGCTTGCAATGGTGAAATAATGGGTGCTGAGGCTCTGGTGCGCTGGAAAAAGGAGCCTTTTGGCACGGTGCCACCCGGACTGTTTATCGACTGGCTTGAGGATACCCCTGCTATGTATGAGCTTGGAAATTATATCATGAGAACTGCAATAAGCGCAGCCAGTGAATTTGCAAAGATAAAACCCGGCTTCTTCATCAATGTAAATGCATCCTCAGAGCAGCTTGAAAAGGAAAACTTTGTAAAAGATACTCTGGCAATTCTTAAAGAGTATGATTTTCCACCTTCACAGCTGTGGATAGAGATTACAGAGCGATGCCGAGATCTGCCTATATCTATGATAAAGAAAACCGTCACTGCATTCAGGGAAGCCGGAATCCACATCACTATGGATGACTATGGCACAGGAAGCTCTTCATCTCAGATGATGCTTGAGCTTCCTGTAGAGGGTATCAAGATAGATATGTTCTTTGTTAAAGACATTCTCGAGGAGAAAAAGAAGCAGGCACTTGTAATCGGAATGATTAATTTTGCCAATGCCGCAGACTTAAAGATATGTATTGAAGGCATAGAAAATGATAGCCTTGAGAGCTATCTCAGGCAGTTCGACGTCACCTGTTTTCAGGGCTATCACTACTCTAGGCCTATCTGTCAGGATGAGCTCATGAAGCTTCTTATAAAGCCATAGCCCTGGATATTACTCAAGATTTTCCTTAAATACTGTCAGTGCTCCATTTTTCTTTAAAATCAGCATGACAATTGCTGCCACTATGCTTCCGGCCACTGTAGAGATAAGGAATGGCACTATGTATATAAACATGCCTTCCGGCTGAATAAGCATCACGTATTTTGCAAGAGGATACGCTGCCAGGCCTCCGAGTATGCCTGTGCCAAGCGCCTCTGCAATACATGTCGGTATAATTTTTTTGCTGAATCTGTACATCAGTCCACAGCACAGAGCACCTACCATGCTTCCCGGGAATGCCATGAGGCTTCCAAGTCCTGTCAGGTTTCTGATGATACTCGCACAAAATGCCACACCGACACCCCATGCAGGTCCTAAAAATACTGCTGCGCATATATTTACCATGTGCTGTACAGGTGCACATTTGCTGCCGGCAACAGGGAAGCTTATTAAGCTTCCTGCTACAGCAACTGCCACAAGCACTCCTGCCATGGCAATCTTTCTGATTGAAAGAGTTCTTTTTTTAGTGTTCTTTTTACTTTCCATTACTACCTCACCTTAAAGTATACCGTAACTGTTCAGTACCTTCACAGTTGCGAGTCGTTTCTGTACTAAAAAGTTATAGTATATCAATATACTCTCCTGCAAGTGCCTTGTTCATGCTTCGCACAGCACAGAACTTACCGCACATACTGCATGCCTCGCTGTGGTCATCCTCAGGCAGACGGTCATCCCTGATAGCCTTAGCTGTCTCCGGATCAAGCGCACATGCAAACTGTGCATCCCAGTCGAGCACACGTCTGGCATCTGCCATCTTATCATCTATATCTCTGGCTCCCGGTATTCCCTTTGCAATATCAGCTGCATGAGCCGCAATCTTTGACGCAATAATTCCCTGCTTTGTATCCTCCACATTTGGAAGAGCAAGATGCTCCGCAGGTGTCACGTAGCAAAGGAAAGCTGCGCCGTTCATTGCTGCCACTGCTCCACCGATTGCTGCTGTAATGTGGTCATAGCCCGGTGCGATATCTGTTACGAGAGGTCCAAGTACATAAAATGGTGCTCCCATACAGATTGACTGCTGTACCTTCATGTTTGCTGCTACCTGATCAAGCGGCACATGTCCCGGTCCCTCTACCATGACCTGTACGTTGTGATCCCATGCACGCTTTGTGAGCTCTCCAAGTCTTACAAGCTCCTCTATCTGGCATACATCTGTTGCATCTGCCAGGCAGCCCGGTCTGCAGGCATCTCCAAGCGAGATTGTCACATCGTGCTCCTCACAGATTTCAAGTATCTCATCATAGTGCTCGTAGAAAGGATTTTCCTCTCCTGTCATGCACATCCATGCAAATACAAGGCTGCCTCCACGGCTTACGATATTCATCTTACGCTTGTGCTTTTTAATCTGATCTATCGTTTTTCTTGTGATTCCACAGTGAAGTGTGACAAAGTCCACTCCATCCTCTGCATGGAGTCTGACTACATCGACAAAATCCTGTGCTGTAAGTGTTGCAAGATCACGCTGATAGTGGATAACACTGTCATAAACAGGCACTGTTCCTATCATTGCAGGACATTCGCTTGTAAGCTTCTGTCTGAATGGCTGTGTGTTGCCATGACTTGAAAGGTCCATGATAGCCTCTGCTCCAAGCTTTACAGCGCTCATGACCTTCTGCATCTCCACATCATAGTCCTTGCAGTCTCTTGACACACCGA
>ERZ894212.666-NODE-666-length-11363-cov-8.587991_pt1 | contig 11363 bp, 7 predicted proteins | sample MGYA00380289_ERZ894212 | MGnify/ENA primary metagenome ERZ894212 (study PRJEB32331, sample SAMN06328481) | human gut metagenome | biome: human gut microbiome; feature: stool | host: Homo sapiens | collected 2013-05-02 ... | reverse complement strand
ATATAGACATTTCTTTTATTTATGGTATAATTAATATACAGACATATGGCGGCAGACGCCGTCGCTACTATTTTTATAACTTTAGGAGGAGAATCCAATGGCAAAAAAGTATTGTTACCTTTTTACAGAGGGTAATGCAACTATGAGAGAGTTGCTTGGCGGTAAAGGTGCTAACCTTGCTGAAATGACAAATATCGGTCTTCCGGTACCGCAGGGTTTCACAATTACAACTGAGGCTTGTACTCAATATTACGAAGACGGTCGTACAATCAATCCTGATATTATGGCTGAAATCAACGAGTACATCGGCAAAATGGAAGAAATCACAGGTAAGAAGTTCGGCGATAAGGAAAACCCACTTCTTGTTTCTGTTCGTAGTGGTGCAAGAGCATCAATGCCGGGTATGATGGATACAATCTTGAACCTTGGTCTTAACGAAGACGTTGTTGAAGTTATCGCTAAGAAGTCAGGTAACGCAAGATGGGCTTGGGACTGTTACAGAAGATTTATTCAGATGTATTCAGACGTAGTTATGGAAGTCGGTAAGAAGTATTTTGAAGAACTTATCGACAAAATGAAAGAAGAAAAGGGAGTTACTTTTGACGTTGAGCTTACAGCTGACGACCTAAAGGAACTTGCATCACAATTTAAAGCTGAATATAAGGAAAAGATTGGCGAAGACTTCCCATCAGATCCTAAAGAACAGCTTATGGGTGCCGTTAAAGCCGTATTCCGTTCATGGGATAACCCAAGAGCTAACGTATACCGTCGTGATAACGACATTCCTTATTCATGGGGTACAGCCGTAAACGTACAGTCAATGGCATTCGGTAACATGGGTGATGACTGCGGTACAGGTGTTGCATTTACTCGTGACCCTGCTACAGGTGAAAAGAAGCTTATGGGTGAATTCCTTATAAATGCTCAAGGTGAAGACGTTGTTGCCGGCGTTCGTACACCAATGCCAATCGCAAAGATGGAAGAAGAATTCCCTGAGGCATTTGCTCAGTTCAAGGATGTTTGCAAACTTCTTGAAGATCACTACAGAGATATGCAGGATATGGAATTCACTGTTGAAAATAAAAAGCTTTATATGCTACAAACAAGAAACGGTAAGAGAACTGCTCAAGCTGCTTTGAAGATTGCTTGTGACCTTGTTGACGAAGGTATGAGAACAGAAAAAGAAGCTGTTGCAATGATCGACCCAAGAAACCTTGATACACTACTTCACCCACAATTCGACGTTGCCGCTCTAAAGGCTGCTACACCAATGGGTAAGGCTCTTGGTGCATCTCCGGGTGCCGCAGCAGGTAAGATTGTATTCTCAGCTGACGACGCTAAGGAATGGGCTGCAAGAGGCGAAAAGGTTGTTCTTGTAAGACTTGAAACTTCTCCTGAAGATATCGAAGGTATGAAAGCCGCTCAAGGTATCCTTACAGTTCGCGGCGGTATGACATCTCACGCAGCCGTTGTTGCCCGTGGTATGGGTACATGCTGTGTATCAGGTTGCGGCGACATCGCAATGGACGAAGAAAACAAGAAGTTTACACTTAACGGTAAAGAATATCACGAAGGTGATACAATTTCACTTGACGGTTCAACAGGTAATATCTATGACGGTATTATCCCAACAGTTGATGCATCAATCGCAGGTGAATTCGGCAGAATTATGTCATGGGCTGATAAGTACAGAACACTAAAAGTTCGTACAAACGCAGATACTCCTGCTGACGCTAAGAAAGCTAAGGAGCTTGGTGCAGAAGGTATCGGTCTTTGCCGTACAGAGCATATGTTCTTTGAAGGCAACAGAATTGACGCATTCAGAGAAATGATTTGTGCCGATACAGTTGAAGAAAGAGAAGCAGCTCTTAATAAGATTCTTCCTATGCAACAAGGTGACTTCGAGCAACTTTACGAGGCTCTTGAAGGTAACCCTGTAACAATCAGATTCTTGGACCCACCTCTACACGAGTTCGTTCCTACAGAAGAAGAAGATATTGAATTGCTTGCAAAGGCTCAAGGCAAGAGCGTTGAGGCTATTAAGGATATTATCAACGGTTTACACGAAGCTAACCCTATGATGGGTCACAGAGGTTGCCGTCTTGCAGTAACATATCCTGAAATTGCAAAAATGCAGACAAAGGCTGTTATTCGTGCAGCTATCAACGTTCAAAAGGCTCACGCTGATTGGACAATCGTTCCTGAAATTATGATTCCGCTTATCGGCGACATCAAGGAATTGAAGTATGTTAAGAAAGTCGTTGTAGAAACAGCTGACGCTGAAATCGCTGCAGCAGGTATCGAACTTAAGTACGAAGTTGGTACAATGATCGAAATCCCTCGTGCGGCTCTAACAGCTGACGAAATCGCTAACGAAGCTGACTTCTTCTGTTTCGGTACAAACGACCTTACTCAGCTTACATTCGGTTTCTCTCGTGACGACGCAGGTAAGTTCCTTGACGCTTACTATGACGCTAAAATCTTTGAAAACGATCCGTTCGCTAAGATTGACCAAAAGGGTGTTGGTAAGCTTATGGAAACAGCTATTAAGCTTGGTAAACCGGTTAATCCAAAACTTCACATCGGTATCTGCGGTGAACACGGCGGCGACCCATCATCAGTTGAGTTCTGCCACAAGATTGGTCTTGACTATGTTTCATGCTCACCATTCCGTGTACCAATCGCAAGACTTGCAGCTGCTCAAGCTAAGATTAACGAAGAAAACTAATTCATTATCGAATATGATAATAAGACAGGCAAAACCTTTCGGTTTTGCCTGTTTTTTTGTTTAAAATTTTCTCCTCCACTTAATTTATTTCAAAAAATTTTCAAAAAACTATTGACTTAGAGTAAACTCCAAGTATTATAATATACTTGTAAATAAAAAATATATGCGAGGTGATTTTAATGACTATAAAAGAAGTAAGCGAAAAATACGATATTTCGCAGGACACTTTGCGATATTACGAACGTATCGGAATGATACCGCCTGTTACACGAACATCAAGCGGTATTCGTGATTATCAGGAAAGCGACTTAGGTTGGGTTGAGCACGTTATTTGTATGCGAAGTGCCGGTCTGCCTGTCGAATCTATAATCGAATATGTCAAGCTTTGTCAAGAGGGTGACGAAACCATTCCGGCAAGACTTCAGCTTTTGGTTGAGCAAAGAAAAAATTTACTCGACCAAATGGAACAAATGAATGTCACATTAAAGCGACTGGACTACAAAATCGACCGTTACGAAACAGCCGTGAAAACAGGCGAATTATCTTGGGATTGACGTTGCTAAAGTCATTGTATCCAAAACAAAATAGGTAAATAACATTAAATAAACTTATGGAGGAATTTTAAATGTATATTGAAAAAATCAATCAACCGACAGACGTAAAAAATTTAAACAGTGAACAGCTTCACATTCTTGCAGACGAAATGCGTCAAGCACTTTTGCAAAAGCTAAGCAAGCACGGCGGACACTTCGGTCCTAATCTCGGTATGGTAGAGGCGACAATCGCACTTCACTATGTCTTTAACTCACCGACAGACAAAATCGTGTATGATGTTTCTCACCAAAGCTATCCGCATAAAATGCTTACAGGCAGAAAAGATGCGTTTTTGTACGAGGACAAGTATGATTACGTATCGGGTTACAGCAATCCCGACGAAAGCGACCACGATTTCTTTACAATCGGTCACACTTCAACTTCCGTTTCACTTGCCTGCGGTCTTGCAAAAGGTCGTGATTTAAAGGGTGACAGTGAAAATATAATTGCCGTAATCGGTGACGGTTCACTTTCGGGCGGTGAGGCTCTTGAAGGACTTGACTTTGCAAGTGAGCTTAACAGCAATCTTATAATCGTTGTAAACGATAACGATATGTCTATCGCAGAAAATCACGGCGGTTTGTATAAAAACCTAAAACAGCTTCGCAATACAGACGGTAAATCGGAATGTAATCTTTTCAAATCAATGGGACTTGACTATGTATTTGTAAAAGACGGAAATGACATTGATTCGCTTATCACCGCATTCGAGCAGGTTAAAGACAGCACTTATCCTGTAGTTGTTCACATTTGTACCCAAAAAGGTAAAGGCTACAAAATAGCAGAAGAAAACAAGGAAAATTGGCACTACTGCGGTCCATTCAACCTTGAAACAGGTAAATCCGATATGTCGCAAGACGGCGGAGAAGATTATTCGTCAATGACAGCCGATATTCTTTTAAAGAAAATGAAAGAGGACAAAACCGTTGTCGGAATTACATCTGCCACACCTACCGTTTTCGGTTTCACAGAGGACAAGAGAAAAGAGGCAGGCTCACAGTTTGTTGACGTTGGTATCGCCGAAGAAACAGCCGTTGCACTTGCGTCAGGTATCGCAAAGAGCGGCGGCAAGCCTGTTTACGGTGTTTACAGCACATTTATTCAACGTACCTACGACCAGCTTTCACAGGATTTATGTATCAACAACAGTCCCGCAACACTCCTTGTATATTTGGCGTCTGTTTACGGTATGAATGACGTTACTCACCTTGGTATATATGATATTCCGATGATGTCTAACATTCCTAATCTTGTCTACCTTGCACCGACAACAAAGGAAGAATACCTTGCAATGCTTGATTGGAGTATTGAGCAAAACGACCACCCTGTTGCAATCCGTGTACCTATCAGTGTTGTATCAGACGGCAAAAAGGTTACAAAGGACTTCAGCAAGCTAAATGAATATGAAGTTACTCAAAACGGCAGTAAAATTGCAATCGTTGCACTTGGCTCATTCTATTCGGTAGGTGCAAAAACGGCTGAAATTATCGAAAACAAAACAGGTGTAAAACCTACACTTATAAACCCGATTTACATTACAGGTACTGACGATAAGCTTTTAGAACAGCTTAAAGAAAACCATGACATTGTTATAACAGTCGAGGACGGTGTTTTAGATGGGGGTTTCGGCGAAAAGATTGCAAGATTTTACGGCAATTCTGACGTCAAGGTATTGAATTACGGTTTAAAGAAAGAATTTCTTGACAGATATAACCCTGAAGAAATCGTCAAAGCAAACCGTCTTACTCCTGAGCAAATTGCAGAGGACGTTTGCGGTATAATCGGTTAATAAGAGATGAAATATTATGAAAAACTAATTTTATAAGATAACAAAAAAACTGATGTGTTTCCACATCAGTTTTTTGTTTATTGTACATTATTAACGATACGTACTATATTCGCATACGGTTTCTGCTTATTATCCCAAGCATAAACCTCTATATCCGTATACTCTTTATCAATCAACTCTATTCCCTTTAACTCGCTTGCCTGTGGCATTTTCATTCCCACAAGCTTACCGTTATTCTTAAAGGCAACATACACATTAACATCATTCATATCCACATTTTCAAAATCAAGTGTGACATCAAGTTTGTTGTTGCTATTTATCATAGCTGTGATTTTGTTGTTTGCCAAATTTGGTGTCGTTGTTGGGATCACCGTTGGGATTGCTGTCGGAATTGTTGTCGGCTTTAATGTTGGTGTTGCCGTTGGTGTTGCCGTTGGCACTACCGTCGGTGTCGCTGTCGGCTTTAATGTTGGTGTTGCCGTTGGCACTACCGTTGGTGTTGCTGTCGGCTTTAAGGTCGGTGTTGCCGTTGGCACTACTGTTGGCGTTGGCGTCGGCTTTAATGTTGGTGTTGCCGTTGGCACTACTGTTGGCGTTGGTGTCGGCTCTTCTCCCTCAAATTCCAACACAAGTGTCGGTCCTTGTGCATCTGTACCGCTGTATTCCTTTGACGCGATAACCTGTTCACGTCCTGTACCTGTCCACAATGTAAACGTAATCAAATTATCTGTACACTTCTCTTTTATCACATCCGTCACATCAAACGATATTTCCTTATAATCGACATTGTATGCAGGTGACACTTGCAAACCCAATGACGACAACGGCGTATCCTCGCCTCTTGTCTTTATATCATTTATAGTAACGGTCGCCTCATCCCAATCATTTTTTGAACAATAATCGAGGTGCAAAACCGAATTTCTCTTATCTGTATTAGTAAATTTATCGTACAATTTCAATGTTGCCGAAGTTAATTTTTTACCGGCATATTTAGAAAGGTCAAAACGTATCAACCCCAAGCCTTTAATATCCTTTAATCCCGGAGATGTTGACGAGTAATAATCTGTCGCCTGATTAATTTTTAATTCTTCATCAGATCCATGTGCTGTTGTACCGTCAACAAGATACGTGTCTGCGTCCGGAGTGACAGAAACCGAAACAGGTTCCGGCGTTGTCTTAATTGTCGGACGCGGTGTAATTGACGATGTGTCAGGATAAGTCACCTCAGTAAATGACGTATTCGGTGCAAGGTAGTTTAATGTGTTGCCACCCGAATCTTTCGCCAAAGCCGCCGAACCTATATAATAGCTTGTATGAGGCGACTGGTTGTATCCGACATTCTGCCATGCTATTGCGCAACGATATTGACTGTCGTGCATAAGCGTTGTAAGTCTGTAATCAGTCGGAATAGTCGAAAAATAAATTCTCACACCGTCACCGTATCTAAGCACGATTTCTTCACGCCAATCACCGAAAAGGTCGGCTGTAAGACACGCATTTGACTTTGTACTGTTATTTATTGAACCCGGCAATGTTGAATTTTTACTGTTATAATAAATTCTTTCCGTACCGCTTTTTATGCTGTATTTTACAAGTTTATTTCCGTCAAGCAATTCTCGTCCCAAATCACCGTCCCAATAAACTGCAAAATTCTCCATATTGCTTCCATTGGTATTAGGTATATTTCCTACTTTTTCACCTGCTTGATTATATATACCGTCAGCCGCTACCGACCAGAACAACGAAAGATTACCGCTTGACAATGCATAATCATCATCGACATTATCCATAATACCTCTGCCTATATCTCCTTTTGCGGCTTGTAGCATAATATCACCATTATATCTCTTTATATCTACCGCATATGGAATTATGTCATCATTGTGCTTACCTGCCTCGTGTGCCATAAATATTTCTTGTTTTCCGTCGTTATCAAAGTCCGAAACGTGTTCCGCATCACCGTGTCCTCGACCGTCATACGTCAAAACAGTTCCGTCATGGTCAAGAACCGCACTGCCGAAAATAATCTCGTCATATCCGTCATTATCCACGTCAGCTACCGATACACTGTGTGCACCTTGTGCATAAAGCGTTTTGTTTGTATTATTTTTACTTGTACCGTCTGCATATTTTACGGTACAACCCGTACCGCCATTTTTTTCTGTCGGTGTATTAGTTGAAAGCCATTGTTCTTTAAGGTCTGTGCCGTCCCAAGTATATGCCGCCGCATACACATATGTATAATATCCCCTCGTCATAACAACGCTTGGATGTACACCGTCAAGATATGCCACCGCTGCAAGGTATCTTTCACTTCTGTTTGCATAGCTGTCGCCCCATTTGGAAGATGTCAAAATGCTTCTCGGCGGGTCAAAATCAACAGTCTGCATTGCCGCACCTGTTTCACCGTTAAATACAGTTAAATACTCCGGTCCGCCATCCTTGCCCATAAGCAAACCGGATGAATTTCTGTAATCTTTTGCATCGTCACCCTTGGTTATATTTTTTCCTGCTTTTGAGACATAATTACCCTCACCGTCTTTTGAGCCCGGTGCTGTTTTTAATATGACTTCCGACTTACCGTCACCGTCAAAATCATAGACCATATATTGAGTATAGTGCGCACCCGCGCGGATATTAACTCCCAAATCTATTCTCCAAAGAAGAGTGCCGTCAAGCTCATATGCATCCAAATACACTTTGCCCGTATAACCCTTAACGGAATTATCCTTTGAATTAGACGGGTCCCATTTTACGATGTATTCATATTCTCCGTCACCGTCAAGGTCGCCCACACTCATATCGTTTGCGGTATATGTATATTCTTCATCTGTCGGCGTCTTTCCTCCGTCAGGAACTTTAAACGCAATGTCTTTATATGCCACAGAACGACCTTTATATGTTGTGTTTGTTGTCCAAACATCAACCGCCTCTGTTTTGTCTATTGCCTCACCTTTCGGCACAACTGTATACTTGTTATCCGCCGTGCCTTTTGAATCGGTATAGCAAGTTGCATCGTGTTCGCCTGTTGTGTATATTTTTTCACTGTCACGGTATATATCAAATGCTTGATTTGTAAGACTTTCCGTGCCCAAAAGTCGCCACGACAAATACACACCGCCATTTGTTTTAACGGCAACAGTGCCTCGATCAAGTTTTTCCATTACTCGTTTTTCAGTAGTTGAATTTGTGTCGGCATATGACGTCAACACCGGTATTGACGCAACTGATGTAACCATTACAGCTGCCGTCAAAAATGCGGTTAATTTTTTTAACATAGTTTTTTCTCCCTTACTCCAAATGGCTCCAATATCTCTCTTGAGCCTCTTTTTTTATTATAAACTTTAATGAATAAAAATTCAAGAAGAGAATGAAATATTTGCCGATTTTTATACTAAAAAAGCTGAATTTGAATATATCCAAATTCAGCTTTTATGCTAATTTCCGCATTCAATACTTATTTCGTTAAACACTGTCAAATAGTCATTTATTGTCTTATTATCTTTTTCCGCACCTGAAACATCCATAATAGCCTCGCCGTTATGCATCATAACAGTTCTTGTGCCATGCTCAACCGCGTGACGAAGATTATGCGTTACCATAATGGTTGTTATGTTCTTTTCATGAACAATCTTATCCGTAAGCATCATAACCGTATCAGAAGATTTAGGGTCAAGCGCGGCTGTATGTTCGTCCAAAAGCAACAAATCAGGTCTGATCATAGTCGCCATAATAAGTGCAAGTGCCTGTCTTTGACCGCCCGAAAGTGAGCCTGCAAGAGTTGAAAGTCTGTTTTCAAGTCCCATACCCAAAAGTTCAAGCTGTGAACGGTAAAAGTCTTTTCTCTGACGGTTAAGTCCAAACGAAAGACCGAAATTCTTACCCTTATTATCTGCGATAGACAGGTTTTCCCATATAGTCATTGACGGACAGGTTCCCATTGCGGGATTTTGAAAAACTCTGCCTATTCTCTGTGCACGTTTAAAGTTTTTCAGCTTATTAAGCTCCTTACCGTCAAGCAAAACACTTCCGCTGTCAATCGGCATATCGCCCGAAATGACATTTAACATAGTCGTTTTTCCCGAACCGTTTGAACCGATAACTCCGACAAAATCACCGTCGTTTACTGTTATGTTAAAATCCGAAAAAAGCACCTTTTCATCAATAGTTCCTTGATTAAAAGTTTTATAAATGTGAGAAAGTTCAAGCATTTTTCTTCACCCCAACTTTCTTCTTTTTAAGCAAAAATTCGTCTACGCAAAGTGTTGCGATAAACAAAATCGTAATCATAAGGTTTGTATCCTGTGAACGCAAGCCTGCGGCAAGTGCGATTGAAATACAAGCCTTATAAATAATCATACCGAAAAGCACGCCTGTTGTAATTCTAAGGAATTTAATTTTCTTAAATATAGTCGAGCCGATAATAACGGCGGCAAGACCCATAACAACAGTACCCGTACCAGACGCAACGTTAAACGCTTTGCCGTATTGGCAGTACACCGCACCGGCAAGCGAAACAAGTCCGTTTGCAATCGCAAGACCGATAATTTTAATCGTTCCCGGATTTTGTGCAAGCGTGATTACAAGCCCCTCATTATCTCCGACACTTCTTAAAAGAAATCCCGACTTGGTACGCATATACCAATCAAGTGCAAACTTTGCGATAAGCGTAATCACAAGAATAACAACAAGTTTAGAGTACAATGCAAAGTGACCGTTTCCGAAAAGAAAAGCTGTCTGTGAGAAAATAGTCGTTGTATCCATACTTAGGAAATCCGACGCTTTTCCGACTATTCCGTAATTTATCGAATAAAGAGCCGTCATAGTAAGAATACCGCAAAGAAGATTGCGTATTCTGAGTTTTACGTTGAAAATTCCCGTAAACATACCGGCTATGCCCCCTGCGGCAAATGCCGCAAGCAATGCAAGCCACGGATTAAGACCGTTATTAATCATCACAAAGCATATAGCTATTCCGAGAGGGAACGTACCGTCTACAGACAAATCGGGGAAATCAAGAATGGTATAGGTGATATACACACCCATAGCCATTATTCCATATATCAGTCCCTGCTCAAGTATTCCGACTATCAGTCCTTCAATCATGATTCAGACGGAGCGTTTTTGACCGCAGCTCTGTCTGTGATTGACTGCGGTATTGTTACTCCGATTTTTTCTGCGGCGTCAGTGTTGATAGTAATTTTACTTTCTGTAAGAGTTTCGTAAGGGATATTCTTAATTTCCTCACCCTTTAGCACTCTTGCAGCCATAACGCCTGCTTTTTTACCAAGTTCAATGTAGTCGATACCGGCTGACGCGATACAGCCGTTTCCTACTTGTTCTTCTTCACTGCCGAATACAGGAATGTTTTTAGCAGTTGCCTTTTCAAGAAGTATAGGCAAGTTTTCAACAACTGTGTTGTCTGTCATATTTGAGATACAGTCAACTTCGCTTACCAAAAGGTCTACTGCCTGTGGAATTTCTGCGGCATTTGTAATACCCTTTTCAACAAGTTCAAAACCGTATTCGCCTACTTTTTCCTTATATGTTTCTATTGTAGAAACAGAATTTGCTTCACTTGTTGTATAAAGTATACCGATTTTCTTTGCGTCAGGCAACATTTCACGGATAAGCTTTAACTGTTCGTCAACAGGCAACATATCGCTTACACCTGTAATTCCGTCCATTGCCTGTGTATCGCTTTCTGCAAGCTTTGCGGCAACAGGGTCTGAAACTGCGTTAAAAATTACAGGAATTTTTGCCTCATAAGCCGCATTGTAGCAAGCCTGTGCAGACGGTGTTGCGATACCGCATACAAGGTCCATACCTTGTGAAACAAATTGCTGTGCGATTTGTGTATTTGTTGAGTCGTCTCCTTTTGCAGATGATTCTGTAATATCATACTTGATACCCTCTGAATCAAGTCCCTGCTTAAAGCCCTCACGGCAGTTATCAAGCGACGGGTGGTCTGCGTATTGAAGTACGCCGATTTTGTATGTATCTTTAGCATTTGTGTCTGTTGCTCCGTCAGTTCCACCGTTTTGCGTGCCTCCGCAACCTACCAAAGAAACGGCACATAGTGCGGCTGTTAGTCCCATTGCAATAATCTTCTTTAAATTTTTCATTTTACATCTTCCTTTCTTTTTTGCAAGAAAAAACAGAAAAACCTCTCAGACAGATAAGTCCGAGAGGCATAAAAATCATATTAAAATATGCTCTGTCTGTTCTAATCTCATCTAATCTGTGTTATAT
>ERZ894212.655-NODE-655-length-11447-cov-8.762728_pt1 | contig 11447 bp, 7 predicted proteins | sample MGYA00380289_ERZ894212 | MGnify/ENA primary metagenome ERZ894212 (study PRJEB32331, sample SAMN06328481) | human gut metagenome | biome: human gut microbiome; feature: stool | host: Homo sapiens | collected 2013-05-02 ... | reverse complement strand
ATATATCCAATCATGATCCCACCCACAAGAAGGGTTGCCATATGTGTCATTTTCCTGGACAACAACAGGATAAATCCAGTGGAAATAAGTGCACCCGCAAATGCAGCAATGATCAACGTATAAGAAGATACAAAAGCATATCTCTCCAGGAAAAATATCATTACCAGCGCCACCATCATCTTCGCCCCGGAAGAAATTCCCAGAACAAACGGACCTGCAATCGGATTTGAGAAAAATGTCTGAAGCAGGAACCCGGATAATGACAATGCGCCTCCCAGGATTGCCGCCATCAGTACTCTCGGAAGTCGTATCTTCCATATAATGTTTGCCTCTGTTCCTTCTCCGCCTCTTCGAACCAGTATCTTGCATATTTCTGCTATTGAAATATGGACATTTCCCGTATTAATATTTAAAACTGTTACAACACAGAACGCCGCTGCCAGAACCCCGAATACCAGGATGTATCTGGAACGCCGCCTGAAATTCTCTTTCTCCATCATTTCTCCTTTTAAAAAAATCAGGTGAACACATCCAAACGCCCACCTGATTATTATACTGTATTATTTTACCCGATACAAGAATGTCATACCACTCTCATCTCCATCTGTCAGCATCAGATTGATATCCGTAATCAGATTTCCCACAATGTCCGTTGCCTGATACAGTGATTTTCCGGTGCACCACACATTTCCGCTCTTCACTGCCTTAAAATCTGCGAACAATTCACTCTTTGCTGTCAGATCTGCAATGCTATTGATCGGACTGTCGATCGATGCATTATAGATCAGATAATCTGCATTCTTTGCTTTTGCATAAAACTCTTCCATCGACAGTTCCACAGAAGCACTCTTGCTTTTTGTGTTCTTAAGATCCTGAAAAATGTATTTTCCTCCGGCAATATCGATCATCTTCGGAATATAATCACTACTGCTTCTTACGACCACTGTTCCATCTGTATTCACAAAGAAATAAGCAACTGTTTTTCCTGTATTCTTAAAATCTTTCAGACTGCCGATCACTTCTGTCTGTGTATCAAAAAATGTATCTGCTGCATCTTCTTTGTTCAGCATTGCTGCATATGCTTTGATCCACTCCGTCCTTCCAAGCGGATGACTTTCATAACTGGAACGGTCAATAAACACCGGAATATCCAGATCTTCGATCATCTCCTGAACCTTTGGTGTATGCAGGATCATCGTGGATTCAATTGCAAGATCACAGTCCTCATCTATCAGCATTTCATAATCCGGTTCGCTGTATTTTCCTGCAAACAGGATCTTGCCGTCTTCCATTGCTTTCTTCGCATGATCAATATACCAGTCCGAAGCCTGTGCTCCCGACATCCGGATACTGTCCAGCCCATCCATCGCATCAAACAATGCCATTGCCGATGTTGCTGCGAGATAAATGTGCTCCAATGGCTGTTTTAATACCACAATTTCTTTATCCAGATCTGCCGGTTTCTTCTTACCTTCCGGTACGATCAGATACTGCCTGTCTTCGTGTACGTCCAGTAATTTATATCCTTCTTTATAATAATAGACATCAAAACCCGTAGCATATTTCAGCTTCATTGTTTTCTTATACTCAAGACCGTCTATCTTCGGAGCATGTTTTTCTGTCGCCCCTGCTTCTTCCGTCTGCTGTATTCCGTCACCTTTCGATACACCCGATTTGCCTGAGCCGCTGCACCCGGTCAGTGCTCCTGTTGCCAGAAGTACTGTACCTGCAAGTACACACAACAGCCGATATGTTCTCTTTTTCATCCTTTTCTCCACTTTTTCAGATCACAAGAGCATTGTCCACACTCTGCTATCTTACGCAATCTCTATTCTGCACTTTGGCCGTCACATCCCAAAATCACCTGGTAGACCTTTTCCCATTCTTTCTGTGCATCTTTTCCTTTTTCATCTTTTGCACGGTCAACGATCACCGGAATCTGAAGAAGCGTCATCTTCTCTGTCATCTTTCGATAAGCTGTCATCTTTTTCTTTGCCGCTTTTTTGCTGCTTCTTTTTTCCGGCAGCACGCTGGATGAAAGGAGTGCAAGATTACATTTGTTTTTTACAAGTTTCTTATAATTTAATTTGCCGGACGTTCCCGCATAAATGACTTCTTTCTCAGCCATCTTTTCTTTGATAGTTTCATTCTTGCATTTATTTTTCTTCACACCGACTGTTGTCACTTTATCAAGCTGTCCCAGTTCTTCCATCAGTGAAATCGTCTTATTCGATCCTGCATAAACATGATCTGCCGGCTGTCTTACCACAATGACTTCCTTATCCAGCCCCGCCGGAATCTCTGCATTTTCCGGAACGATCAGATATTTGATCACTTTGTTCAGGTACAGTGCTGCCTGCTCCTGCTCTGCCGGATTCAGTCCGCTTATTTCTGATGCTTCTTTCCATTTCTTACCGGCTGCTTTTCTTCCGGTCTTTTTATTCATATCGATCTCTAACAATGTGATTCCCTGATCATAATGATATATCTTGAAATATTTCGCATACTCGGCTTTTGTTTCAGACTGATACTCCAGGCCGATGATCTCCGGTGCTACCTCGTCCATTTTTTTGTTTGCTGTTGCCGTCTTGCTGCTGTCACTTCCGTTTACACCGATTACCGTTACTTCTTTTCCGTTGGCTCTCGCTGATGCATTGGCTTTTGCTGCTTCGGCAATGTATACAAAAATCGTATATTTAATCTCATGTGCCGTAGACATCGCCGTTGTCATACCCACAACCGAGTTATTCTTATTCATTTCTACCGGAATTACAAAGGATGTAGAACTTCCTGTTTTCGCACTCGGATAATATACATTTCCATTCGCTTTTACATACTGGTAATGCGGACTGCTGAATGTGATCGTTGCATATGCCTGACCGCCTGTAACCGTTACCTTGCTGCAAGTGATGCTTACCTTTCCGGTTCCGCCTGACCATGAGAAGCTGTCCGGTGTGTATACACCGTCTTTTAATCCTGTGGTACTGTTGACTCTGGCTGTTGACTTATTCAGATCAGACTCGTATTTTGATTCCTGATCCGGTTTTCCATTGTTTGTCGTATTATTTCCTGTAGTTCCACTGTTTCCATTATTGTTTTCTGCATTTCCCTGGTTATTTCCGTTGGAACCATTTCCCGGATTGTTATTATTTCCGCCCGGTTTCAATGAGCCGTTGCTTCCGTTATTACCATTCGAAGCATTTCCATTATTGCTGTCCGCAATCTTAGTCATGCCTTCTGAATGAAATGTCAGTGTTCTGGTGTCCCACTTATTACTCTTTGTCGTATGAACGGCAATTGTCATTACCTCATCCAGTTTCTCTACCGGAATCTGAAATGTATACTGCTCTGCAAGAAGCGAATCCGGAAGGATCCAGTTCTTTTCATCATCCGATGCGTTATTTACATCGCCCAGATAGATTCTGTTATAACCCTGACCGCTTAATGTAACTGCCGCCGTCATCTGTCCATTCTTTACAGTCATAACACAATCCGTAACACGGAACATCTTTCCGCCGGCTTCAGCATTCACCTGATAGGTTCCGTCTGCTATGATACGTTTTGCAGAGGCAGATGAAAATATAAGTGTACGGTCATACCATTTATCTTTTTTAATGGAATGTGCCGCAACTGCAATTCCTTTATCCAGACTTTCTACCGGAACTTTGTATGTATATTTTCCTGCCTCATCAGCCACATATGAAATGTAGTCTTTTGCTGCAGCTTCTGCCGCATCGGCTGCTGATCCCATATAAAGATAATCATATCCGGTTCCGCTTAATGTGATTACAGCATACATCTTACCTTTTTCAGATGTCAGGATACAATTCGTAACTTTGAACATCTTATTTCCAGTATCCACATCTACCTGATAATTTCCATCTGTCAGGGTTTTATTTTCTGTTTCCGATGCTGTTACCGTTACCTTGCATGTGGCTTTAAGCTCTGTTCCTTCCGCATTATTAATAGACACAGTCACCTCAGCAGTCCCTGCTTTCACTGCGGTCAGCTCAGCCTGTGTTCCGGATTTTGCAACGGTTACAATCTTTGGATCAGAAGAAGTCCATGTCATATCCGGTGCTGTCTCAGATGCTGATAATGCCGGTGTGAACTGAGGTGTCAGTTCCTGAACTTCTCCCTCTTTCATGCTGAGTTCAGATCCCTCTTTGAAACTTAATTCCGTAATAACGGTCTGATCCGGTATGGATGGTGTCGACGGGACCGTATCTTCCGGGATTGCAATATTGATCGTATATGCAATATTTTTTCCACTCATGGAACTGGTATGTGCCATAAAAGTCATTGAACTATTTAAATTAACAGGAATCTCAAATGTAACTCCGGCCTCGCCTTCTCTCGGTTTTGCATGATATATGTTCTGGGTTCCATTCACTTTCACCCATACTTTATCATACTTAGAACTGCTAAAATTTATCCAGGCTGTTGCTTTTCCATTCTTTACGATTACTTTTTGACACTCAATCTTCACCTTGCTTGAACCACCCGAAGTCAGTTTTGCCGAAAAATGATCCGCATCAACACCATATTCTCCGTCTTTCAAAGCACCTGCCATACCGCTGATATCAGTAATGTTCTCAAATATTTCGTCTTCGCCGATTGGTTCCGTCTGTGGGGCGGTTCCGTCTTCCTGCGTATTCTGTACCTTTTCGACAGCTACCTGATTTTTCCCGGCTTCTTTTGTGACTTCCTGACTTGTATCTGTCGTCACACTGCTTTCTGTCTGTCCAGCTTCATCACTATCCTGTTTATTCTCACTCAATGTATCTCCTACGGCTGCATTCTGATCTTCCGCATACACTCCCGATACCGGTGCAACTGCCATAGACACAGCCATAAATAAGGCCAAAAATTGCTTGGAATTATGTTTCATCTTATACTCTCTCCCTACTACTTTTCTGTCAACCAAAATACCCTTCCACGAAATCATCCGTAAAAGGGTACAAAATGGCCTTGTTAATTTATTATAATTTTCTTCCATTTTTGTACAACCAATTACTCGTGGTCCGGATTTACTTCCATGTACACTACAGGCAGGTCTCCTGACTCACAGATCCATACATCAGAATCTTGTCTTCCCGTTATCCAGTGACTTTTTTCTTTTCTGATATTCCCTGCTCACAGTGACGAGTTCGCACAGGACTTGCACCTGTTTCCCTTTTCACCGGCTCTATCAATCTTATCCAGCCGGCACCTGCAGTTTTCATTCTATTTTTCTCATCTTGACTACGATACCATAAGTACCTGTAAAATGCAATTGTTAACCCAGATTCTGCTTCTGTACTGCCTCTTCGGTGCGGAATTTTTCAAATGTATGAACTACCTCTTCCGCATCAGAACCATCTACTACAAAAATCATCTTCTGATTCAGCGTAACTGTCATCATTCCCATAACTGATTTTCCATCAATGATAAGTTTATGTGCTGTATCTTCAATCAAGGTATCAGCCTCTACTTTCTGACACATTTTTGAAAATTCTACAAGCTGTTCCGGTGTTTCAAATTTTACATTCATTTTTATCATAATTAAGTCTCTCCTCTCAGGTGTATCCATCATTTTCATTACAAACACATCTGTTTATAAGAAAAATATAAATCAGTATACTACGTTTTTTTCTACTATGTAATATATTTTTTTTTCTTAACATTGTCTTTTCACCTAGAATATATTATACTTATCTGGCATCATCCGTATTAAAGATAACTAACTATATATATATATCAATTTTATATATTATTTTGGAGGATATTATGAGTACATACGATTATTACCGTATTTTTTACCATGTTGCACAACATCACAGTTTTACAAAAGCGGCAGAGGTATTACACAATAACCAGCCGAACATTACCCGTTGTATGAATAATCTTGAGACAGAACTTGGCTGTCACCTTTTTGTCCGTTCGAACCGCGGAGTCTCACTAACGCCTGAAGGCCAGAAGCTTTTTAACCACGTTGCGATTGCTTTCGAACAGCTTGAACTCGGAGAAGCCGAGCTCAAGCGTGACCAGAGTCTTACAAGCGGACTCATCTCCATCGGAGTCAGTGAAAATGCACTTCGTATTATGCTTCTGTCCAAATTAGAAGCATTTCACAATCATTATCCACATGTAAGGCTTAAGATATCCAACCATTCCACTCCGCAGGCGATTGCTTCCCTGGAAAGCGGACTGGTGGATTTTGCAATTGTAACAACTCCACTTTCTGTTCAAAAACAGTTTCAGAAAATCTCCCTGGGTTCTTTCCGGGAAATTCTGATCGCCGGCCCGAAATACAAAGAACCGGCTTCCCGCATCTGCTCACTGGAAGAACTTACGGACTACCCTTTCGTCTCGCTGGAAAATAACACCAGCACCAGAGATCTTCATATTCAATACTTTTCTTCTCACGGGCTTCCGTTCCGTCCGGATCTTGAAGTTACATCCACCGACCAGTGCCTGGCTTTGATCCAGCACAATCTTGGTATCGGCTTCTATCCGGAGAAGCTTGCAGAAGAACCGCTCAAGCGTGGAGAAATTCTTCAGATCCATCTGAAAGAATCCCTTCCTGCGAGACAAATCTGTCTTGTACAGAATGCTTCCAGACCACAGAGCATTGCAGCGCAAAAACTAATCGAGACACTGATCCGTATCTGATGACGGATCAATGTCTCTTTTTTGTCCCTTTTTATCTTTCGTTTCTCCGGGATTCTATATCCAGGAACATCAACAGGAAACTGACGATCAAAAGTCCGCAGGATACCCAGATCATATGGATTCCATAATTGGCTGAAAGATTGCCTCCGATTCCGGCTCCTACTGCAAAAAGAACTATAATTCCAAAATAATACATTGCCTGCCGCAATTGTTCCGGCTTTTTCTCTCTCAGATAGAAGGATAATGCCGCCGTTCCACTCCGTAAGTTTCCGATACACATAGTACTTGCATATGAAAATCCATTTACCTTCCGGAAACTCTGCACCTGCATCGCACAGGCAAAGGATACCAGAACAGTCGCGATCATATTTCCCCGCTGCGGAATAAATCCTACAACAAACAAAATGAGGATCTCTGCTCCCAGTATTCCCTGTCTCCAGTGCAAGCGCCTGGCATATTTGTACTTATTCTGGATCTGCTCCGCAATCAGAACACCTAAAGCAAATGCAAAAAGCGGAAATAAATATTTCAGTCCAGCCTCCCATTTTCCCGTCATGAAATTCTGGCTCATCAGCACCACATTACCTGTCTGTGCATTCGAGAATACTTCATTCCTCGTATTATAGGTATACGCATCCTGAAATCCACCCGACAAGGCCAGAAATGCACTACAGATGAATGCCTCCGACATCTGCTTCCCGGAAAATAAACTTTTCATTACTCCCATGTTTTCATCTCCTTAGAATAAAAACGGAGGATGATTCTCATACGTTCTTACGTTTTCCGATCCATCCCCCTCAGCAGACTATTATACGGAAGAATATCAAAAATGTGAAACGTATATTTGATATATCTTCCATATCTTTTTTATATATTCAATTTTATATTAAACATCCCAGACTTCTTCCGCAACTTCTTTTACAAATGAAACCTTTCTCCACTGCTCTGCTTCTGTCATGATATTACCCTCTTCTGTAGATGAAAATCCACACTGTGGACTTAAGCAAAGCTGATCTTTCGCCACATACTTTTCTGCCTCTTCAATTCTTTTCTTTACATCCTCTTTGTCTTCTAGTTCCGGAAACTTAGAAGTGATCAGTCCCAATACCACCTTCTGATCCTTAATATAGCGAAGCGGCGAGAAGTCTCCCGATCTTTCGGAATCATATTCGAGAAAGAATCCGTCTACGTTACAATGACCGAATAATATCTCTGCAATCGGTTCGTACCCGCCTGATGAGAACCATGTAGATCTGAAATTCCCCCTGCAGATATGCATTGTGACCGTCATATCTTCTGGTTTTGCTTCGAGTGCAAGATTGATCATGTCTACATAAGATCTCGCGATCTCATCCAGATCAAAGCCTCTTTCTTTATATGTCTTTCTCTTTTCCGCATCACAGAATTCTCCCCATGATGTATCGTCTAACTGCAGGTATCTGCATCCCGCATCATAGAATGCACGGATGACCTTCTGATAAGCGATTGCAATGTCATAATATAAATCCTTCATGTCCTGATAACGTTCGATCGGTATATACTCTTCTGCACGTACACAACAGATCAGATGCAGCATAGATGGTGAAGGAATTGTCATTTTGCAGAGAGTATCTCCTGCAACACTTTTCAGATATTTAAAATGCTCCAGAAATGGATGTTCTCCGAAATCAACTTTATCTGCTATCTTAAGTGTTGCCGCTTTCGGCTGATGCCCCTTAAAGTGTACAGACCAGTGATCCGACTTAATCTCCTCTACACCCTCCAGATCTGCAAGGAAATCCAGATGCCAGTATCTTCTTCTGAATTCCCCATCTGTCACAGCCTGAAGTCCGACTTCTTTTTCTTTTTCTACCAGTTCTTTAATTGCTTTATCTTCTGTCTCTTTTAACTGTTCCTCTGTGATCTTTCCTTCTGCAAATTTTGCTCTTGCGTCCTTCAGATACTCTGGACGTAAGAAACTTCCTACCACATCATAACGGAATGGTGCCTGATTACTCATATTTTATATCCTCCTGTACTTTGCTCGTTTTCTCTGTTGAAAAGTATAACCCATCTGTTTTTTTATGTATAATACAAAAAAGCAGTGGTTCTCCATAGTTTTAAACTATAGCACTCCACTGCTTTTCATCATTATTCTGAATTATTCTTACATCCCGCCTGTGTATTTTTTCAACGCTTCCATATACACCTTTCCATACCGGCTCAGTGCCACATCTTTCCGCACAATCGTTCCGATCCGCATATATTCGTCTACCAGAAGTGGTTTTCCGATAATATTCTCACCGTTCAGTTCTTTACTGATCACGCCGGAGCTTACCGTATACCCATCCAGACCAACCGCCAGATTGAAAAGTGTTGCCCGGTCTCTGACTTTGATGTTCTTATTCCGATCCAGTGTACTTAATATCTCTTCGGAAAAATAAAAGGAATTATAATCCCCCTGCTCAAATGACAGATACGGATACACCTCCAGATCTTCCAATGTCAGTGCTTCCCTGTCTGCCAGCGGATGCTTCGAGCTGATAAATACATGCGGCTTTGCTACAAACAGTTCATCGAATTTCAAATCATTCTGACGGATCATCTTCATAATGATCGTCTCATTCTGCGAAGAAGTATACAGGATACCGATCTCACTTTTTAACTTTGCCACATCCTCGATAATCTCGTAAGTCTGCGTTTCTCTTAAAGTAAAATCATATTTTCTCGCATCGAACTTGCGGATCACATCTACAAACGCATTGACCGCAAAAGAATAATGCTGGCAGGATACGGAAAATCTCGGATTCCGCTCATTTACATTCAGATACCGCTCCTGCATGAGGCCTACCTGATCCAATATCTGTCTTGCATAAGCAAGGAATTCATCTCCCTCTGCGGTGATCGTCACACCTTTATTCGTCCGGTGAAAAATCGTCACCTGCATCTCCTGCTCCAGTTCCCGGATTGCATTGGTAAGACTCGGCTGGGAAATGAACAACTCTTTTGCAGCCTCACTTATCGTCCCCTTCTCCGCAACCATGGTAATATACCTTAACTGCTGTAATGTCATAAGCTTCTTCCTCCTTACAGCATATAGATCAGTGCATTACAGATACATGCCGCAATATTGCTTCCGCCTTTTCTTCCCCTTGCCACAATATACGGGGTATCCTCAAGCGTCAGGATCAGCTCTTTGGACTGTACCACATTTACAAAGCCGACCGGCACACCGATTACAAGCTCCGGACGGATTCTTCCGTCTTTGATCAGTTCATACAGATGGATCAGTGCTGTCGGAGCATTCCCAATGGCAAAGATCAGCTTTTCATTCCGTTCACACGCTTTTTCCATACTGGCAACGGCTCTTGTTGTTCCATTCTTCTTCGCCGCCTGCGCCACATCTTCATCCGACATAAAGCAGTATACCTGACCGCCGTACTGTGCCAGTCTCTTTTTGTTAATTCCGGAACGCCCCATCTGTGTATCGGTTACGATGGAAGCACCGCCTCTGATCGCTTCGAGTGCTTTCTCCACCGCATGCTCAGAATACACCAGATTCTTTGCATAATCAAAATCCGCACTGGTATGTATGCAGCGCTTTGTAATTGGTGCCTGAATCTCAGGAAGCACGATGCCTTCCTGCTCCAGTTCTTCCGTAATGATCTCAAAGCTGCGCTTTTCGATCTCTGTCGGAAGAACATTTTCTATCTCTATTTTAGTATGTGCTGCGTGATTATTTTTCTGTATATTCAACGTTTTCTTCCTTTCTCTTCATAGTCCGTCATAGCCCACATCTCATCTTTTCTAACTACAAAACTTGCCATCGGCAACTTCTCTTGCATACTTTGGTATCTACAGCTCCTTACGAATACATAGTAATCCCGAAAAATTATTTCTGCATTCCCATGATCTGATAGATTGCCTTCATGTCCAGATGTTTTCTGAGTATATCTGCCAGAAGATCATACTGGCTTTCTTTGAATGCTTTCAGGTCCACACCTTCCACTTCTTCCATTGAAAGTCCTTTCTTTTCTGCCAGGGATTTTACGATCTCCGATACAATTTTCTCCTTATCAAAAATGCCGTGGATGTATGTTCCGTATACATTTCCATGCGAGATTCCGTCTGTACTGTTCTCTATTCTGTTTTCCGGCTCCATATCCTGAATCTGTCTGTCCTTTTTCTTCACCGTATCGTGAATCTGATTCATCGGACATCCTTCCAGAAGTTCGGTCTTTCCCATATGGATCTCGTATCCTTCAAACTTCAGATTCTCAAGTGCTTTCAGATTCCCCTCCACATGAAGGAGTGTTCCATTCACCCTTGTTCTGGTCTTTTCTGTGGTAAATGTAGTCGTTACCGGCAAAAGGCCGAGTCCTTTCATACTGCCGCCATCTTCCACGCCTTCCGGATCACTGAGCGACTGCCCCAGCATCTGATAGCCGCCGCAGATTCCCCAGACCACACAGCCTCCGGCATGCGCCTTTAGAATCTTCGCTTCCATTCCGCTCTGTCTTAACCATTTCAGATCTCCCATCGTATTTTTTGTTCCCGGAAGGATAATCATATCAGGATTTTCCAGTTCTCTTGGATTCTTTACATAACGCAGATTCACTCCCGGAGCATTTTCCAACAGCATGAAATCCGTAAAGTTCGAAATTCTCGGTGTCCGGATGACTGCGATATCCACCAGACCGATCCTTTCTTCTGCACCTTTTCCACCCTTTGTCATGTTAAAACGCTCTGTCAGACTGTCTTCATCTTCAATCTCGACCTGCATATACGGTGTAACTCCGACTACCGGAATGCCG
>ERZ894212.637-NODE-637-length-11546-cov-122.368027_pt1 | contig 11546 bp, 8 predicted proteins | sample MGYA00380289_ERZ894212 | MGnify/ENA primary metagenome ERZ894212 (study PRJEB32331, sample SAMN06328481) | human gut metagenome | biome: human gut microbiome; feature: stool | host: Homo sapiens | collected 2013-05-02 ... | reverse complement strand
AAAAATCTTACATCTTCCGCACGCAAAAAGCTCGGCAACCACTTTGGTCCGTTGCTTGCGGGAAGCATAGCGTTGTTCTGTGTATGGTTCTGCAACGGACTGTGGCACGGTTCTGCGTGGGGTTACATATTCTTCGGTATGTACCACTTTGTGCTTATTCTGTCGGGCAACATCATTGCCCCTGCGGTTACCGCATTCAATAAAAAGCTTCACATCAATTCCGAATGCTTTGCGTACAAAGTGTTTCAGATAGTTCGTACAGGCATACTTGTTGTTATCGGCGAAATGTTTTTCAGAGCAGAAAGACTTACAACAGGTCTTTCAATGTTCGGAAAAATGGTGACCGATTTCAGCTTTTCAAGCCTTAACTATGAGCTTATGAAAAAGCTTAAAATTGATATGCATGATGTTATGATTGTGCTTATTGCGCTTGCTTTTATTTTTGTAATCAGCGTTCTCAATGAAAAGGGAATATGTGTGCGTGGCGCAATTGCAAAGAGAAATGTTGTTATAAGATGGGTGGCTGTTTACGCTCTTATTATGTTCATCATAATCTTCGGTGCTTACGGCAAGGGTTATGTTGCCGTTGATCCGATTTATGCGAACTTCTAAGGAGGTCTGATTATGAAGAAAATAATTAAGAGAATTGTCAGCTGTGTCCTGTTTGTTGCAATACTTCTCGGATTACTTCAGGTGTCCTCACTCGTATTTCAGCCAAAGTCAAATGACAAGGCATCGGGCATTCATTATCCGAGAGCAAACGGTATTTTCAGTGAACCTAAAGACAGTATTGACACTGTATTTATCGGTGACAGTGAGGTGTATCATTCGTTCATTCCGCTCAATATCTGGAGGGATTACGGAATTACCTCGTATGATGTTTCTTCTCCGTCTCAAAAGCTTGTGTACTCAATGGAATTTTTGAAAAAAACTTTTGAAAAACAAAGTCCGAAGATTGTGTTCCTTGAAACCAATGCGATTTTCAGAAATTCTTATTTTGAGGATGAAATCACATATAAGGCAGAGCAGATTTTCCCTGTGTTCAGATATCATGACCGTTGGAAGAATCTTCAGCTCAAGGATTTTTCGGCTACAGTTGAATATACTGCGAACGAGGAAAACAAAGGTTATTACTTTACTAAAAAGTCTAAGCCTGCGACAGATAAGGCTATCAAGAAATATATGAAGTATTCCGATGTTTCTGCACCGATACTTTCTACCAACAAAAAGTATCTCAACGAAATTGCGAAATTCTGTAAAAAGCACGGTACAAAACTTGTGCTGATAAGTACCCCAAGCACAAAAAACTGGAACTACCAGCGACATAACACTATGGAAGCAATTTCAAAGGATCTCGGTGTTGATTATATCGATACCAATCTTCTCCGTGATGATATCCCGATTGATTGGAAAAAGGATACAAAGGATAAAGGCGATCACCTTAACTATAACGGTGCGGTGAAGCTGACGAATTATATCGGAAAGTATCTTGACGATACAAAGCTCTTCAAAGATAAGCGTAACGATCCGTCATACGATAACTGGAATACCTGTCTTGATAAGTTTGAAAAGCAGGTCAAAAAGGCTACAAGTTAGGAAAACTGATTTATTTAGAATCTAAAATCTTTCCCCTGTGTTGCAATCCGATGCAAGGGAAAGGGAAAAGAAATATTAAAAAACTTTTAAAAAAGTATTGACAAAATTACAGTTTTACCGTATAATCAATACTGCTCACGAAAAAAGTGAGAGATAAATGCGAGTGTGCTGGAATAGGCAGACAGGCACGTTTGAGGGGCGTGTGTTTCACGACGTACGGGTTCAAGTCCCGTCACTCGCACCATAAAAAGCAGTTGACACATTTGTGTTGACTGCTTTTTATTTTACCGTCAAGCGGTGTGACGGGACTTGAAGGCGACCGTTAAGAAAACAGTCCTGTGGACTGTTTTTAGGGAGAGCGTTGATGAAAGTATGACTATGAACAAGCCGCATTGGCGAGGACGGAAGTTTGACAAATAGCAATCATCGTCACTGCAGTTACCGCTACAACAAACTGCAATAGGAAATATGACGGGACTTGAGGTAGCCTTGCGACCGCCGCCTGTGGCGGAAAAAGGGAGCAAAGCGCTGTCTGAAATAAGGAGCATAAGGAAATGCGTCCATGCACAACGCAATGCGACTATATTTCAGACGGGGAGAGAGTAACCGTAAAAACAAAAGTGGATAGAAGAAAACAACTGTTTTTAGGGAGAGCGTTGATGAAAGTATGATGATGAACAAGCCACATTGGCGAGGTTGTAAGTTTGACATATAGCAATCACCGTCACTCGCAAGTTACCGTTATATCAATTTGTATTAGTGAATATGACGGGACTTGTTTTTTACCACATAATTTTTTTGTAGTCAGTAGGGCATTTATCGAACGCCCACAGGTAAAGCAACATATCTACAGCACCATACCTTGACAACCAAAATCCGTTGTGCTAATATCGTTTTGGCAACGGGAGTCCGTTAAACATATTTAATTTGGAGATATGAATTTATGAAAAAAGCAGTTTTATTTGACCTTGACGGCACATTGTGGCACACTTGTGATGTGATTTTGCCTGTGTGGAACGATATACTTAAAAAACATAAAGAAACAACAAAGCAAATTACACTTGAAGAAATGAACAGCTATATGGGAAAGACGGTTGAACAGATTGCGTCAATAATGTTGCCTGAGCTTACGCTTGAAAATTCGGTTGCAATTGTAAAGGAGTGTTGTGCGGAACAGATTCCGTCACTTCGTAAAACGGGCGGTCATTTGTATGATAATCTTGAAAGTACACTTGAAATTCTTTCAAAGAATTATTTTCTCGGCATAATCAGTAATTGTCAATGTGGATATATAGAGGCATTTTTGTTTGCTCACAAGCTTGAAAAATATTTCTCCGATTTTGAAATGTCGGGCAGAACAAATCTGACAAAAGGTGAGAATATAAAGCTTGTTATGGAGCGTAACGGTATTGATAAGGCTGTGTATCTCGGCGATACAATCGGCGATCAGCTTGCCGCAAAAGATGCAGAAATACCGTTTGTGTTTGCATCATACGGATTCGGCACAACAGAAAATCCCGAATATACAATCAGTTCGTTCGATGAATTGCCAAAAGTTGCAGAAAAAATTCTCGGCTGATTGCCAAAAAATAGGATGATGTCGGGATACAGCCTATCCCGATGTCATTCTTGTAAAAGCATAAAGTTTCAGTTTTTATGCGTTTTTTGCAGATAGAGAAAAAATTATGTAAGAAAATTGAAAAAACTTTCAAATATGTGTTGACAAGTTGAATGCCTTATGATATAATCTTGATTGTTGAGTTGAGAAACCGACAAAAATCTAATAAATGCGAGTGTGCTGGAATAGGCAGACAGGCACGTTTGAGGGGCGTGTGTTTCACGACGTACGGGTTCAAGTCCCGTCACTCGCACCATAGAAAAGACTTGATACCTTGTGTATCAAGTCTTTTCTATTTTATGCAAGCAAGCGATGACGGGACTTGAGGTAGCCTTGCGACCGCCGCCTGTGGCGGAAAAAGGGAGCAAAGCGCTGTCTGAAATAAGGAGCATAAGGAAATGCGTCCATGCACAACGCAATGCGACTATATTTCAGACGGGGAGAGAGTAACCGTAAAAACAAAAGTGGATAGAAGAAAACAACTGTTTTTAGGGAGTGCGTTGATGAAAGTATGACGATGAACAAGCCGTATTGGCGAGGACGGAAGTATGACATATAGCAATTTTTCTATTTAAACAGGTAAAACCGCTGAAACACTTGTCGGACACAAACACGGTTCAATGTTTTGGCAACCAGAAAAAAATAAAAATACGGAACAGATTTCTGCTCCGTAAAAATTATTTAAAGAATATCCAACCTTCAACCTTGTCGCCGTCAACCATAAAAGCTTTTTCTGCAATTTCCGCAAGCGGCGAATCACTGTAACTGTCCGAATAAAAATTATCAATTTTTCCGTCAGGAAAAGCCTCATAAAATCGTTTTACCTTTTCCTTGCCGTGACAGTTTACACCCGAATATTTTCCGCTGTGCATATCTACCTTTGACGCCATAAGGTTTTTTATTTTGAGCCTTTTGCAAACGGGTTTCAGCAAAAATTCGGGTGACGCCGAAATAATTACATCATCATCTTTCTTTTGTTCAAGGTAAAACGGCTTTATATTTCCTATGTATTCCTTCCAGAAATCATTTACATCCTTTTCAGTATCGCAATAGGTAAGAAATCTGTACATTTTTTCTTTAAAATCAGTTTTTGTACCTTTTTTGAATACATAGAATTTTAAAAATGCTCCCAAAAGCGATGGGGCAAGAGTGAGTATTTTTTTATGCCTTTTAAGGCAGAATAAATAGAAGTCGGCTGTTGAGTCCCCGTAGTAAATCGTTTTGTCAAAATCGTAAACATTCATAATATGCAAATTCCTTTTTAGTTTTGCAAATAATTTTTGATATTCAATTCTTAACAGAAGAGAACATCTGCACTATGATTATAATATGAGAAGAAAATTTTTGCAACATTTCCCGTTAACAAGCTCATTTTGGCTGATTATCCAAAGAATATACTGTTATTCTGTTGCTTTTAACTCTGTTTTGTTGTACAATATACCATGTATTATTGTATAAAGGAGAAAATCCGTGTTTGGTTATTTGCAGATTCAAAAGAGCGAACTGCTTGTTCGTGAATCCGAGGCTTATAAGGCTGTGTATTGCGGCCTTTGCAGGCAAATGGGTAAGGATTACTCCGTGTTTACAAGATTTACGCTAAGCTATGACTGCACATTTTATGCAATGCTTTTAATGTCGCTTAACCGTTCATGCAAAGGCTTTAAAGACGGCAGATGCACCTGTAATCCTCTTAAAAAATGCAAGTTTGCAACAGATTCGGGTGACGCATACAGAAAGGCTGCCGCATTTTCAATGATATCGGTTTATTATAAAATCATTGATGATATTCAGGACAGCGGATTTTTTAAAAAGCTGTTGAGCAGAATCATAAAGCCTTTCTTTTCTCATCAGAGGAAAAAGGCGGCAGATAAGTATCCCGATATGGACAAAGCAGTTTCTGATATGATGAAGATGCAGTATGACGCTGAACATTCGGAAAAGCCGTCTGTAGATATGTCGGCTCATCCAACGGCATTAATGCTCGCTGCTGTATTGTCGGCTGAGGCTCATGATGAAATTCAAAAAAGAGTTCTCTATGAATTCGGCTATCATATCGGCAGGTGGATTTATCTTGTCGATGCCGCAGATGATATAGAAAAAGATATCAAATCAAACGGATTTAATCCGTTTGTAAACAAGAAAACAGGTGAGGTAAAATCATCGGATTTTATAAAAGCGGTGCTGAATCAGTCACTTGCAAGGGCATATGATGCCTACAATCTTTTGAACTTTACCGATTTTAAGGGAATTTTAGATAATATGATGCTTTTGGGATTCCCTGCATCACAAAACAGAGTAACAAGCAAACTTGATACGGAGGTCAATAATGAATAATCCTTATGAGGTTCTCGGTGTGTCTGAAACAGCTACCGATGAAGAAGTAAAAGCAGCGTACAGAAACCTTGCTAAAAAATATCATCCCGATAACTACACCGACAGTCCTCTTGCGGATGTTGCAGAGCAGAAAATGAAGGAGATTAATGAGGCATACGATATGATTAATCAGATGCGTCAGAAGGGCAAGGGTACAGGCTCAACAGGCAGTTCGTCCTATAACGCAAATTCTTCAAGCTCACAGTTCTACAATGTAAGAATTTACATTCAGAGAGGACTTCTTGATCAGGCTGATCAGATTCTTGAAAACACAGCACAGTCGATGAGAACCGCCGAATGGCATTATCTCAAGGGCATGATTGCATACCGCAGAGGTTGGTCTGAACAGGCTTTTTCATATTTCACAACTGCGTGCAATATGGACCCCAACAACACGGAATACAGAGCCGCTCTTAACAATATGCAGAACCAGAGAGCATACAACTACGGCGGTTATACTCAAACAAATCCTAACGCAACAGGTTCATCCTTCTGCGATATTTGTGCAGGAATGATGTGTGCAAACTGCTTGTGTGATTGTTGCAGAATGGGATGTTAATATGAGGAAAAACGGTATTAAAAAGGGGACAATGCGTATTGCGGTTTGCGGAATTATTGCGGCGCTCTCACTCGTTTTTATGATGATGACATCTCTCGTTCCAATCGGAACATACGCTTTGCCCTGTCTTGCAGGAATTCTCATTTCCTGCATAGTTGTTGAATACGGTTATGGATGGGCAATCGGTGTGTTTTGTGTAACTGCCGTGCTTTCAACGCTCCTTGCCGGCGATAAAGAGGCTGTTATATATTTCATTGCACTTTTCGGCTATTATCCGATTTTAAAGGGTGCTTTTGAATTTAAAATCAAAAACAGGGCAGTTCAATACATACTCAAATTTGCGGTATTTAATGTTGCCGCCATCGGTTCGTTCTTTGTCGCAACATGGTTGTTGTCAATTCCGACAGATGAATTTACCGTTTTCGGTTTTTATGTTCCGTGGGCATTTTTGATTGCCGGAAATATTTTCTTTTTGCTCTATGATTATGCAATTACCGTCTTTGTTATGCAGTATGTTCGCAGATTAAGAGGAAAAATATTCGGTAATTTTCACAAGTAATTATAATTCAAAGAAGTTTTGAGAAGGTGGACCTAAATGAAAAAGCAAAAATTGTTTGTCCGCATAGTCTGCATAGTCCTTGTGGTTCTTATGGCAGTATCGGTAGGTGCTGTTGCAATAACTGCATTTTCGGCTAATGCGGCTCAATCAACCGAGGAGGTTTCCGCAAGCGTATCAGCAGGCGCATCAGGCTATATAAATGCGTCGTATGTAAATCTGAGAAGCGGTGCAGGCACGAATTATTCGGTTATAACCTGTATGGCAAAGAACACAAAATTTACTTTTGTTGACGGAAAGCTCTATAACTCAAAGTGGTACAAAATCAAGCTTAAATCAAATTCAAAGACAGGCTATGTTACAAAGGAATATGTTGCCGTAAGTTCTTCGGCAACGGCATCAAGCGTAACAGGCTATGTTTCTGATGATTATGTAAATCTCAGAAGCGGAGCAGGCACAAATTATTCTGTTGTTGGTTGCCTGAGAAAGAACACTAAGCTTACTTTTGTAAGCACTTCACTCTACAACTCCGCCTGGTATAAGGTTAAGGTTACTTCAACTGCTAAAACAGGTTACATAAAAAAAGACTATGTAAAAATGAACAGTTCAACCCAACCTACAACGAAGGCAACACAACCTACAACAAAGGCAACACAACCCGCAACTCGGCCGACTGCGTCAGCGTCAACCGTAAGCGGTTATATAACAGACGATTATGTAAATCTCAGAAGCGGTGCCGGTACAAGATATTCTGTCGTTGAGTGTATGCGATTAAATACAAAGGTTACTTTTGTAAGCACAAAGCTTTATAACAATGATTGGTATAATATTAAGCTTACATCAAATTCAAAAACAGGCTATGTAAAGAAAGACTATGTTAAGATGAACAGTCAGACACAGCCTACGACGACTCAGCCTACAACCGCAAAACCGTCAACAGGTTCATCTGTTAAGCTTTCCGTATCAAGCAAATCAATTTTCACAGGCAACAGATTTGCAATTACTGCAACAGCGTCCGGAAGTGTTTCATGGTCAAGCTCAAATACAGGCGTTGCAACCGTTGACTCTCGTGGTATTGTAACAGCCAAGAAAGCAGGCTCTGCAACAATTACTGCGAAAAGCGGTTCGCATTCTGCAACTTGCAAAATTACCGTAAAATCCGGCTCATCTGTAAATATATCCAACAGCAATGTAAATCTTCCGTGGCAGAAGTCAATGCTTTTGAAATCAAGCACAAGCGGTGTCGCATGGTCAAGTTCAAATACGAAAATCGCAACAGTTAAGAACGGTGTAGTTGACACGGTAGGCAAGGGCTATGTAACAATCACAGCCTCAACATCATACGGTGCGGCAACCTGTCTTATCCATGTTATGCCGAGGGAAAGCGTGCGTTTCTGCTATGCGTCACCAAACTCCGCTCCGCTTAATTCAAATGTAAGCTTTAAGGCTATTACCGACACAGACAGGGTAGGCGTGTATTTTGTAGTTACAAACGGTTCAACCTCTTATAAGGTCACCGCAAAAAATAAGGTTAAAGACGGTAACTCCTATATCTGGACAGGTACACAAAAGCTTTCAAAATCAGGCAAATGGTCTGTAAAAGCATATTCTAAATTTAAAACCGAATCAAAGTATTACACCACGGCAGGCGGCGGTGAGGGCGAGGTGTTTGTAACATCAACAACCAATAAAACCACCACAGCTTGTGCCGAGCGCAGAGCGAGTGACGAGGTAATCAAGCTTATTGCAAACTATGAGGGATTTCTCTCGAAAGTCACAGCAGACAGCATTACAACTGATCCTACACTCGGTTACGGCAAGGTTGTAATTTCAGGCGAACAGTTCTACAACAACATAACTTCAAATCAGGCATATGCTTATCTTTGCCAGACCGTGAATAAGGGCGGATATACCACCACAACAAATTCCTACCTTGTAAACAACGGTATAAAGTTCAATCAGCAACAGTTTGATGCACTTGTGTGCTTTGCATACAATGTAGGCAGCGGTGTGTTCTACAATGATTCCGAACTTCAGTCTGTTCTCTTGAACACAGGTTCAAGCGGTACTATCAAAGCAGGCGCTTCGGGTACGGTTACAGGTTCAGATGTAAATCTCAGAAGCGGTGCAGGAACTAACTACTCCGTTGTTACCCGTATGAACTACGGAACAAAACTTAAATTTGTTGACGGCAAGCGTTATAACACAAACTGGTATAAAGTTAAGCTTTCAAACGGCACAACAGGATATATTCACAAGGACTATGTTTCTGTTTCGGGCGGTTCAAGAGATTTGAATAATGTCAATAAGCAGAACCTCATTGATGCACTTTTGCAGTACCACCATGCGGCAGGTTCTTGCTATTGGGGACTTTTGTACAGAAGAGTTGACGAGGCGGAAACCTTCCTCTACGGCGATTATGACCGTGACGGTCAGCACAATTATCACAACTTCCATTTCTCATGCTACTCAAACCCGAGTTTCGGTATCTGATATTAATTTTTGCAAAGAAGGTCTTAAAATGAAAAAAATAGGTTTCATAGGCGCAGGCAATATGGCAACAGCCATTATAAAAGGACTTATGGCACAAAACGACGGCAAGGCTGATTTTATCAATGTTTTTGATGTAAGCGAAGAAAAGTGTGCCGCTATGAAAAATATGGGTGCAAATGTAATGACATCTGCCGATGAAATTGCAAAGAACAGCTCAATTGTTGTTCTTGCAGTCAAGCCGCAGAATTATCCCGAAGTTCTTGAGTCCCTCAAAAACAGCATTACAACAGCCAAAACCGTAGTATCAATTGCCGCAGGCATATCTATTGCATATGTAAGAAAAGGTCTTGAGTGTGACTGCCCTGTTGTAAGGGTTATGCCTAATACACCTCTCTTGCTCAAAAAGGGTGCAACAGCCCTTTGTCCGTCTGAGAATATCAGCGATGATGACAAAACAATCGTTTACAATATGTTTGCAGGCAGCGGCGTTTGCGAATATATTGACGAAAGCCATATGAATGAAATAATTGCGGTAAACGGCAGCAGCCCTGCTTATATTTATCTTTTTGCAAAGGCTATGGCTGATTACGCAAAGAATTGCGGAATCGACTATGACAAGGCCATGAACCTTGTCTGTGCAACTCTTGAGGGTTCGGCAGCAATGCTCCGTGACAGCGGTGAGCCTGTTGAAACACTCATTGACAGGGTTTGCTCAAAGGGAGGCACAACAATTGCCGCTATGGATAAGCTTAAAGAACACGGCTTCTATGAGGCTGTTCTTGACGGCATGGACGCTTGTACAAAGAGGGCAGAGGAGCTTGGCAAATAATTTTGCCTTAACATAAAATGAATACATTCCTCATATATTTTAACGGACAACCAATGAGAGGAATGTATTTTATGAAAAGCATTGTATTTTCTTTTAAAAAGCGTTATCTTTTTCGCAGATCAAAGGGGATTTCACCGTCTGATGTCAGATTTTTTATAAGGCGATATTCCGTGGTGCTTATCTTTGTTTCGGCTTTTCTTACCGGACTTGTTTTCGGTTCAATTTATGCATCCAAAGCCGATAAGCAAATGCTTGATTCCCTTGATTTTCTGTTTACTACAAATCTTGATGCAAGGCTCGGTCAGAATGCCGTCAGCACATTTTGTGCCTGCTTTGCATCTGATTTTATATTTCTCACAGTTGTATTCCTCTTGGGACTTGCACCGTGGGGAATACCGTTTTTGCCGTTTGTTTCAGCATTTAAAGGCTTTGGAACAGGACTTACTGCGGCATATCTTATTATTACATATTCACTTAAAGGAGCAGGTTTTTATCTGCTTGTTGTGTTGCCGGGAACATTTTTGTTCTGTCTGGCACTCGTAAAGCTGTCGGCATATGCTTTTGAAATTTCAAAACAGATGTTTTTCAGCTTAATCGGTCATTCTCATCAAACAAATTCTTTGAAAAATGAGGTGATTGATTTTTGTTCCCAATCTGTTTCGGCACTCATAATGACCTTTTGTTCAACCTTGCTGGACACGGCTTTGTGGTGCTTGTTTTCGGGAGCGTTCAATTTTTAATTTTGGAGGGCGCTATGGCATCGGAAAAGAACGCTGTAGCATTGACAGGATTTTTCTCGTCATTGTTTCACAATTTACCACGACTTTTGCTAACGAATGTGCTTTTTGCATTGCCGTTTGCCGTAATATTCGGAATTTTCTTTTTGATTAATACCCTTACTGGTCTTAATTCAATGTTTATATATTTTCTTACGATAATTCCGCTTTTTCCGTTTTATGCCGGCGTAACTCAGGTTACTTCCCATATGGTAAGGGGAGAGGAAAATGTTGATGTTTTCTCAAATTTCATCGGCGGAATAAAGGAAAATCTGCTCAGATTCCTCATACACGGCGTTGTGATGTATGCCGCTGTTTTTATCAGCTACTACTCAATTGTGCTTTATCTCGGACTCGGTTCAAAGAACGGAATGTTTTATGTTCCGCTTGTTATTTGTATTTTAATTGCAATTTTCTTTCTGTTTATGTTCTTCTATGTTCCGCCTATGACGGTCACTTTTGATATCAAGATGAAGGATATTTACAAAAACAGCGCACTTATGACAATCGGTGAGCTTAAACACAATCTGTTTGCAGTTTTCGGAATTTTTATTTTATTCCTTGTTTGCGCAACGGTGCTTATGTGCAGTTTTACTCCGGTACTGCTCATCATTTTCACAATTGTTCTTGCATTGTTCATTGTTCCGTCAATTTTATCTTTTATAATCAATTCTGCAGTTTATAAGAATATGTATTCAATGATTGTTGACAGGGATTCAAAGAGCAAAACAATTGATAAGAAAATG
>ERZ894212.629-NODE-629-length-11635-cov-9.055959_pt1 | contig 11635 bp, 10 predicted proteins | sample MGYA00380289_ERZ894212 | MGnify/ENA primary metagenome ERZ894212 (study PRJEB32331, sample SAMN06328481) | human gut metagenome | biome: human gut microbiome; feature: stool | host: Homo sapiens | collected 2013-05-02 ... | reverse complement strand
GCATTGGAACCTATCGACCCAATGCTGTTATTTTTATGTCTATATTACAGTCTGCAACCGGATCTCCGTTGATGTCCAGCGCATAGTTCACATGTACCGTGATCTTTTCATCCTGTTCTTCGAACCGGATATCTTTTGTAAAGACCCCGATCATCATCTCACCGTATGGTGTCTCATACTGTGTCATATTGATCTTGTCTTTCTCGAATACCATATGCGTATTTGTAATCCCACTCTTAATGATCTCAACCTTCCGGTCATCCATAATTCTGACCTTATTCTTGATCGTTCCAGGAATTCCTTCTACCAGTTCATCATAAATCACATAATGTTTTCCGTTTTTTTCATAATAATTCGCAGGTGCGATCACTTCGATCGGTTCATTTCCCGGCTCATCACCCTGCGCTTCTATCCCGGTCACATCCTGATGCAGACCGGATATACTTAATAATACGTCTTTTGTCATATATTCTCCTAATAATCTTCAATATCAATTGCCTGTGTCTTATCTACATCATATGGCAGGATTGAATTGGCAAATTTCTTAAACTTTTCTGCTGCATCACTGACATAAAAATCATATGCCGCCGGTTCTCCCGATGTATTGGCAATTTTCTGCTCTTCCAGTATCTGCTTCAAATCCATCGCTGTCTCATACGCCGGATTTACAATATGTACAGACTCTCCAAAATATGCCATAATCCTGGATCTGAGAAGCGGATAATGGGTACATCCCAGAATCAGTGTATCAATCTCCGACTTTCTCATATCGGACAGATAGATATCGATCACTTCTTCTGTGATCTTATGCTTTGCAAATCCTTCTTCTACCAGCGGAACAAATAACGGACATGGTTTCCCTATAACTTCCGCTTCCGGCATAAGTTTTCTGATCTCTTTGGTATAAGTCTCGCTCTTGATCGTTGCCTCTGTACCAAGTACGCCGATCTGACCGTTTTTCGTCTCTCTTACGGCAGCTCTTGCTCCCGGTACGATCACACCGATGATCGGAATATTAAATTCTTCCTTCACCGTCTCCAGTGCCAGTGCACTGGCCGTGTTGCATGCGATCACAATTGCCTTTACATTCTTTGTCTTCAGGAAACGGATGATCTGTCTGGAAAAACGGATAATGTTATTCTTTGACTTACTTCCGTATGGAACTCTTGCTGTATCCCCAAAATATACTACATTTTCATTCGGCAGCTGACGCATGATCTCTCTTGTGACGGTCAAACCGCCGACTCCCGAATCAAACACACCGATTGCTGCAGTGTTCCTGTTTTTATTTTCCACGATATTAAATCTCCTTTTATGAATACTCCACCATATTTTACTATTGTACCGTCTTGGACGTGCATTTTCAAGTAGTAATTCTCCGACATTTTTAAAAACAAAAAATCGCTGTAATCCAATAAATTCAATGGATTCAGCGATTTTTTATTTTTAAATTCTCAAAGACCAAACTATAAAAATAAACATTCGTTCTACATAAAATTTAGAAATAAGATTATTCTAAAATGGCAGATTATTTTCCGAAAAATATTCTTTATTCGGGTATAATTGTCTAAAAGCCAAAAGTGCTGCTTCCTGTAATAATGCAAACTCTTTGTCCATATGAAGCAAATGTGGTGCCTGAAATGCGATCATATTAATTTGTTGTGCTATTTTTTTCGCAATTCCTTCTTCTGTTAGTTGTCCCACTCCAAATACAAATGATGTAAAATCTCGACCATTTCTGCTAACCTCAATATATTTCAAAAATACATTCTGAAGTTCTTCTAGAAGAATTTTATGATACAATTCGTCCCGACTCTCTATTTCCGACATTCCCAAAGTATCAATAATCTGCATTCCCTGCTTTCTTCGTTTTCCTCCCCAATCTATCGTTATGACCTCTGCCAGATATTTTAAATCCAAAAGGCATCCTACAAATTCATCTTTCACAGGACTACTTTTTCCATATCTTGCAATCCAGAGTTGGTTCCGATACTGTTCTTCTTTCCTTTCTCCATTACCTGTATTTTCTCTCAACAATTCCATTCTTCTTACTGGATTTGTTTCCTGATAAAAAATTGTTGTCCACGTTTTATCCATTTTTACATTCATTCCTTTCGCACTGCTCAAGGCACAAAACATCATGAAAAATGTTCGCTTGTTACAGACAGGCAGCAAAGATTTAATTATTAACAAAGTCAGCTGCTAATTCCAATGCTTCAAAGCTTTTTCCATAAGTACGATTAATGAATCCATGAAGCATCCCTTTCAAAATATGATATTCTACCTTCACTCCTGCATCTTGAAGTTTCGCCGCATACTGTAAGCCCTGATCTAAAAGTGGATCACATTCCGCCGAAATAAAACACGCAGGCGGAAGTCCTTTCAGATTATCTTCCAACAGTGGCGATGCTAATGAATTTTTAACATCTTCCTCATTTTCAAAATAATGTGCCATCGGATTATTCATACAATTATAATTAAGAAAATATCCGACTTGATAATGTTGTTCTGAATCTGTGATTTCTTCTTCATAATTTGTGGTCAGTGGATAGAAGAGTATCTGTTTCCGAATTTTCGGTCCTTCTTGATCCCTTGCCATAATCGAAACTGCTGCTGCAAAATTTCCGCCAGAACTATCACCTGCCACACTAATATTTCCCTCATCTCCATAGTATAATCCAATATTATTTTTTGTCCATACTAGAGTTTCATATGCCTCATTTAGTCCTGCCGGAAACTTATACTCCGGCGCCAGATGATAATCTGGTGCCACCACAATCATATTACCGGTATATGCAAGATATCTGCACACATACTCATATACTTCTATACTGTTCATCGAAAAACTTCCGCCATGGTAATAGATCAGAACTGGAAATAGTTCTTCCCCTTCTGGTTTGTAGATTCTTGTATTCACATTTCCTTGCGGTCCCAAAATCTTTACATCTTCTGTATCAATCTTCATCAGATTCGGATAACAGATGCAATGTCTGATTGCTTCCGTTATCTCAGCAACAGATTCATAATCATTCTTTTTTCTCCATCTTGCTAGATGTTCCATATCCATTTCCTGAGATGGATAAATGATTACCTCTGGTGCCGGCTCTCCATATTCCGGTTCCATGAATTTTCTGTAATTTGTCATGTCTTCCCCTGCCTTTCCCTATTTTCTTTCATACACTCTTCCGAATAACACAAAGATGTGGTTTACACCACATCCCTGCGCGAGGATATATCTATGATTTGATCTATGCTGCTTTCTTAACCTTCTTTCCTCCTGCAATCTGTTTCTGTATTCCATCCAGACATACAGCTCCAAGGAAGATGCATCCTCTGATGACCAACTGATAATATTCGCTGATATTCATGATTGTCATACCATTGGTCAGAACTCCGATGATCAGTACGCCACATACAGCTGTAGAGATTTTTCCTTCTCCGCCTGTCAGACTGACACCACCGATGACTGCTGCTGTCAGACAGTCCATCTCCATATTCTTTCCTGCTGTCGGCTGTCCGGAACTGATACGTGCCAGCATGATGATTCCGGCAAGTCCTGATAAGAATCCACCGATTGCATATGTAGCAACTTTTAATTTATTCGTATTGATACCGGATAATCTTGCTGCTTCTTCGTTACTTCCGATTGCGTAGAAGTGTCTTCCGATATATGTACGGTTCAGTACCAGTGCTGCGATAATAATCACAATAATGAATACGATTACCGGGATCGGGATTGGTCCTATATAACCCTGTCCGATCATCTTTGCATTCAGCGGCAGATTAGATACCGGCATTCCTCCGCATACGAGATATGCAATTCCCTGTAAGATGATCTGAAGTGCCAGTGTTCCGATCATCGGGAAGATTCCTGTCTTTACAATGATCGCTCCTGTAACCAGTCCAACCAGTGTTCCACCGGCAAGTCCGCATAAGTAAGCTGGTAACAGTCCCCATCCGAACTTGGTCAATAATACTGCAACCAGTACCGATTCAACGGAAATAACGGAACCAAGCGACAGGTCGATACCACCTGCAACCATTACAAATAACAGTCCGATCGTTGCAATTCCCATGATCGAAGATTGTCTGATAACCGTAAACATATTCGACATCGTCAAGAATGACTCCGGCCGCAAACATCCAAATAAAATAATCAGTACTATTAATATTACCAAAACAAAGTATTGTTTTATAAAGCTTTTCAACTTATCCATATCTCTTCCTCCCATCTTAGTCCGTTATATTCGACGCATACTTCATAATCTGATTCTGCGAGAATTCTTCTCTGTCAAGTTCGCCTACAATTCGTCCTTCTGCCATGACCAGCATTCTGTCTGACATTCCCATGATCTCTTCCATCTCTGATGAGATCATGATGATTGCAAGTCCTTCGTCCGTCAGACGGTTGATCAGTTCGTAGATCTCCTGTTTTGCCCCTACGTCGATACCTCTTGTTGGCTCATCCAGTATCAGGATCTTCGACTCGCTTGCCAACCATTTCGCAACTGCAACTTTCTGTTGGTTACCTCCTGACAGATTTCCTACCAGTTGATTGATGGAAGGAGTTTTTATCCGAAGTGCATCTTTGTATTTGTCTACACACTTATTTTCCTCTTTAAAATTAATGAATGTCATCTTTGACAGTTCTCTTAAGATTGGCAATGTAATGTTCCACCGGATCGACATCTTCAGAAGTACTCCTTGATTCTTACGGTCTTCCGAAACGTATGCAATTCCATGCTGGATCGCATCTTTCGGAGAATGTATGGTAACTTCTTTTCCGTCTACGCAGACCGTACCGGAATATTTTTTATCTGCTCCGATGATCAGTCTTGCGATTTCTGTTCTGCCGGCACCGACCAGTCCTGCCAGTCCGACGATCTCACCCTCACAGACGGAGAATGTTGTCTCTTCATTGGATGGTCCGCACAGATTCTTTACTTCCAGCAATGTTTTTCCTAATTTTGGATGTCTTTCCGGATAGGTCTCTGTCAGTTCACGGCCAACCATATCATATATTAACTGATTCTTATTCGTATCTTCTTTGTTAACTGTTTTGATTACTTCGCCGTCACGCATTACCGTAATGCGGTCAGCCAGTTCAAATATCTCGTCCATACGGTGAGAGATATAAATAATCGAAACGCCCCTTTTTTTCAGATTCCTTACGAGTTTAAATAAAATCTCAACTTCATTATCCGTAAGCGGTGCCGTCGGCTCATCCATGATCAGAAGCTTTACATTTTTTGCCAGTGCCTTTGCGATCTCTACCAGCTGCATATACGCTACAGTCAAATCTTTGATTCTTACATTTGGATCAATATTCGTATTTAATTCTTTTAATATCTTTTTTGTACGCTCTGCCAGTTCCTTTCGGTCAATGAATATGCTCTGGTTGACTTTCGTACCCATATATATATTTTCCTGTACAGTCAGTTCCGGTGCCAGATTGAATTCCTGGTAGATTGCTTCGATTCCGATCTGGCTCGATAAGATCGGATTCAGTTCTGTATATTCTTTTCCCTCATAAATAACTTTACCTTCATCTGGTGTGATTGCCCCCGTAATCGTTTTAATCATCGTCGATTTACCTGCACCGTTTTCTCCTACCAGTGCATGTACCTCACCCTTCGCCACTTCAAAAGAAACGTGATTTAAAGCAACTACGCCCGGATATCGTTTTGTAACATCTTTTATTTCCAAAATGTTTTCCATATAGCTTCACCGTCCTTATGCTCTTTCTGGAAAAATTAATGGTATGAGTACGACGCCTCATACCATTAATCTTCCATACGTTCTTTCTTCGTCTGCTACTCTTCGATGCTCTTCTTATATTCTGCTACGTTATCTGCAGTAATTCCTTCTAATGGGAATAATTTTTCTCTTTCTTCTAATTTTCCGTTCTTAGCAAGTTCAACTGCCATATCGATGAAATAGTTAGCATTTTTCAGCATGTTTGTACTTACAGTTGCTTTGAACGCTCCGCCTTCTTCGATTGCTGCAAGTGCATCATCTACTGCATCTCCGCCGAACATACCTAATTTATCATTTTTAATTCCTGCTGATTTAAATGATTCGTATACACCTAATACACCAGCATCGTTGATTCCTACAACAACATTTAAGTCTTTGTTAGACTGTACCCATGCATCTCCGACATCTACACCTTCCGGAGTGTATCCTGCTTTTGCAGTTACTTCTACATTTGCATTTGGAGCAAGTTCTTTTAATGCGTCAAGGATACCTTCTTCTCTTGTTACCAGGAATGGATAATCTGGGTAGTTGCAGACACCAACTTTAACTTTTTCGTTCTCTTCAAAGTTATCGTTGATCCATTCTGCTGCATTTTTACCGATTGCATATCCATATTCATGGTTGTCGATTCCGATGAATCCTGATGTTCCGTCGATATCTGAGTCATAGGAAATAAAACGTACACCTGCATCTTCTGCACTTGTTGCAGCATCTTTTAATGCATCTGCGTCTGTTACATGACAAATAATAACGTCACATCCTGACTGTACAAAGTTCTCGATTCCTGTGATCTTATCGCTGATCTCCGGACACTCTTTTGCTGTGAAAGTTACGCCTTCTTCTTTCGCATATTTTTCAATGTTCTTGATCAGATGTGCAAAGAATGCGTCCGACATATCACTTACAACAAATCCGACTTTTACCTCTCCGTCACTCTTCTTACCTGAATCGGAAGGTTCTTTCTTCTCATCTCCCATGCTGCAGGCTGCCATTGACAGAACCATCGTCAGTGCAAGTGCTGCTGCCACTAATTTTTTCACGATCTTTTTCATTTCTTCTCCTCCTTCGTTTAAGTGATTGATTATGTCTCTATTATATTGTCCCGCCCATCCTCAAACAATGTGGGGGATTTTGGAAAAAGTGGTCTAATTTTGGAACATATCCGGAAAATATGATTTTTCGACAGATTCTTTTATCTTATTTCCGTCAATTTCTATGATCCGATCACAGATAGGTGTCAGATCCGCTACATTTGCACTACTTATAATCACACCCGTCCCTTTATGTGCAAATTCCAGAAAAATGCGGTACAAAAACTCCCTGCTCTCCACATCCAGCCGCAGAAATGGCTGAAAACAGCAAATCACTTTCGGATTCACCCACAACCATCTATGGAAAATCAGTCTCATGGCCTCTCCTCTGGTCAGACCGATTGCCTTATCCTGGATATTACTCTTCTTCAAATCCAAAAATTCATTTTCTTTTTGTCTGATATACTCTGTAACTCTGCTGTTTACAAACATTCGTTTTCTCGCATTTTTCTTATATATTGGCAATTCTATATTCTCCAGAATCGTCAGTTCTTCAAATATATGATCCTGATATTTACTTCCGTCTATGATTCCAAGCCCGCTCCGGACAGCTCCATATTCCTGCTCTGCCTGATATTCTTTTCCGCCAATCCTGATAGAACCGTTATAAAATCTTCTTCCCAACAATGTCCTTCTGAATTCCCGGCTAAATTTGTTCTGTACGTCATATATTCCAAGTATTTCACCGTTTCTACAACCAAAGGTTGTACTACTGATATAAAAGTTACTCAGGTCTCTGACCTCAAATGCATAGGTGTTCTTAAGACTGTGTTTCAGATCTTTTTCTGCTGTATTCGCACTTCCGGTCATGCAATTCAGTATTTTCTCTTTCTCGTATTCCCCTTTATAAAATGTGGTGACATTTTTCCCCTGCCGGATCACATAAGTCTTGTCTGCGATCTCGGTAATCTTGTCCGGATAACTGTTAATCCATAAGATCGAGGTCCCCTCTTCTTTGATCTGATTCAATATCCTGATAATCTTATCCATCCTCTGCCAGAGATAATCATCCATCAGGTCATTGATCACAATCAGCTTTGCCCGCTTGACATATGCCCGCAGTACTCTCAGGATACGCTGCTCGAATGCATTCAGTTCTCCCACTTTTTTCCCTGGCGCAATGTCGATACCGAATTTGGCAAAAACAAACTGCGCCTGTGTCTCCATCTTTTTTCGTGACACGCTCCGTTTGAAATAATTCATCTTCTCAACGATATACAAATTCTCCGCAACAGACAATTCTGCAACCATCGGTTCATCATTATTGATAAAAAAGATACCGCCCGCATGTTCCACGATTCTTTGACTCATCTGTGTATAACTCCTGCGATTGAACACGATCTCCCCGCTGTCGATCTTCTCCTGTCCGAACAGAATGGAAAATACATCTTCCTTCCCGCTGTCTTCCATCCCGATTAGATTAACGATTTCTCCGTTCTGGATATTCATATAGAATTGATTCAGTACCGTCTTCTTCTGTATGCATTTGCATATCTGTTTTAATATTAAAATATTCTTCTTCATTAACTCTTCATGTAATCCTCTTTTGTGAATAACAGCGGCAACATCAAGTGCATCTCTGTCCCGTAATTCAACGTACTGGTTGCGATCATATACGCTTCCTTTCCCCAGTACAGTTTCAATCTTCGTTTGATATTCTGTAAGGCCACTCCGTTATGACTGTCCGCCGCATTTTCATCTGTTTTTCCAGCATCTACATCCCGGTTCAGCTTATCCAAATCTTCCTGTGTCATCCCAAGACCATCATCAGCAATCGTCAGCATCAGCTTGTCATCCGCCGAAGATATATGGATCTTGATCACACCTCCTCCAATCTTCATCTCCAGACCATGATAAATGCTGTTCTCCACGATCGGCTGTAAAATCAGTTTTGGTATATAACAGTTCTGAACATCCTTTTCCTCTATCCCGTGATAGACGATTTCAAAAGAAATACGGTCACCGAACCGGTGCTGCTGGATTTTGAAGTAGTTACAGATATTCTTCAGTTCATCTTTCAGGTATACAAATGTTTCTTTCCGGCTGATGTTATATCTGAAATAATTCGCCAGCGCCTCCGTCATCTCTGCCACTTTTTTATCCCCGTTAATCAGGGCCTCCCCCCTTATAACTTCCAGTGTATTATAGAGGAAATGTGGATTGATCTGATCCTGAAGATTATTGATCTCTGCCACCTTCATCAGTATCTCCGAATTTTTCTGCCGGATCGTTATATTTTCCAGAGAAGATATGATTTCCTGAATTTCTTTGATTAGGTCTCTCTGGGCAATATTGGCATCCGCAAGCGTCTCTGTCTTCCTGTCCTTCCGTTCATGAACTATCTTTTCCAGTTCACACCACGGGCGGTACATATCCCGGTATACTTCTGCAAAATAGACCGCAAACAGAATACAGTCAAACACTAGAAGCCCGGCTTTCACTTTCATACTCAGCCTTCCGGCAAAACATACCGTTCCCATCGTCAGAATGATCACTCCGGCAACCAGAATTCCTGTCCATATCAGTCTGACGATTGTTTTCTTTGAATAGCTTACTTCCTTTTTCCGCATATTACATCTCCATTAAGAATACAATTTTCTGTATTCGGATGGTTTTAATCCTATATTTCTTGTAAACAGTTTGCTGAAATGTCTGGTATCATGATAGCCGACAGCATCTGCGATCTCCGCAATGCTTTTTCCGGTATCTGCCAATAATTCCTTTGCTTTTTCAAGTCTGCAGAACATCACATATTCCGTATAAGTCATCCCGGTTTCTTTTTTAAATAGTGCACTCAGATATGAAGCATTCAGACTTACCATATCTGCCAGATCATTCAGGCTGATCTCCTGATGATAATTTTCTTCTAGATATGCTTTGACTTCTCTTACCGGTCTGATGTCTTTGTCTTTCTTTTCTTCTTGCACACACTGGATCACTTTTGTCACATATGCTTTCGTCGCTTCGGTCAGTTTTAATCCTGTCCGTTCATTGTCGATCCGTTCGTTCCACTGTTCGAAGTATTCTTCCATCTTTTCTTTCTGTGCTTTATCCAGCGTCTTATTCAGCAGATCCACATAGTAGATCAAGGTATCATACAGCATAACCGGTGAATAGTTGGTAATCTCATAGCGAATCATCCTTACCGCCTCATCTATACATGCAGCCGCATCTTCTGCCGATCCGCTTTCTATTTTTGCAAGATAGTTCTGTCTTTTCACTGGTGTAATAATTGTTCCGACCAGTCTTCTCTGATAATCAAATTCATCATAATAAAGAATCTTGCTCTCCGGGTTTTTGATCCTGTATTTTACTGCATCCATGGATTCGGCAATGCATTTTCTTGTCTCTTTGAATTGTCCGGTTGCTTCACTCACTCCGATTACAACAGAAAATCCTTCAAAATTCTTGACGTAATCATCCAGATCTGTCCACAGCTCTTCGATTTTTCTTTTTATTTCCTCTTCATCCTCGCTTTTATAATTAAAAAGTACCACAATGCCTGAATGTGTATATGTACTGATCGATTCAGAGAAATCTTTCCCAAATTTCTCCACATACTGTTCGATTTTATCCTGCAGATATTCCGCACTTTTTCCAACCGCACCACGGATATCCACTTTTACAAAAACGGCTCTGTATTTTCCATCTTTAAATTCTGTATTGTATTCCACATTAACTGCATTCCGACTGATATCTATCTCCGAATCATCTTTCTCATTTGCCGCCAGAACGGTAGTCAGGAAACGTCTCTTCATCTTGTCCCTCGCTTCCTGTACCTGCCGGCGCAGGTGTCGTTCTTCTACGATCTTCTGTTGTTTCACATCCAGTTCTCTGCCTATCTCAGTCATCGTTTCTCTTAGTTTCTCTTCGCTAATCGGCTTCAGCAGATAATATTTGACCCCGTATTTCATTGCATTCTGTGCATATTCGAACTGTTTATACCCGCTGATCATTACAAATACTGCCTGTATTCCTGCCTCTGCCGTCTTCTGGATCAGCTGAATTCCGTCATATCCGGGCATCCGGATATCGCTGATGACTACATCCGGCTTTTCTTTCTGAATAATATCAAAAGCATCCGTTCCCGTATTGGCCATCCCTATGATCTGAAATCCCATATCCTCCCAGTCCAGGATATTTGCAATCAAATTACATATCATCTGTTCATCGTCTGTTATCAGTACTTTTAACACTTTAACCACCTCATACCTAACTAATGACCTCAGTATATCATATCTTTTTTTATTTTTGGTTTAATTTTCGAACTTTCGACATTCTATGTCCATTATTTTCTTACAATTTATACAATATCCGTCCTGTCTTTTGTAATCATACTTTATAAAATCCTTTTCTTCCGCTTCTGAAATAATCCTCAAAAACAAAAAAGTTACCTATCCGGACACATAGCTTTATGCCATTGTATCCGGACAGATAACTTTTTATGATTTTCTATTCTATTTTTTTATTACAGAGCCAGCTCTTTTGCAATCTCATACTGGTAAGCAGGAATTCCTTTTGTCATTCCAAGTGCTTCATCAATATCGAAGTCTACATACTCGCCATGTTTGTAACCTACAACACGGTTTGTCTTTCCTTCAAGCAGAAGATCTACGGCTTTTGCTCCCATGATAGAAGCGTATACTCTGTCTTTACATGTCGGGCTTCCACCACGCTGCATGTGTCCGAGAATCGTTGCTCTTGTCTCCATACCGGTTGCTTCTTCAATTCTCTTAGCCATGTTCATAGAATCTCCAACACCCTCTGCATTGATGATGATGTAGTTC
>ERZ894212.615-NODE-615-length-11742-cov-16.305553_pt1 | contig 11742 bp, 8 predicted proteins | sample MGYA00380289_ERZ894212 | MGnify/ENA primary metagenome ERZ894212 (study PRJEB32331, sample SAMN06328481) | human gut metagenome | biome: human gut microbiome; feature: stool | host: Homo sapiens | collected 2013-05-02 ... | reverse complement strand
AACATATCAAGTAACTCTTCTTTGACAGCGATTGCGCGAAAGCGGTGCAAAATTACTAGATTTTTGTCATACAGCCAAATTAAATTCAACTATTTTTCATCTGATATCGTTGGTTGCAACTTCTTTTTTAACTACATTTGGGCAATAAACAACTAATAAACATGAAACCAAACCGAATTATGTGTATCATTCCGGCAGGAATAGTAGCCGGGATTTTTATGTTTTCAAGCTGTCATTCAGGCTATTCTCTGGCGTCAGTTGAGGGAAGCAGGATAGAAGTGACAGCAGCTTTGGATGCTAATCCGGATTCCGCTGCAATCGCTGTTTTGGCTCCGTATCAAAAAACGGTTGATAGTATTATGTCACCGGTCATAGGACAAAGCGCTCGTTTTATGGATCGCTTTCGTCCTGAAAGTGAGTTATCCAACTTGGTAGCGGATATTTTACGTTATTCTGCTTCTGCATATATAGGCCGTATGGCCGACGTGGGGGTGACGAATATGGGGGGACTACGTACGGCTTTGCCCGAGGGGGATATAACTTACGGTAATATTTATGAAATAACTCCCTTTGAAAATACATTGTGCATTGTTACTATGAATGGGGTTTTGCTGCGTGAACTTTTTGAAAATATAGCAGCTGTGCATGGTGAGGGATTAAGTGGCGCTTGTCTTGAAATTTCTGGAGATGGAAAATTATTGGATGCTACAGTGGCTGGAAAAGAAATTGAAGACTCCAAAGAGTATAAAGTAGCCACCTTGGATTATTTGGCTGAGGGAAATGACCATATGACTGCTTTTGCCAAAGTGGGCGATGCGGATAAATTGCTGCCTGAAAAGGCCACAGTGCGTCAGTTGTTTCTGAACTATGTGAATGAGCAGACTAAAGCAGGGAAGAAAATAGACTCAAAGATAGAAGGAAGAATTACCGTTAAAGAATAAACTGAACCGTTATGAAACGAATATATGTATTATTTACTGCTTTGTGTGTATGTTGTGCGCTGGCAGCACAGGATATCAAAGAACTTTTGATACTTCATACTAATGATACCCACAGCCGTGTGGAACCTATCCCCATTACTGATCCGAATCCGGAGTTTGCAGGAAAAGCGGGTTTTGTACGTCGTGTTACCTTAATAAAAGAAATACGGAAACAGGATAAGGATTTGTTATTGTTTGATTGTGGTGACTTTTCACAAGGCTCTCCTTTTTATAATATGTTTGGTGGTGAGGTTGAAGTGAAGCTGATGAATGAAATGGGATATGATGCCGGGATTATTGGAAATCATGAGTTTGATTTGGGCTTGGATAATATGGCACGTCTTTTTAAAATGGCGGATTTTCCTGTTGTTTGTGCTAATTATGGTGTACAGGGAACTGTTTTGGAAGGGCTTGTCAAACCGTATGTTATTTTGGAACGTAAGGGGATAAAGGTAGGTGTGTTCGGACTGAGTCCTGCATTGGAGGGGCTAGTACAGGCAAAAAATTGTGAAGGAGTGGTTTTTGAAAATCCAATAGAGGCTGCTCAGCGTGTGGCGGATATATTGAAGAATCGGGAAAAATGTGATTTAGTGGTTTGTTTGTCTCATTTAGGGTGGCAAGGAAAACCTTATTCTGATGAAACTTTGATTCTTAATACTCGTAATATTGATATTGTCTTGGGAGGTCATTCGCATTCTTATTTTGATAAGACTTTGTTTTATAAGAATTTGGATGGCAAGGAGATTCCATTGCAACAAATGGGAAAAAATGCTGTTTATGTGGGAAAAATGAAAGTAAGGATGGAAAAGAACTGATAGTTGCTGTTGTATAAGGAAATCTGATATAATTGAAGAAATTAGATGAAGAGAAACGTTTTGTTATTTATAAGTTTATGTGTCGTCGGATGTGTGATGACGTATGCACAGCAGATGCCTGGGCTGTTACAAAAGGGGAAGGCGGATACTCAGGATTGTAAGGCATGGGTGGATGAACAGCTTTCTGAAATGAGTTTGAAGGAAAAGATAGGACAACTGTTTATACACACAGTAGCTCCTCTTCAGACACAACGAAATAAAAACAATATATATGCAGCTATAAAAGAATATAAAGTAGGAGGATTACTTTTTTCGGGCGGCCAGTTGTCTGATCAGGTTTTATTGACTAATTATGCGCAGAGTCTGGCGGAAGTGCCTTTGCTCATAACTTTTGATGGTGAATGGGGGCTGGCTATGCGCTTGAAGGGAACCCCTCGTTTTCCAAGAAACAGAGTCTTGGGATGTATACAGGATAATGAACTGCTTTATGAATATGGTAAGGAAGTAGCCCGGCAATGTAAGGAGATAGGTGTGCAGATCAATTTTGCTCCGGTGGCCGATGTAGATGTTAATCCTCGGAATCCGGTTATTAATACCCGTTCTTTTGGTGGTGATCCTCGGAATGTGGCTCAAAAAGTGGTAGCTTATGCTCGTGGTTTGGAGGATGGAGGGGTATTGTCTGTCTGTAAACATTTTCCGGGACATGGAGATACGGAAGTGGATTCTCATAAGGCGTTACCGGTTTTGAATTTTGATCGTGCGCGTTTGGACAGCATTGAGCTTTTTCCGTTTAAAGAGGCTGTTAAAGCAGGATTGGGAGGTATGATGGTAGGACATTTGGAGGTACCTGAATTGGGTAAAAATCCGGCTTCGATTTCTTCACATATTATTTATAATCTGCTTTGTCGGGAATTGGGCTTTCAAGGCTTGGTTTTTACAGATGCTTTGGAGATGAAAGGTATTTCGCAAAATGAGAATATATGCGCTCAAGCCTTGATAGCAGGTAATGATTTATTATTGGCTCCTCGTAATTTGAAGAGAGAATTGGATGGTGTTTTAAATGCTGTAAAAAGTGGAAAACTATCAGAAGAACTGATTACGGAAAAATGTCGTAAGGTATTGACTTATAAATATGTTTTAGGGTTGAAGAATAAACCTCACATCCAACTTTCCGGGCTGGAGAAACGATTGAACCGTCCGGAAACGAAGGAGTTGATTCTCCGCTTGCAGAAAGCTGCTATAACGGTTCCTGCCAATGTAAATGGAATCTTGCCCTTGGATTCAAAATTGAGGGGAACGGTGGTTCTGAATATTGGGAAAACTCCCGGTGCTGGGCTTGCTTTTTATAATCGTTTGCAAAATACACTTTCTCTCACACGTGTTGTTGCTCGTCCGGATTCGATGGAAGCTATCAGAAAACGATTGTTGGGTAGTCAGCGTGTAATTGTGGTGGTTACTTCGGATGATTACAAAAAGTATAAAACAATGCTTGATTCGCTTCCGGCTGATTTGCCTGTTATTTATGTGTTTCTGATGCCATTAAAGTCTATGTTGGATATGGAGGGCTATTGGAAGAAAGCGGCGGCTGTAGTATTGGGGCATACTGATGAATCTGCTATTCAGGAGTATGTGGCTGATGTCTTGGTAGGAAAGGCAGTGGCAGACGGGCGTTTGTCGGTGGCTGTCGCCGATTTGTTCAAACCGGGTGATGGAGTGACTATAACTCCTAAAGTGTCTCGTATTTATAGACCTGAGGATTATGGTATGAATTCCAAAATACTGGAAAAGATAGACAGGATAGCCATGGAAGGAATCAAGGCGAAGGCTTATCCTGGTTGTCAGATTCTAATTTTAAAAGATGGGAAACCAGTATATGATAAGTCTTTCGGCACTTTCACTTATGAAAGTGACCGAAAGGTGGAAAAGGATGATTTGTATGATTTGGCTTCGTTAACCAAGACCACGGCGACGCTGTTGGCTGTTATGAAACTTTACGATGAAGGAAAATTTGGTTTGACCGATCGCATATCTCAATACATTCCAGCTTTAAAAGGTACGGACAAGGAACGTGTCACTATTGAGGAGTTACTTTTACATCAGTCGGGCATTCCTGCTTTTTGGCCTTTTTATAAGGAGACTATAGATAAAGACAGTTATAAGGGGAGTTTTTACAGAGCAAGACCGGACGCTAGTCATCATACGCAAATAGATACACGGCTGTATGTCATTGATAAGTTTGATTATAGAAAAGAGTTGATGGCAAAAACTTTCTCTGCTGATTATCCTTTACAAGTAGCTGACAGTATGTTTCTTCATCGTTCTTTTCGTGATTCCATTATGGTACAAATAGGACGTATTCCATTAAAAGACAGGAGATATCGTTACAGTTGCCTGAACTTTATGTTATTGAAGGAAATGGTAGAGAATATCAGTAAAATGCCTATGAATCTTTTTTTAGATAAGGAATTCTATAAACCGATGGAGATGAACCGTACGGCTTATTTGCCGCTTCGGCAGTTCAAAAAGGAGGAAATTGTTCCTACAGTGAAAGCGGATTATTTGCGTAAAGGAAAAGTGTTGCAGGGTTATGTACACGATGAATCAGCTGCTTTCATGGGAGGGGTATCAGGAAATGCCGGTTTATTTTCCACGGCTCGTGATGTGGCAAAAGTGTATCAGTTATTGATTGATGGAGGGGTTTATAATGGAAAGCGTTATCTGAGTAGGGAAACTTGTGATTTATTTTTAACCCATACCTCAAAAATCAGTAGGAGAGGATTGGGATTTGACAAACCGGATGTGAATAATAGTGTGAAAAGTCCGTGTGCGGAGGAAGCGCCCGAAGAGGTGATAGGACATACTGGTTTTACCGGAACTTGCGCTTGGGCAGATCCGAAAAATCATTTGGTTTTTGTTTTTCTGAGTAATCGGATTTATCCGCGTCCTTTTGACCATAAACAGTTGATGCGGTTAAATATCCGTCCTCGTATGCAACAGGTTATGTATCAGGCTTTGATGAAATGATCATATTTAGATTAAATACAAATTAGTGCATTTTTGTAATCTCTATGTGACAACTAATAGAGAAAAGCTGTATATTTGCTCCATCAATTAGTACTAATAATTTAATAATTAACGAAAATGGCTTACGTAATTAGTGACGATTGTATCGCTTGCGGTACTTGTATCGATGAATGCCCGGTAGAAGCAATTTCTGAAGGCGATAAGTATTCTATCAATCCGGATCTGTGTACAGAGTGCGGAACTTGTGCTGATGCTTGTCCTTCTGAAGCTATTCACCTTGGCTAAGCAGTACAATTTTGTTCTTTAAAGTTAATAACGATCGTTTCCGTTGATGGAAACGGTCGTTTTTTTGTTTATCTAAATTTTGTTTTGATTGGAAGCTCGTATGTCTGCTTTATGAATAAAAAAACAGGCATCACAGAAAAAAACGGATGCCTGTTCTTTTTATAGAGAAAGAATATTTTATTTTAATAGGGCTAATGCTTCTTTGATGCGGCGCATAGCTTCTATAATATTCTCATCGGAAGTTGCATAACTCATACGGATGCATTCGGGGGAACCGAATGAAGTACCACCTACACATGCCACATGACCTACTTCAAGCAGATACATTGCTAAATCGTCAGCGTTATTGATGTTGCGGTCACCTGCTGATTTGCCAAAAAAGGAATCACATTTCGGGAATAAATAGAATGCTCCTTGAGGATTGTTTACTTCAAATCCTGGAATTTCTTTTGCTAATTTTACAATAAGGTCACGGCGGCGCTGGAATGCTTGGCGCATTTCCTCTACGGGAGCCTGAGTACCTGTATAGGCAGCTTCGGCAGCTTTCTGAGAAACAGAGCACGGACCTGAGGTATATTGTCCTTGCAGCTTATTTACAGCTTTTACAATCCATTCCGGACCGGCAATGAACCCGATTCTCCATCCTGTCATAGCATATGCTTTTGAAACTCCGTTTACAATAATTACATTGTCATGAATCTCAGGGAATTGGGCAATGCTTTCATGTTTGCCACTGTATGTGATATGTTCGTAAATCTCATCGGCTATAACATATACTTGCGGGTGCTTTGCCAAAACAGCGGCCAAGCCGGCCAACTCTTCTTTGGTATAAACGGAACCGGTGGGATTTGACGGTGAGCAAAGAATCAATGCTTTGGTTTTAGGAGTAATCGCTGCTTCTAGTTGTGCAGGGGTGATTTTGAAATCCTGATCAATACCCGCAGTGATAATAACAGGAGTTCCGTCTGCTAGTTTTACCATTTCAGGATAGCTTACCCAATAGGGAGCAGGGACTATTACTTCGTCACCGTCGTTAACTAGAGCCATAATCGTATTACAAACAGATTGCTTGGCACCGTTTGCACAGGAGATTTGTGCAGCTGTATAGTCTAATCCGTTTTCATTCTTCAGTTTGGCTACGATTGCATTGCGAAGTGCAGGATATCCCGGAACTGGAGAATATCTGGAAAAGTTATCATCTACTGCCTTTTTTGCTGCTTCTTTGATGTAGTCCGGGGTATTGAAGTCCGGTTCACCTACGCTTAAATTAATGACATCAACTCCTTGGGCTTTTAACTCATTACTTTTTTGGGACATGGCCAATGTTGCTGAAGGAGACAAACGATTCAGACGATCTGATAATTGATTCATTGCTATTATTTTTTAATGTGTTTAAGTTTACTTGCTGCAAAATAAAGGATAATATCTTAATTATGAAAGTAAAACAGACGAAATCGCATAAAAAATGATGTGATTTCGTCTGAGTTATAGCTTTTTTATTTGTTAAAGTGCAATGTGTGTCCCATTCTGTCTTTTTTGGTTTTTAAATAACGCTCGTTATATTTGTTAGGCGTGATTTCAATGGGAACGTTTTCAACTATGGACAAACCGTATGATTCCAATCCTACACGTTTGACAGGATTATTTGTCAGCAAACGCATTTGGGTGACGCCTATACTGCGTAGTATCTGTGCTCCGACTCCGTAATCACGTTCATCTGCCTGATGCCCTAAAAGGATATTTGCTTCTACAGTATCCACACCATTTTCTTGCAATTTGTAGGCTTTCATCTTTTCCATTAGTCCTATGCCTCTTCCTTCTTGGTTTAAGTAAACAACAGCACCTTTTCCTTCTTTTTCGATCATTTGCAATGCTTTGTGCAGTTGTTCTCCACAGTCACAACGCATGGATCCGAAAATATCACCGGTGGCGCAAGAAGAATGTACACGTACCAAAACGGGTTCTCCTTCTTTTATGTCACCTTTTATAATAGCGATATGTTCTAAACCATTGCTTTTCTGGCGGAAAGGTATCAGACGGAAATGGCCGTATTCAGTCGGCATGTCCACTTCCACCCCTTTTTCTACTAATGACTCTTGCTTCAGACGATAGGCGATCAAGTCACGGATTGAAATTAGTTTCAGCCCCCATTCATCGGCCATTTTTCTTAGTTCGGGCAGACGTGCCATGGTTCCGTCCTCACTCATGATTTCCATCAGTGCGGCGGCAGGGTATAGTCCTGCCAGACGCGCCATGTCGATACAGGCTTCTGTATGGCCTGCACGTCTCAGCACCCCTTTGTCTTGTGCATATAATGGATTGACATGCCCCGGACGTCCGAATGTTTCGGGAGTGGAGGTGGGATCGGCAAGAGCACGGATGGTAGCGGCCCGGTCGTGGATAGAAACTCCGGTACTGCAACCTTCCAGCTTATCTACAGTTACAGTGAAAGGAGTACCTAGAACTGACGTGTTTGTATCTACTTGATGAGGTAATTCCAATTCTTTGCAACGAGAAATGGTAATAGGTGCACAAAGCACGCCACGTGCATGTTTCAACATGAAATTGACTTGTTCGGGAGTAATTTTTTCCGCAGCAACAATTAAATCGCCTTCATTTTCACGATCTTCGTCGTCCACTACAATGACAAACTTACCTTCACGGAAGTCAGCTATCGCTTCTTCGATGGTATTTAGTTTTAATTCTTCCATAGTCAAATTATAAATGATTTATTGTTTATTCTTTCTTGAATTTCACGGTTGGTCTTGATTATGTTTTTTAAATCTTTATCCAGCCGGATACTGAACCGCCAAATGCGGAAATAGAAGAACAGGCCTATTGGTACAATGATTCCTGCAAGTAAATTAAGCCATTGGTTGTCAAACGGACTTTTGTGAGCTTTGGTGGACAAAATGGGATATTTATTTAAGTATTCCAGTAATACTCCATCTTTGCTGTTGGATAATTCTTCTATGAGTAGTTCCATTTTGGCACTGATATCGGCTATGACGTCGTCATGTCCTTTATTGGCGAAGATGCGGATATAATTAGGTGCATCGGCCAGTCTATGCTTGATGGCATATTCGTTACAGATGTTGCATAGTTTCTCCAATTCCGTTTGTATACGTGGATAGTCCGGATCTTCTATAATAACTTCTTTTTTGAATACATGGCGCGAGGGGCGCAGACCTAGCAGCATACGGAAGAAATTGATATACACTTCGGCATTGAATACCACAGAGTCATTATTTGACTTATAAGTAAAGAAGGCTCCGATAGGTGCCAATACAATGGTACTCATCCACACGCCCAATACCATATTCATTTCACCGCTTTTTGCTACTCGGGTAGCTCCGGAATCAATGATATAATAAATTACGAAAATTAAGACGGATACCACTACGGGCATTCCTAAACCTCCTTTGCGGATGATGGCTCCCAAAGGCGCACCGATGAAAAAGAAAATCAAACAACTGAGAGAGAGGGTGATTTTTTTGTGCCAGTCGGCTTCGTGTTTCCGGATATTGTTGTCCGCATCTGTAGTTTGATAGCTTTTCATGCTCCATTCGCTGGCCAGTGCCTCGGTACGATCCGCCGCACTACCCAGTGTCTTATCTTTTTCAGCTAAAGTATAGGAATTGAACAGGCTGTCCACATTGATTTTGTTGTTTGTTTCAACTATTTTTGCGGAGTCTGTTTTCGATAATACGATATTGCGATAAGTCGAGGCTTTTATTTCATTATACATACTTCTTCCCAAGCTGTCGGCACGGTGGTTCAGTGAGTCGATGGACTGGCTGATTTCAATCATGTTTTTGCTGTCCGAACGGTCACTTAAAAAGCTTCCATCTACCATGTTGAATCCACCGTCAAATTCGATAATGGTATGTTTCTCTCTGAAGGTTTCACGTCGATAGGGGACATTATTGGATGAAATGGTCTGCGATTTCAGATTTTCGAACTGTTCTCCGTTATACAGATGTAGATAAAGATGTTGTTTGTCTGCTGTCATCTCCATTTTTCCTTCGGAAGCCCATATAATGTGAGCGTTTTCAAACCCATCTGAAAAGTTGTAGATCAGTACATCTTTTAGCATTCCTGTTTCACGGTCTTTCTGTTTTACATATATATTATACCCCTCAATTTCGTCGTAAAATACACCTTCCGGAATATCCAGTTCTGGTGAAGTTTGCTTCATGGATACAAGTAAAGTAAGCAGTTTGATCTGCGCTTTGGGAGCTATGACATTTTGAAAATAAAACGAGGTACAACACAGGAAAGTACAAAAAATAATCAGTGGACGTATGATCCTCAATAAGGGAATACCCGCTGCTTTCATTGACAGCAATTCATATCTTTCACCAAAGTTACCGAATGTCATTAAGGCAGCTAATAAAATTGCCAAAGGTAGGGACAAAGGTATTAAGGTCAGAGCAGAATAAAAGAAGAATTGTGCTAAAACACTCATTTCCAATCCTTTTCCAACCAACTCGTCTACATATCTCCATAAAAATTGCATCATGAAGATGAAGAGACAGATGAAAAAAGTACCTATAAAGAGCATCAAAAAGCTCTTTAGGATAAATATATCTAATTTTTTTATGCGTAGCATTATTTCATTTTGTGCAACTATCAAGGCACAAAAATAGCATAAAAAACGGAGAGCAAAGACAAGTTTTGCATATTTTTATAGAATTACAGTCCACTTACCCTTTTTAGCTTCTCTATTTCGGAATCCCAAAGTTCTTTCGTATCTTCTACTTCATCGGGGGCTGCCCAGTCAATCACTTCCAGCATATAGTCAGAGGTTAGTTCGTTATAGACCATTTTCAATTCAAAATAGGCTTTAGGATCTTCATCATCCGGCCATCGAAAGCGTATAAAACTGTTAACCCGGAAGTTTGTAACTTCAGCTTGCCGTGTTTCTGTTTTTCCCCAATAAAAGGTGAATACTTTGTCTTTGAATGTCACCTTGTCTGCAAACCATGTTTCCAGGCCGGATGGAGTACTGATAATAGACCATACGATGTTACCGGATCCGGCTTTCAACATGTACTCCAAGCGAATTTTTTCTTTTCTCATAGGTTAGCTTTTTAAAGTTTCGGTGGCAAATTAAGCCAAATTTTCTTATTTGCCATAATAAATGCTATGTTTTTTGAAATATTTATTAGCCATATACTAAGCTGTTTTTCTCTTTAAAAACGAATTTTACAAGAAAAAGTTCTCTGAAATGTTGCAAAATTCAAAATAACTTTCTATCTTTGCACCCGCAATTGAGAAATGATGGCGGGATAGCTCAGCTGGTTAGAGCGCATGATTCATAATCATGAGGTCCCCAGTTCAATCCTGGGTCCCGCTACAATGAACAATTTTAGACTGTTGAGAGGCTTCCACTCTTGGCGGTCTTTTTAAAAAACGATGGCGGGATAGCTCAGCTGGTTAGAGCGCATGATTCATAATCATGAGGTCCCCGGTTCAATCCCGGGTCCCGCTACACAAAACAAGGTATTTATGAATTTGTTTCATGGATATCTTGTTTCTCTTTTATTTATATTGGACTTATTTTTCTTTTCATATAGAATCACATTTGAATAATTTTATGTAGATTTGTAGATACAAATCAATCAAAGTTGTAGTTTTTGCTGAATTATGAAAAACGCATCCTATATGGAAGGGAATTTGTGGTTATATAGATTATATTTTAGGGTGGTAATTTTATTATGGCTACCTGTATCCTTATCGGCCGTTGACCTTCCGAATTTAACTTTTCGTACTATTACTATTTCAGACGGCCTGTCTAACAATATTATTAATACTATTTATAAAGATAAAAGAGGCTTTATTTGGTTGGGTACCCAGACCGGATTAGATCGTTTTGACGGTATCAATGTGAAAAGTTTTCTTCAGTTTTCAGGACGTACCATTTTTTCCATAGCCGAAACAGATTCTGTTTATTTGTGGGTGGGTACAGATAAAGGATTATGGAAACTCGATAGGAAAACAGACCAAGTGGAATCGGTCACTTTAGATACAAAATCGTTGGAAGTTAGATCAGTCTTTGTAAGCCAGACAGGTCGATTGCTGGTTGGAACCACTCATGGACTTTTTATCTATCAAGAGAGTGCTTTCAGGAAGGTGCTTTTCGGGTCAAATGCTTTGTCTTCTATCAATTTTATCACTGGCATTGTTGAAGGATATAAAGATACTTTTTGGCTGACTTCACAAGGTGGTTTGATTGAATATAATATTGAAACCGGTCAATCGAAAGTCTATACATATCAGGATGATGAGAAATTTGTTAGTTATTTTTCCTGTCTGGCTCTTTTAAAAGAAAAGCTATATTTAGGAACGGCCGGCAGTGGTATGCTTGTTTTTGATATCGGTAAGGCGGCTTTTTCTATTTGTCCTGAAGTGGAAAATGGATATATAAAAAGTATCATTACTGTTAATGATGAGATATGGGTGGGAACAAATGGAAGCGGTATTAGAATAATCAGTGCGTCTACAGGAAAAGAGTTATCGGCTATAGAGCATACTTCGAATGCGGATGCTATTTGTTCTAATGCAGTTTATTCTTTATTGAAAGAGGATGATATGCTTTGGGTAGGTACTTACATGGGCGGATTAAGTTATACTCC
>ERZ894212.612-NODE-612-length-11771-cov-7.245647_pt1 | contig 11771 bp, 10 predicted proteins | sample MGYA00380289_ERZ894212 | MGnify/ENA primary metagenome ERZ894212 (study PRJEB32331, sample SAMN06328481) | human gut metagenome | biome: human gut microbiome; feature: stool | host: Homo sapiens | collected 2013-05-02 ... | reverse complement strand
CTCAGGGTCAGTAACGGGCTTGCCGTTTTCGGACGAGAGCGTGATGATGGCCATAACGATGCCGTCCTCAGCGAGGTGGCGGCGGTCGCGCAGAACGGCGCTGCCGACATCACCGATGCCGGTGCCATCGATATAGACGTCGCCCGCAGGGACGCTGCTCGTTGCGCGCATACTGCGCTTGGTGATCTCAATGACTTCACCGTTTTTGGCCACGAGCACATTTTTCGGCTCAACACCCATGAGCTTGCCGATCTCGGCGTGCTTGCAGAGCATACGGTATTCGCCGTGCACCGGGATGAAGTAATGCGGTTTTGTCAGCGCAAGCATCATCTTCAGTTCTTCCTGACAGGCGTGGCCGGAAACGTGCAGCGGCGTGTTGCGGTCATAAATGACCTCTGCCCCTTTCTGGAACAGCTCGTCTATGACGCGGCTGATCGTGATCTCATTGCCTGGGATGGCCGAGGCGGAGATAATAACGCGGTCGCCCGCGTCGATCGTGACCTGCTTGTGCTCGGAAAATGCCATGCGGTGCAGTGCGGACATCGGCTCGCCCTGGCTGCCGGTACAGACGATAACCGTCTTACTGCGCGGAAGGCTGCCGATCTGTGACATGTCCATCATGACGCCGTCGGGAATGTCCACATAGCCCAGCTCCGTTGCAACGCGCATGATGTTTTCCATGCTGCGGCCGGTGATGCCGACCTTGCGCTTATACTTTGCCGCAACGTTGATGATTTGCTGCAGGCGGTGGACGTTGGATGCAAAGGTCGTGACAATGATGCGCTTACTGCAGTCTTTGAACAGCTCGTCGAAGCAGTCGATCACGCGCGCTTCCGAGGCGCAGTAGCCGGGGCGCTCCACATTCGTGGAGTCCGACAGCAGCGCGAGCACGCCCTCGTTGCCGAGCTGACCAAGACGCGGCAGGTCGATCATGCCGCCCTGAATGGGCGTGAGGTCGATCTTAAAGTCACCCGTGTGGATGACAGTGCCGATCGGCGTTTTGATCGCCAGCGCAACGGAATCGGCGATGCTGTGGTTCGTGTGGATGAATTCGATCTCAAAGCAGCCGAGCTTAAACTTATCGCCAGGCTTTTTCGTGAAGATCTGCGTATGGTACAGCAGGTCGTGCTCTTCCAGCCTGAGCTCAATGATCGCAGCCGTCAGAGGGGTCGCATAGATCGGCATATCCAGCTGCTTGAGCACATACGGGATCGCACCGATGTGATCCTCATGACCGTGGGTGATGACCATGCCGCGGATGCGGTTTTTGTTCGCCTTCAGATAGCTGATATCGGGGATGACCAGATCCACACCGTAGAGGTCCTGATCCGGAAAGCCCATGCCGCAGTCGACAAGGAACATATCCTTGCCGTACTCGTAGATGGTGAGGTTCTTGCCGATCTCACCAAGCCCGCCGAGCGGGATGATTTTCAATTTGGATGCCATTTGTAACTCCTTTACGTTCGCTTTCGGGCAGACTACTCCCCCGGAAGCAGGTTGATATTTCGAAAAATATGTACGAAATGCTTTGCCGCGGCGGCGGATACCCAGAGTATACCCGGAGATCCGAGCCGTCAAACCTGTTACATTTCCATTCGGCCGGCCAGCGCTCGCAGGAGCGTGGCATCGTCCGCATATTCCAGATTGGATCCGACCGGGATGCCGTAAGCCAGACGTGTGATCTTCACATCAAACGGCTTGAGCAGGCGCGCGATGTACATCGCGGTCGCCTCGCCTTCCGTGTCGGGGTTGGTGGCCATGATGACCTCCGTGATCCCGCCATCCGCTACACGCTTGATGAGCTCCTGGATCCGGATATCGTCCGGGCCGATATGATTCATCGGCGACAAAACGCCGTGGAGGACATGATATACGCCGTTATATTCGCGGCTGCGCTCGAACGAGAGCACATCGCGCGGCTGTGCCACGACGCAGATCGTACTCTGGTCGCGCTTTGGGGACGCACAGATGCTGCACGTCTCCTGATCCGTGAGGTTCTGACAGATGGTGCAGCAGTGTATATTCTTTTTCGCATCCACAATGGCGTCTGCAAACTTCAGCGCCTCCTCCTCCGGGAGGGACAGAATATGAAATGCCAGCCGCTGCGCGCTTTTGCGCCCGACCCCGGGCAGTGCAGCGAACCGGTCAATGAGATTTTCAAGTGCGTTCGGGAAAAATGACATGACAATACCGTCCTGAATCAAGCGTTGCGAATGGCGGCGATGGCGGCCGCGCGGTCACACCGGCGGAACACGGCGCTGCCGGCCACGAGAACATTTGCGCCTGCCCGCTTCACAAGCGGAGCTGTCTCCGGGTCGATACCGCCGTCCACTTCCAGCTCGCAGCCGGGATTGACCTGCAGGATGCGCTCGTGCAGCGCTGCGATCTTCGGCAGCTGATCGGCCATGAAGCGCTGTCCGCCAAAGCCGGGCTCGACCGTCATGACCAAAGCCAGATCCAGCAGCGGCAGATACGGAATGAGCACGCTTTCCGGCGTTTTCGGCTTGATGGCGAGACCGACCTTCTTGCCATGTGCTTTCACGTCCTCGATCGCGGCAAACACATCCTGCGGTTCGTCCGCCTCGACGTGAAACACGACCAGGTCCGCACCGGCATCGCAAAACGCTCCCACGTAGCGGTGCGGCCGGTCGATCATGAGATGCACATCCAGAAACATCTGCGTATACCTGCGCACGGATTTTACGACCGGGATGCCGATTGAAATATTCGGCACAAAAATGCCGTCCATCACGTCTATATGGATGTAGTCTGCGCCGCCGGCTCCGATCTGCGCGATGTCATCGCCGAGCGTGCAAAAGTCTGCCGAGAGGATGGATGGTGCAAGTTTGGTCATGGATGTCACTCCGATCTGAAAGGATCCGGCCGAGCCGGATGCAGTGCTACGCGCTGTAACTAATTGATTATACACCAGATATGGCCATTCTGCAAGTGGCGGAAAGAAAAAATCGGCTTGACGAAAGCTGTCGCCTGCGCTATGATGAGCTTCGGATACTTTCCAATACGAGAACAGGAGCGAGGCAAATGTCTATTGAAGCAGGAAGAGCATATTTCCGGCAGTTTGGCATGGAAGACCGTGTGCAGGAGTTTACAGTCTCGAGCGCGACCGTCGATCTGGCGGCAAAGGCACTCGGTGTTGAGGGCGCGCGGATCGCAAAGACCCTGTCATTTAAGACTGCGGACGGCTGCATGCTGATCCTTGCCGCCGGAGATGCGCGTATTGATAACCATAAATTCAAGGAAAAGTTCCACATGAAGGCCAAGATGCTCTCTGCCGACGAGGTGCTGGAGCTGGTGGGCCACCCTGTCGGCGGTGTGTGCCCGTTCGGCTGCAAGGAAGGCATCCCGGTGTATCTGGACGTGTCGCTGCAGCGGTTCGAGACGGTGTTCCCCGCTGTCGGCAGCCCGTCGAGCGCGATCGAGCTGAATCTGGAAGAGCTCTTTCAATACTCCAACGCCCTTGAGTGGATCGACGTCTGTAAGCTCCCGGCCCCGGCTGAGGCGTGAGCAGGACGCAAAAAAGCCTGACGAACCATCGTTCGTCAGGCTTTTTTCCTTTCCAGGATATTATGCCAGCAGCTTGGTCATGCTCTTAAGGCTGATGGCCAGCGTTGAGACATTGTGCAGCAGTGCCGAGGTCGCCGGCGGCAGAACGCCCACCACGCCCAGACAGATCAGCAGGAAGTTAAAGCTGATGATCTTGCGGTAGTTGCTGTGGATACGCTCCATGAGCGCGTCACTCAGACGCTTGAGCGTCAGCAGTGCATACAGATCATCCGCACTGACCGTGATATCGGCGACTTCGCGTGCTATAGCGGCGCCATCACTGATGGCAACACCGGCATCTGCCTCGGAAAGCGCCGGGGAATCGTTCACGCCGTCGCCAAGCATAATGACCTTGCGTCCGGCTGCATGTTCTGCCCGAACGAAGGCCGCCTTGTCTTCCGGAAGAACATCGGCATAATAGGCATCCACACCGACCGCCTCTGCGACTGCACGGGCGGTCTTCTCATTGTCACCGGTCATCATGACCAGCCTGGACACACCGAGCGCACGCAAGCAGCGGATAACGTCGGCCGCTTCCTGCCGCAGCGGATCCTCAATGCAGATGACAGCTGCCAGCACACCGGAGACAGCCAGGTACAGGTGCGAATACGTATCCGGCAGGGCGTCGAATTTGGCCTGCTCCCCTGCCGGGATGACGCAGTGCTCATCCTCAAAGACAAAGTGATGGCTGCCGATGACGACCTTCTGCCCGTCGACACTGCTGGAAATGCCATGTGCGACCAGATACTCCACGCGCGAATGGCGCTCCTCGTGGCGCAGGCCGCGGCGCGCCGCCTCGGCGACGACCGCTTTGGCCATGGAGTGCGGATAATGCTCCTCCAGGCAGGCTGCCAGACGCAGCATGTCCGCTTCCTCGTTGCCGCCGAAGGTCACGACCTGCGCAACCTTTGGCTCGGCACGCGTCAGCGTACCGGTCTTGTCAAAGACGATCGTGTCGGCTTCAGACACAGCCTCAAGGAATCGGCCACCCTTAACGGACAGATGATGATCGCTCGCCTCTTTCATCGCAGAGAGCACGGCGATCGGCATGGATAGCTTGAGCGCACACGAAAAATCGACCATCAAAACAGCCAGCGCTTTGGTCATATTCCCCGTCAGGAGCCAGACCAAGGCTGTTGCGCCCAAACTGTACGGAACGAGCTGGTCTGCAAGGTGCGACGCGTGATCCTCCGTTGCGGACTTGAGTTTTTCCGATTCCTCGATCATGCGGATAATGCGGTCGTAGCGGCCGCTGCCGGCGCTCTTTTCCACACAAATGGTGCAGTCGCCCTCTTCGACGACGGTGCCGGCATAGACATAACCGCCTTCCGCCCTGCGGACAGCCAGCGGCTCGCCCGTGATGGACGCTTGATTGACCATCGCCTCACCGGCAACGACTTTGCCGTCAAGCGGGATCACACCGCCGGTACGAACGACAATGCGGTCGCCGACCTGAACGTCTGCCACCGGCACAAGCACCGAGCCTGCGTCCGTCTCTTTCCAGACTTTGTCCACATTCAGGGACATGGTCTGCGCGAGATCAGCAACAGACTTTTTGTGCGTCCACTCGTCAAGAATATCACCGATGCCCAGCAGGAACATGATCGAGCTTGCCGTCTCGAAGTCCTTACGCAGCATAGAGACCGAAATCGCCGCCGCATCCAGTACCGGCACCTGAATCTTCTTGTGCAGCAGACAGTTAAGCCCGGCCTTGATATACGGCACGGAGCGCACGACTGTGATCAGCGTGCGCACAGCGCTCGGGATGAACAGCTGCTTCATACCGCGCCAGCACAGCGATGCAATCAGCTTGTCCTCAAATTCGCGGCTCATGGCACGGCTGCTATGCTCCGGCGCAAGCGCCTGCTCGTTTGCATAGGCAAAGGACGAGAGCGCCATGACCACGGCCGTACGCGGACAGTCGTAGCAAATCACGGCGTCACCGGTGCGGTCATAGACCGTCGCTTTCGTCACGCCCGGGGTCCGGTTCAGGTATGCTTCCAGAATGTCCGCCTGTTGCAGCGACATGGCACCCTGCATTGTATGCACGCGCATACGGCCTCGGGTTTCATGCAGGATCGTGCATTTCATACTTACTCAGCCTTCTCTGCAGCGTCCTCAATGACCTCAACCTGCTCGGCCGCGCGCTTTTCGTTGAACGCCTTGGCGCCGGCCAGAACGTCACCCGCGAGCTCCTTGATGTTCGTTACGACTGTCATGACGTCCTCCTTCTCGCGCAGTGCGGCTGCCGTCGTATACACATACACCTTCTGGGCATCTTTGCTTGCGAGAATCTTCGCGCCGACCGTTGCAAACAGTGCGCCGCCAACAAATGCTCCCAATTTTTCCATGCTCATAATGATTTACCTCCGTGTTTTTTGATCCGCATGACTGCGGTCAGGTTAGCTGACTCGAATTTAAATTAGATATCACTAACCACCAACTTGAAGTTATACCACTCAAACCGACTTTTTTCAAGCGCTGGAATGAAAATTTATACATTTCGGCAACATCAACAAAAGCGCCCCGCCAGAAACGGCGGGGCACGATCAATCTGTCGGATATTTGGTTACTTCAGCAGCATCTTACGGAAATTCTTCTTGCCGCGTTTGAGCACAACGCCGTCCCTCAGCTCTGCCTCGGTAAAGGTCTTGGCAATATCGGTGACCTTGCTGTCGTTAGCAGTCACGCCGCCCTGCTGCACATTGCGGCGCGCATCGGACTTAGATGCACACAGACCGCTCTTGACGAGCAGGCTGAGGATGTCATTGCCGTCTTCTTTCGTGATCTCCACCGTCGGCACGCCCTCGCCGGAGCCGCCGAACACTGCCTTGGCAGCCGCCTGCGCCTGATTGGCCTCCGCCTCGCCGTGTACCATCTTCGTGAGCTCGTAGGCAAGGATCTCCTTGGCTTTGTTGAGCTGCTCACCCTGCCAGCTGTCCATCTTGTCGATCTCCTCGAGCGGCAGGAATGTCAGCATACGGATGCACTTGAGCACATCGGCATCGTCAACGTTGCGCCAGTACTGGTAGAACTCAAAGGGGCTGGTCTTATTCGGGTCGAGCCAGACGGCGCCCTTGGCGGTCTTGCCCATCTTTTTGCCCTCGGAATTGAGCAGGAGCGTGATCGTCATAGCGTGTGCATCCTTGCCGAGCTTACGGCGGATGAGCTCCGTACCGCCGAGCATGTTCGACCACTGGTCGTTGCCGCCGAACTGCATGTTGCAGCCGTAGTGCTGGAACATATAGTAGAAATCGTAGCTCTGCATGATCATGTAGTTGAACTCCAGGAAGCTCAGGCCCTTTTCCATGCGCTGCTTGTAGCACTCAGCACGCAGCATGTTGTTCACAGAGAAGCATGCTCCGACCTCGCGCAGGAGCTCAATGTAGTTGAGCGGCTTGAGCCACTCGGAATTGTAGAGCATGAGCGCCTTGCCGTCCGAGAAGTCAATGAAGCGCTCCATCTGGCGCTTGAAACACTCGGCATTGTGCTTGATGGTCTCCTCAGTAAGCATCTGGCGCATATCGGTGCGGCCGGAGGGGTCGCCGATGAGCGTCGTACCGTCGCCGATGAGGGCGATGGGCTTGTTCCCGGCCATCTGCAGACGCTTCATCAGGCACAGTGCCATGAAGTGACCGACATGCAGCGAGTCCGCCGTGCAGTCAAAGCCAATGTAGAACGTGGCTTTGCCGTTGTTGATCATGTTTTTGATCTCTTCCTCATTGGTCACCTGCGCGATCAGGCCGCGGGCGATCAGTTCATCATACAGTGTCATCTTCTTATCTCCTCATACATGTCATTCTTTGGCCTTGTTCTCAGCAAGGATTTCCTCAGCGCGCTGAGCACCACATGCGATCATATGGGCACAGTGACCCTTGCCGCCGTTTTTCGCCACAAGCTCCTGACAACGCAGGCAGCCAAACTCCTCGCGGAAGCTCTGCGTCATTTGCTTGGTCATAGCCGTGGCAGTTACCTGATCGGCGGCGAGTCCGAACGCCATCACTGCTCCGGAGATGCTGCCGCAGATCTCACCGCAGCGCACACCGCCGCCAAAACCGGTCGCAACACGCCGGGAGGTATCTTCATCCAGTCCCGTTTCGTTTTGCAGCGCCATCAGCACGCTCTGCGCACAGTTGCAGCCGTTCGTGTGATATGCAACGGCAGTTTCTTGGATGTTCATGATTGTTTATCACCTTTCTCAATGGATTGTTTATAGGCAGCGGCAGAAGCAAGCTGCTCAGCCGCGCTGGCAAGCGTCAGCAACGTGATATGCTCACCGCCGTAGAGCCGCGCGATCTCTCGCTGACGGCCGTCACTGTCGAGCAGCTGCACCGTCGTGCGGGTACGTCCGTCCTGCTCGCGTTTTTCGATCAGGTAATGCTGATCGGCCATAGCCGCGATCTGCGGCAGATGCGTGATACAGATGACCTGCTTGGCCATAGAGAGCTTACCGAGCTTTTCACCGACACGCTGAGCGGCCACGCCGGAAACACCGGCATCCACCTCGTCAAAGACCATGGAGGGCACGTCATCGCGTTCAGCGAACACGTTTTTGAGCGCCAGCATGATGCGCGAGAGCTCACCGCCGGAAGCAATCTTACTGATGCGCCCAAGCGCCTCACCGGCATTCGCCGAGATCAAAAAACGCACATTGTCCGCGCCTGTACTCTGAAATCCGGGCGTGCCGCCGAGCGGTGTGATCTCCACGTGAAAGTGCACGGACGGCATGGACAGCTCGCGCAGCTCGCACTCAACCTGCCGCTCGAGCGCGGCGGCGGCCTCCATGCGCTTATGCGTCAGCTCCGTTGCCGCGGCAAGCGTCTGCTGTGCCTGCTTTGCGATCAATGTCTCCAGCTTTTGCAGCCGATCGCCGGCGTATTCGATCTGATCAAGACGTTTGCGGACAGAATCGAGCAGATCGATCAGCCCTGCCTCGTCAGTGTTATATTTTCGCTCCAATCGCCGCAGCAGGGACAGCCGCGACTCGATGCGGTCAAATTCCTCATCGGAAAAATCCAGCCCGTCACGAAAATCGCGCAAAGTTTCCGCTGCATCCTGCAGCGTGAACACCGCTCCCTTGACCGCCTCCGGCAGCGCCGCGAGTTCGCCAGCGTAGTTTGCCGCCCGCTCGACCTCCGACAGCGCCTCGCCCGCCAGCGCGGATGCGGAATCGTCTCGGCCGGCCAGCAGATCATAAGCCAGATCGACAGCCTCAGAGAGCTTTTCGAAGTTGCGCAGCAGGTCGCTGCGCTCGGCGAGCTCCGCCTCTTCCCCGGCCTTGAGCTGGGCATGCTCCAATTCCTCCAGCTGACGGCTCAGACTGTCGGTCAGCAGTTCTTTTTCGTTTTCGTAGGCTGAGAGCGTGTCGCGTTCCTTACAGAGCGCCTGATACGCCTGATACTGCGCCTGATAGCGCGCGAGTTCCGGCTCTAAGCGCCCGAATTTGTCCAGGCTTCGCAGGTGCTCCCGCTCGTCAAGCAGATGCCGCCCATCGTTTTGGCCGTGGATATCCAGCAGCAGCGCGCCCAGGTCGCGCAGCTGCGCCGTCGTGACCGGAACGCCGCAGACACGGCAGGATGTTTTGCCCTCCGCAGTGATCTGGCGGCGGATGATGAGTTCATCGTCGCACTCGATCTCGTTTTCGTCACACCACGCCCTGCACGGCCCAGGGTCAAACGTCGCGCAAACAACCGCTTTTTCCGCGCCCGTTCGCACGAGTTCACGCGAGGCGCGCGAGCCAAGGATCGCGTGCATGGCGTCCACGAGGATGGATTTGCCCGCGCCGGTCTCGCCGGTCAGAATGTTCAGGCCAGGCCCGAGCTCAAGATCGGCACGTTCAATGACCGCGACATTTTCAATATGCAATTCTCGCAGCAAAGCGCTTCACCTCCCGCGGCACGTCAAAGCAGCTTTTCTATCTCTTGGAAAAGTTCATCGGCGGATGTGTTGTCCTTCATAAGCAAAAATGCCGTGTCATCGCCCGCGAGCGTGCCGACAAGGGTCTCTATGTGCATGCTGTCGAGCGCGGCGCACGCGGCGGAGGCCAGTCCGGGAAGGGTCTTGATGACGATGATGTTCTGTGCCTCGGCATAGGACGTTACACATTCACGGAAAATCTTTTTCAGGCGCTCATCATAGCCGGGAAATTCATCCGCAGCCGGCGCGGAATAGCGATATTTCCCGCTCGGCGAGAGCGTTTTGGTCAGGTGCAGCTCCTTGATGTCGCGCGACAGTGTCGCCTGAGTACTCGAAACGCCGTGCTGCGCCAGTACGTCCATGAGCTGATTTTGCGTCTCGATCTCCTGCTCAGAGATGATCTGAAGAATAATGTTTTGTCTGGTGGATTTCACGTCGTCCCTCCTTACAGTCTGTCTGTCAGCTTTGCAAAAGCCGTCTCATAAAAGCTGCGGATACCGGTATCTGCCAGCAGTGTATAATTCTCCGAACGGCGGATACGGATGTGGTCGCCGCGAATGAGCGCGATGCCGTCTCCGCCGTCTGCCACAAGAATGGCCGGCCGGTCATGTATTCGGTCCGGCACGATCGTGATCTGCCGGCCGGGTGCGAGCACAAAGGACTTTCCGGCCAGACTGTGCGCGCAGATAGGCGTCATGATGATGTTTTCGTTTTCCGGTTCGACGAGCGGTCCGCCCGCCGACATGGAGTAAGCCGTAGAGCCGGTCGGCGTGGCGACAATGATACCGTCACCGTGAAAGCGCGTGATCGGCACGCCGTCGCCGTATGCCGTGATACCGATGCAGTCCACATGCCCGCCGTGAATGACCACATCGTTGAGCACGGACTGCGCACAGATGACCCGATCGTTGCGCACAAGCTCCACATCAAGCATCATGCGGCGGCTGATCGTATACTGTCCGTCCGCGATCTCGAGCAGGATATCCAGCTCGTCGTCCTCCAGACCGGCCAAAAAGCCCTTGCCGCCGAAATTCACGCCGATGATCGGTATCGGATGGTCGCGCATCTGGGCTGCAACGTGCAGGATCGTCCCATCGCCGCCCATGACGATGATGAGTCCCGCGTCCTGCGCCGCTTCCGCAAGCGGCTGCGGCGAAATGTCGTCCGGCAAATACGCCTTCGGTGAAAACACCGGGGCAATGACTGCCCGATGGCCGTGCTCTGTGAGCATCCTGTAAACCGTCACCGCTTTTTGCAGGCCAATATCGCGGTAAGGATTGGCCGCTATGACAATGTGATTCATACGCCGCTCTCTTTTCCGTGCGCCAGCGCACCGTGCGACTGTGCAACAACGGCAGCCGGGTCGAGCTGCGGCGCGTCATGGCTGCCCTTGCGCAGGTAGCCGAGGTACTCGATGTTGCCCTCGGGTCCCTTTATGGGCGAATAATCCAGTCCCATGACGGTGTAGCCCGCACCGGGAACAAACGCCAGAAAACTCTCCAACACCTCGAGATGTACCTTCGGGTCGCGGACAACGCCCTTTTTGCCAACCTCTTCGCGCCCGGCTTCAAACTGCGGCTTGATGAGGCACACGACCTCTGCGTCATCCTTGAGCAGCGGACAGACCGCCGGCAAGATCAGTTTTACAGAGATAAAGGACAGATCCATGACCGCAAGATCCAGCGGCTCGGGGATCTGCTCGGCGGTGATATAGCGCACGTTCGTGCGCTCCATGGAGATGACGCGCGCATCGTTTCTCAGGCTCCATGCGAGCTGACCGTAACCGACGTCGACGGCGTAGACCTTCGCAGCGCCGTTTTTCAGCAGCACATCCGTAAAACCGCCGGTAGAAGCGCCGCAGTCGATGCACGTCAGACCGGTCGGGTCAACGGGAAAGACCTTGAGCGCCTTTTCCAGCTTAAAACCGCCGCGGCTGACATAGGGCAGCGTGTTGCCGCGCACCTCAATGTTCACATCCGGCGCGACCTGCGCGCCCGGCTTGTCCGCGCGCTGGCCGTTGACATAGACAACACCGCTCATAATGATCGCCTTCGCGCGTTCGCGGCTCTCGCTCAGCCCCTGATCGAAGACGAGCTGGTCGAGTCGTACCTTCTTCATGCGCCGTTCCCCTTCTCTCTGTCATTTGCGCACAGTGCCTGTGCAGCGGCTGCAATGGCCTGCGCGTCCAGGCCATACGCCGTTTTGAGTACATCCGGTGCGCCGTGCGGGATGATGCCGCTGCCGAGATTCAGCAGCCGGGCCTCTTTCATTGGCAGCCCTGCCTGCTCCGC
>ERZ894212.591-NODE-591-length-11924-cov-15.964529_pt1 | contig 11924 bp, 17 predicted proteins | sample MGYA00380289_ERZ894212 | MGnify/ENA primary metagenome ERZ894212 (study PRJEB32331, sample SAMN06328481) | human gut metagenome | biome: human gut microbiome; feature: stool | host: Homo sapiens | collected 2013-05-02 ... | reverse complement strand
TAGAGCACTTGACTTTTAATCAAGTTGTCGGGGGTTCGAATCCCCCGTGTCTCACTAAGAACTTTTTATTATATGTTTTAATATAAATAAAAAGTAAGGACTTCCAGAGATGGAAGTCCTTTTTCGTTGTATCTCAATTTTTCTGCAGCAACTGGAGCCAGGAAAAGAAATTGTAATACATTTCAAAATGTATCTCACGAATCAAAACCGGTTTTCCTGATCAGCGCCGCAGCCATTTAATATTGAGATACATTACACATGAATCAAAGAAGCGCGAAGCGAACAATTGACCTTATAAAAAAGATTCGCTTCAAATTCTGACTTTGACCAGAAGTAGCAAAAACCATCCACAGGATCAACGACTACATATTCATCCAATGTTATAGTAAATTCTTTTATATCCATAAAATCCCCCTTAATACCCAGCCTGAAAAAATACTGGATCTAATCTGTATATATCGCTGTGCAACATCTTGGCTTGTTGGGCAAGATGTAAATACATTTTTGTTGTTGCATAATCCGAATGACCAAGCATCATGCGCAAAAACTCCAAATTGCCGCCACCAATAATAAAAGACGTTGCAAATGTGTGCCGGAGCAAATGCGGATGCAGCCGATCTATACCGGATCGCTTTTTTAATCTGGCAAAAACCATTTTCACAGACGTTTCTGTTATCGGTTCAGTTGTTCCAACCTGAGCAAACACAGGAAAATCATCTTCCGGAGTGTAAGCCCGATATTTGATCAAATAATGGTAAAGCATCCGTTTCAACTTCGGACACAGGAACACTGTCCGGAATTTATCCCCTTTACCTTTGATCGTCAGGTAATTGAGTTTGAAATTGATTCCCTTAAATGTCAGAGACACCACATCACCGAGACGGAAACCAGCATCCAGCATCAAATGTATAATGCAGAGATTACGCAAGCCGCCTTCTGTCTTTTCACTGAAACAACCATCAATCTCATCAACTTCCCATTGCGTAAGAGGAAGCACCGGAGCATTGTCTTTTTTAAGAAATTTTACTTTCCGTAGAACATCAGCAGAACAGTATCCTTCATCAATGCAATAGTTTAAAAACACCTTTGCAGCTCTAAAATAAGTATTGATAGAAGTATTTTTACAACCGGTTCCCCGGAGCTGGGAGAGATATGCAAGCACCAACTCCCGAGAAATTACATCACACTCGATCAGATCAGACGCTAATCCAATCCGATCAGACAGAAAATCAACAAATTTCTGCACATTAAACCGATAATATACAATAGATTGTTCAGAGCAATAAGACTCATGATCAACAAGAAATAAATTGTAAGCCATCTGTACATTCATATAAAAACCCTCCTTATCTGGAGATATAACCACCACTTTGCAACATTCGCCTTTACTTTTCGGCTTTTTCATGTTATAACAAAGTTAAGAATTGAAAATTATATCCCCAGTATCTTTATCAATAATCATAAGGTTACTGGAACGCTTAACAGCATTTTTCATTGTGTCCGCTAATTCATCCGAATTGAATTGGCGGATTTTCTTTGTTTTAAAACGAATTGCATCTTCAACATCATTATCGTTTAGCATACAAAGTGCCTCAATACAATCTCTCAAAGGATCATCACTATTAATACCACGGGTATAAATACCATACGTTATAGCAGATTTAACAGCGCGAGCTTTCACAACTTCACTATTCAGTTTTCTTGTATACGTTCTAACAAGTGATTTCTGATCATCCGGTATAAATGCATCCGTAAGTTTACAGCTGCGGAGTGCTTTCCAGAAAGGACACAAATCACGGCGAGATTTATTTGAATCATTTTTTCCGGGTTCATGGGGTTCAACTAACCGTAAAACTTTACTTGTAAGATAATCACAAATGAGTTTCCAGTTGTCAAAATAATCATAAACACGTTTTCCCTCTCCCTTAGACGAATTATCAAAGAAAGGTAAAAGTTCATATGTTTTTGTATGTTTCCTCATTGTCTGGAACTCCACATTCATAATCAAATTAACAGGCGGAGTAAGCAGATCAGCGAGCTTATGAAGTGAATCCGGCGAAATATCTTCTTTTTTTGTTAAAATCCTGCGGCATTTCTCAACATAATGTTTTTGACGTCCAAATTCTGCATAATACTGCAATCGACCATAATCTAAAGCTTTCCAACTGTGTTTTAAAAATGCGTACTCATAACAATACATATCATATCTGTTAATAAGTCCATTGAACAACCAAACTTTAAAAAACCATGGTTTATAACCTTTTTCAACTACTTCCTTTGATTTCAAATAAATTCGAATAAAAATTTTATCAGATCGCTTTCCGATAGCAAGATAATCAATCTCAAAATCTTCTGATCCCTTTTTGGAAGTATGTAATAATGCATCTTTAAAACGATCCACACGCATTTTATAGAAGTTTTCCGGACTGAAAAACTTTTCCGGGTTTTTTAAATAGTTAGAGTGCCAACAATAGTCCACACGGTTCTCCTGGACAAAATCAATTTCAAGTCCAAAATAATCTGCAATCGCTTTTACATACTCATAAGAACGTTCATAAGCTATATGAACCCCATACATCCAAAGCATATAACTACGAATCTGCACCACACATTCACAGGTTACTGAATCACCATTATCAGAAGAGTGCGGAACTTTTGGAGCGAAAAAGATATCAAATAACTCCGGACATTCCAAACAAATGTTGTACCATCCGGCATAACTAAAAGGTTTGTAGTTCAAAGCACCAGGCAGACCATCAAAGAAAAAGGACACACCAGACGAATAATCATTCAGTTTTTCCCATTCCTGACCAATCGCATCAAACTTCCTACGGAAGCGTTTCACACTCAAGTCCTTAGAATCATTTGTAAAATCATTTTTGAACTTGACGGAATAATAAAATGTATCAATATTATGAAGAAACTTTTTTTGCTTAAAATCAAACCAGTATGTATTTTCAACCTCATCAAACTCATTGTATATAAAAGATTTTTTAATATACAACTTGTCAATCAAAATAACCACCTCCATGTAAAAATATTTTTTCGTAGAATTGCAATTCTACGAAATTACAAAAATGGGTTCAAAGTAAGTATTCATCAGAGTTTAGCAAGAATTAGTTGTGTATTTTCAGACCACGTATTACAGCCCCGTGGTCACACCCCGGGCAAGCCGCGCCGCGGGTCCCCCTAAATCCCCCGCGTCACATCTTGCCCGGGGAGTGCCGGTCTTATAATGTATCTCAAAAATTTTTCCTGGTGCCGGAAACGTCCGGCTTTTTGAGATACACAAAATAAATCAACTAGGAGCGGAGAAAAGAGCATAAGTATCGTAAATGGAATAAAATTTCTTACGAGCCACAAAAAATTCACTTCCGACTTTTTCTTTCATCGGGTACCAGACCTTCACCGCGACAAATAATTTACCACCAGCAAAAAGGGAAAGAAGCTTTCCAGCAGCTCCAAAATTGCTGACTTTACGGTGTACCCACTCATATTCGATCAAGCTGCGAATCTGCCGATCAAGCATCCTGTCAAACTGTGCCACCAATACAACCTCATAGCCAAGTTTTCGATGCTGGGTGAAAAAACTACACCATGCAGCCCGGTTCTTTTGCCCCCATTCCCTGGCATTAAACATGATCTGGCACTCATCGATCACTAACAAAATCTCTCCTTCCTTAACTCTCCGTCCCACGTATTCAGAATAGTTACGGGAAAACGTTATTAAACGCTCAGGAGTAAGGAAAGCGTTATCAATATACAGGAAAGAACCTTTCGGTTTACTTATGCTGCTAAAATCACAGGAGAAGTTGCCGATGATCGGAGCAGGGCGGTATTGCATCCAATGATATAACCGGGATGCCAGATGCAGGGATTTCCCTGCACCCGGTGTTCCAGAATAAAGAGTAATCATAAAACCTCCTACATAAGGGGTGTAATTTCTGTAACAGTTGTCACAGCTTTTCGGGCAAATTTAAGGATAATCCATGCCGTTACAGCGATAAGCCAGCCCTCCGATATTACGATAAAGGCATCTATAGGTACAAAATAGTTAATATAAGGTAGATATTCGCTAAACTCGGACACACCAAGATAAGCAAGAAATGGACTGGTTGGTAAAATTTTAAAAACTAAACCAACGCAAAGCACGAGCATGGCAAATATAATTCCGTAAAGTAGTTGCATAAAATCACTCCTAACTAAATAATTTAGATATCCTGATTGTCATAAACATAAGCGCCAGTATATAAAAGATCTGCATCCCATAGCGAAACAATTTAATATATTTAGCATATTTAGACAGATCGACATCAACTTTGAATGTGTAATTAATAGATTTAAAATAATACTTAAAATGAAAAACGGGCGGAGCTTTTTCTGCACTCATGCCTTTGATCAGATTTACAATGTCAAAAGGAATACAGAAAGGGAATAATTTCGTTATATCTCCATATTTCCCCAGTTTATCAGCTATACCACCTCCACCACCGCCTCCAGATCCACCATCATCTGGATCAATAAGCTTACCCGTATCCGGATCAATTAGCTTTCCAGTTTCAGGATCAATGTCTAAACCGGTTTCTGGATCAATAACATTCCCGGTTTGCGGATTAATAATAGGATTCCAAGCAGGTTTCCTTTTTTTATCCTTATCTTTGTCAGGCTTCGGTTTTTCAGGATCTTTAGGATCTTCCGGTTTTTGCGGAGGTTTGAAAGGAATGATTCCGGGAATAAAATCCGGTTTTTCATCCGGATCTTTTTTCGGATTTTCCCCAGGTTTAATAATTCGCCATTCATCCGGAATTGCTGGACTCTTAATCCAAGGCTGTACGTCGGGAACCTCTTTCGGACAAGCTCCAGCAGACACTTGCGCACTTATGGTATCGTTTACAACATAAAGCCCTTCTTTGATCACCCATACAGGTTCCGTAGCACGTACAGCTTGAGCAACACCAATACTTTTATCTTTTGTATTTGAATATATTCTCGAAGCATCCAACTCCCTAGTTCGATTATCTTTAGTAGCATAACATTTAAAAACCGAATAAGAATATGATGTATCTTGCACATATTGCAAACTACAAGCAGGATCCGATACAAACAAAAAATACCCATTTACATCTTTTACAACATTTAACTTATATCCCTGTCCTAAAAAATTATTAAAGTTATTCAAAGCAGTAGATACGCTTGGTAAGATACAATAATCAGAAGTCGCGTTAAGAAAACATAACAAATCACCTTGAGTCATATTTGCAAATTGTTCGCCTGAAACCTGATACCCAAACACATCCTTAAGCATATCAAACAGATCCTGCGACATAGAAATACCCTTTTCCGTAGCAGTGTTTACAAGGTCTTTCAGTTCTTTCACAGCAGCTTTCCCAGCGTCAGAATATAACTTCCAATGAACCTTTGCTGTATTCTCAACAAATGACGTGAAATTGTTCCACGCCTGTTTACCAGTAACCCCATGGGTGTTGATCTGCGTATCAGATACCGACATATCATAACCGCACATGGCATAAAGGGTGTTCATCATATCCCAATACGTCACATATAAATATTCCTCCATGCCTGTAGCCTTAGCAGTGTCATAGCTGGAAAAAACAACACCAGCGATAATAAACAACGACAGCAGAACAGGGACAAACTTTTTAAAAAAACGCATCATAAATAATTCCTCGTATAAAAATTATGTCTATGCTATAATCAAAACAGGAGGAGATGACTATGCCAGACGATAAAAAGGACAAAAACTACTGGTACAATAAATACGCACCAAAAAAACACAGTAAAGGATATTGGAGAGGTCGCTACCAGAACACCATATTAAGAGATTCGGAATATTACCTGGAACATTACGGAAGGGACGGCAAAAAACCACAATCACAGCCGAAGCCCGAACCACAAAAACAGAAACCAGAAAAGGCAGATCTGGACGAACCAGGAAAAATCATAATCATGATCCTGATAATAATGTATGTGTGTAGCAAACTTTCCGAGTGTTTCTAATGTATCTCATTTTTTCTGCAGATCAATCCTGATCCGAATGACGCTGCGTGAATATTGAGATACAAAAAAGGGTAAGGGCACTTGAAATCCCTTACCCTTTTTAGAGTGATAACTATTTTCCGAAAAACTACGCCTGCGCGGTGAGCTTCTTGAAAACTTTAATGCCGATTGTTACGGCAAGCACAGTGCCAATGATACCCAGCGCATAAGGCGCGGATGCAGTAATCATTGATGTGACGTCAGTCTGAACAGTAGCAAAGGCTGTCTTCATTGCACTTGAAATAGCTTCCATAGGTAACCTCCTTCTGATGGTCAAGCCATCTTAAAAAATTTTATTATGCTATAAATCGCGTAGCCTATGCCCCACGATATAAAGCCGAGAACAAAACCTGCGGATATTCCGGCGGCAATAACTGTTAAATATGTAGAAAACATATCATTATCAAAATTCATGTCTGCCACCTCCGCGATAATATATGAAATATGATAAGCCCCACCAACATTGACAGGACGAATAAAACAGCAACATTGTAACTCATCTTTGAAGCCAGAACTTCCGGCGTATCAATCACCTGAACAGTCTCAGAAGATACAATATCATCTGATCCGCTTTCCTCTGTAGAGCCGTCAACAGTAGGAGAAGCAGCCGGAGCAGTTTCCTGATTTTCCAAAATTTCGGTTTCATTCATTACTTAGCCCCTTTCCCGGAATCTTTTGGGGAAATAACAGCAGCGTCAACAAAGTCCACATCCACTAGTTTAAGAACAGGCTTTCCATCAGATCCGACAGTCATCTCAAAAGTGCCGTCGTAAATGCCGGGAACATAGCTGACTTTATGTAACTTGTCCTCCGAAAGAAACGATTTACCGCGTCTGGTTCCAGATACTCCGTCAGCGGAAACGGTAGGTTCTACCTGCTCCCCGTGTTCGCCGTAAAAAAGAAACTCCATGGATACACCCTTGACGGCATCCCTTGTTTCAGTTGCTTTCATGTCTACAAGTCCCGAGTAATACAGAAAAATTCTAAATTTATTCATTGTCAATCTCCTTTATATTGTTTTCTACTTCTTCAATTCTTTGCAAGGAAAGCCCCGCATCCTTAAGATGACATTTCAGGTCATTCAAAGATTTTGAAGCAGCTTCAAAAGAATTGAGAAAATAATCAAAATTCGTTAATTGTGAAAATACTAAATTTTGTTTCTGTTGCTGTTTCCTGATTTGTTTATCCAGCCGTGCAAGTTCTTTCTTCCGCTCTGATTCACCTTTTTTAGCTTCAAGGATTATATTTTCAAATTTTTCGTTAAATCCATTCCCAGCCTGCTGTTCGATGTAATCATAAACTTCCTGCGTCAACCGCACGGATTTTGCTATACTTTTCTTTACCAGCGTTAAGACTCCTTTCTGCGATCTGATCCAGAATCAACACCGTATGATCGGCTAAACCGTTCCGGATCTTACCGCCACTGTTTAAATACCAGGCCGCCTGCAATATATCTATCAGGCGGCGGCTCTCATAGCCCGGCACCCAGACCGCGCGCAGGGTATGACCGCATCCTATAACATTATCTATTAGAACCAACCGATACCGATTGGGGAAGCATTTCTCGTAACTCCAACACAGATCCATCCCGCTACCTCTCAAAATCGCTATGCATATGTGCAAAAACTGCATTCCGTCTATGCATATCCTATGGATAAGCTGTTTATATCCCGGGATAACGCACCCCATCAAGTCCCCCGGGAGGTGAACTTGCTGGTGTGCTGTAGCGCGTTACCCCGGGATATAAACAAGCTTACCCACAAGGATACGCACAAGACTACAAAACTGCAGCTTTTACACATACACACAGCGACTACGGAGACCGCGGACATGTACCTTTGATTGTCCTTTCTCGGCAATAAATCGGTATCAGTCGGTTAAAAAGGTTTAAACAAAGGATGCGCAAAAAGAAGAACGCGCGTCAGGGTGCCGGTCCGTGAGAGCCGCCGTTTTTGAAAAAGTTATTCCAAGCAGGGGACTGACAAGGAAACACACTATCGTAAATGTCCGGGACGAAAAAACACCGTCCATCCACACAGGACGGGCAAAGTTTACATTTTGCGGACGGGAAAATATCTTCCGGAGCATCAACTGGATCAACTGCCGGAGAATCTTCCGGAGCGACAACTGGATCAGCTGCCGAAGAGTCTTCCGGAGAATCAACTGGATCAACTGCCGGAGAATCTTCCGGAGCATCAGTTAGATCAGCTTCAAAACATATAAAATCCTTACAACTTAGTAAATATTTACAAAGAACTACAGCATAACACTCACGATCAGCACAGGCAGAATGAAGTTTCTCTCTAACGGCTTTCATTTCTTCCGAAGTTCCATGATCAAGATCAAAGTCAATGAATTCACGTTCAGCAGCCATATAAATAGCATCCGCTAATTCAAAATCTCGTAAATGATCATCAAAGACACTTTTTAATATTTCCATTTTAATTTTCATAGCAGCACCTCCATGAAAAAACCTAATGTAAAAATTTTTTAGTTATGATATACTAGAGGTAAAAATAAAATGTATCTCAATTTTGTTAACCTCTAATAGTATAATAACAAAATCGAGATACATTGTCAAGAAAATTATCAAAATTTTGCTAAAAAGGAGAGAAATGTTTTACGAAAACCTAGACAAGATTTTAAAAAAGAAAAATCTAACACTAAACAAACTAGCAAAAGGCACCGGAATAGCCCAATCACAAACAACAAAATGGAAAAAAGGTTTTTTACCTGGAAGCGAAATATTAATAAAAGTATGCAAATACTTAGAGATATCCAGTGACTACCTATTAGATCTTAATCCAGAAGCGCCACCAATCCTATCCGATCAGGAACAAGAGCTCCTGGAACACTTTCGACAATGCAGCCCGGGAGAACAGGACAGCATTTTACTACTGGCAAATGCCGGAGCGGCAAAAGCCGAACAAGAAAAAGAATCATCAAATTCAAAAAACGTAGGGTAAAAGATATCTAAATTGAAATAACATAGATTAGTAGAAATTTTTGAACTTAAAATCGAAAACAATAACATATAACACAAAAGATTCTTTTATTATGGTGAAAAAGACAAAGATAACTTTTAATCAAGTTGTCGGGGGTTCGAATCCCCCGTGTCTCACTGGAAGATCTATAGTGGTTTGCTATAGGTCTTTTTTTATGCTAAGAAGTATACAAAGTGGATAAAAAGAGGGTATACCTATGGATAAACAAAATTTTTATCAGGAAAAGTATGAGTATTATAGAACTTTGAATTTGTGGGCTGTGTTCGGAATCAGTATTCCATCAATCGGATATTTTTTCTCGGATTGCTATCTGCTGGGTGGATTTTCCACTGAAACGCTGATCTCACGATCTGCAATTATCATTCCATTTCTCATTTATTTAATTTTGAATAAGTATACGAAGGATTATCGGATTATGGTACCGATGAGTTATGCGATTGGGCACAGCGTAATGTGGTGTACGATCTGGGCATGTACCTATCTGGATGATCTGAGTTTTGCGTGTGTAGGATTTTTTATCATCCTGTTTATTTTTATGGCATTTGGCATTGCAGCACCGCTTCCATATGAGGTTATAGGACATGGGCTGTTGTTTGTGGATATTGCGATTGCAAATACTTTTTTACACTATCCGGATTACGTGATGATGTTTCTTCTGGGAATCCCGTTGTATATCGGAATTTGTGTATTTGATGTGGCAATGGAAAAAACATACCGGGATCAGGTTGCCTTGAAATTAAAACTGGAAGATCACCTTCGGCATGATGCACTGACGGGAGCGTATAACCGTAATGTGTTTGAGTCGTTAGTTGGGGAAAATCACACGTTTATCTGCGCAAAGGGTGAGTATATGGCGATCGCAATGTATGATCTGGACAAGTTTAAGCGTATTAATGATATGTATGGACATTCGGCTGGAGATGAAGCATTAGTTGCGGTATCGGAAGCTGTGAGGTCCAGATTATGCGAGGACGAGATTCTGGTCCGCTGGGGAGGGGAAGAGTTTATCGTCATCATGAAACAGAATGAGCGGAGATTTGAGGAACATGCGCAGGAAATCCGCGAGGCTGTGGAACAGTTACAACTGGAAACCGGAACGGTTACGATTTCGGTGGGAGTGGCAGAGTGCAGGGAAGAAAATTATCAGGAGACAATTAAACATGCAGATACTGCATTATACAGGGCGAAGAATATGGGGAGAAACCGTGTAGTGATGTACTGCAGCGAAATGGACTCCGCAGATAACGGTTATTGTGGATAAATTAGATGATAAAAGAATCCAAAAGGTATCATCAATCATACCTTTTGATCGGAACAACTTATGAGATAAAATAAAAAGGGAGCGGTGACGCTCCCTTTTTCCGATATGGAAGAATAGTTATTTGATGCAGTTCATGGTGGCATTTTCTGCGTTTAGCTGTTTTTTGACACGATGTTTCCAAATCATATAAGTAACAATCAGTAAAATACCGGTTGTCAGCCAGGCAGCAGCATCAGCACTGCATACACCCACGTATCCAAAAGGCTTTGTGGCGATCAGGATAACCGCATAACGGCTGAACAGTTCAAGTACACCGCTGAGCATGGGAACCAGACCACGGTCTAAGCCCTGCAGACCATTACGGTATACAAAGATCCATGCCAGAGGCAGCATAAAAATACTTGCAATGTGCAGATACTGCATTGCTGCGTGCAGTGTCTGTTCAGATGGGTTGTGGATGAACCATCCGACCATCGTAGGTCCGGCAAGGCAGCAGAGCAGTGCGGCGGCTCCGGCTGCAAAGAAACATAAATAAAATGCATCTTTCATACCGCGGAAAATGCGGTCATGTTTTCCAGCACCGAGATTCTGTCCGCAGTAGGTGGCCATGGCTGTACCGAGTGTCGGCATGGTCTGGGTGGCGATGTTGCTGACTTTGGAAGCAGCAGTAAAAGCAGCTACCACGCTGGAACCAAACACGTTGACGGCACTTTGCAGGATCATGGTTCCGATTGCTGTGATGGAATAGTTTAAAGCCATCGGAATTCCCACAGACAGCATCCGGCGGATCTCATGAAAATCACAGTAATAATCTTCGCGTGTGGTCCGCAGGATGTCATATTTGCGGAACATGACAATGAAACATAAAACTGCGGAAACCGCCTGCGAGATAACGGTGGCATAAGCGGCACCGGCAGTGCCGAGTTTTACCACAACAATAAGGAAGATGTCCAGAAAAATATTGAGACCGCTGGACAGGATCAAAAAATAAAGTGGTGTCCGGCTGTCACCGATCCCACGTAAAATACCGGATGCTACGTTATATGCCATGGTAGCAAAGATACCGGCAAAGATGACCCGGATGTACCGGTTTGCCAGTGTGAGGATATTTTCCGGAGTATTCAGCCACAGAAGCAGCTGGCGGGAAAACGCAACCGTAGGAACGGTCAGAATCATGGAAATTACAACCGTTAAAAGCAGTGAAAGTGCTACGCAATGACGGAGAAGTTTCATGTCTTTGGCACCGAATGCATGGGATACCATGACACCGAATCCCTGAGCAATTCCGTTGGCGAAACCGAGAACCAGAAACATCAAGCAGCCCGTAGAACCAACGGCGGCCAGTGCATCCTCCCCAAGATACTGGCCTACGATCACGGTGTCTACCATGTTGTAGAACTGCTGGAACAGATTTCCAAGCAGAACCGGAAGGGAAAAAAGAAGAATGATCTTCATTGGATTTCCGATCGTCATGTCTTTTCTCATAGTAAAATCTCCTTTACCTCTTATTCATTTGTAATTGTAGTCAAAGAAAGAGACTAACAGTAAGGATAGTCTCTTTTCGTGCGGGCAACAGGACTTGAACCTGCACGGTCTCCCAC
>ERZ894212.584-NODE-584-length-12023-cov-47.105866_pt1 | contig 12023 bp, 15 predicted proteins | sample MGYA00380289_ERZ894212 | MGnify/ENA primary metagenome ERZ894212 (study PRJEB32331, sample SAMN06328481) | human gut metagenome | biome: human gut microbiome; feature: stool | host: Homo sapiens | collected 2013-05-02 ... | reverse complement strand
CCACACTGGGGCAGTCCCAGCCTTCGGTCAGCAGCATGCTGTTGCACAGCACGTTGTAGGTTCCGGCGTCAAAATCTGCCAGGACCTGGGCGCGGTCGGTGCTCTGGCCGTTGACCTCGGCAGCATGGAATCCGTGGCGGTTCAGGGTATCCCGGAATTTCTGGCTGGTTTTGATCAGCGGCAGAAAGACAACGGTTTTGCGCCCCTTGCAGTAGTGCGCCATCTCGGCGGCGATCTGGTTCAGATAAGGGTCCAGGGCACTGCCCAGCTCGCCCACGGCATAGTCCCCGCCGGACATGCCCACGGTGGAGATGTCCAGCTTGAGGGGGATGGTCTGCGCCATAATGCGGCACAGAAAGCCGTCCCGGATGGCATCGGTGAGTTTGTACTCATAGGCCAGGCTGTCGAACACCTCGCCCAGATTGCGCAGGTCGCCGCGGTCCGGCGTGGCCGTTACGCCCAGGACCTTGGCCGCGGGGAACCAGTCCAGAATGCGGCGGTAGCCGTCGGTCACGGCATGGTGGGCTTCGTCAATGATGATGGTGCTGAAATAATTGTGGGGGAACTTTTCCAGCCGCTGGGGGCGCTGCAGGCTTTGCACGCTGCCAACGGCAACGCGGTACCAGCTGGCCAGGCAGGATTGTTCGGCTTTTTCCACCGCGCAGCCCAGGCCGGTTGATTTTTGCAGCTTGTCGGCGGCTTGTTCCAGCAGTTCGCCGCGGTGGGCCAGGATCAGCACCCGGTCCCCGGCGCGCACCTGGTCTTCGGCCACGGCAGCAAACACAATGGTTTTGCCGGTGCCGGTGGGCAGCACCAGCAGCGTGCGCAGCCGCCCTTGTTCCCACTCGGTATGAATCTGTTCTTTCGCCCGCTGCTGATAGGGGCGCAAGGGGAGAGAGTTTGTGTTGGGCATAAGTATCCTTTCCGTGTTAGGGAGGAATTAGGAGTTAGGAGTTAGGAGTTAGGAGTTAGGAGTTATTGGAGTGCGCGTGCGCGCACGATTTAGATATTAGGCTTTTTATAATTTCAAAAATGCGGCGTAAGCCGCACCTTCACTCCTAACTCCTACTTCCTACCTCCTAACTTAAAAAGCTCCCTGCTTCCACCCGGTGCTGGGGGCGGCGGTGGGTTCGGGGCGGGGCAGGAACTTTTCAATCTCGTTGGCCTGCCCGGTCTCACCGGCGTGGGGGCCGCTCTGCTTGGTGTATTCCCGCACGCCCAGGCGGCACATGCCCTGCGCACCGACAATTTCGTTCCAGCGGGGGCGGAACGTCTCGCCGCGCTTGCACTGGCCGATGCTCTCAAAAAAGGCGCCCAGCAGGCCCTGGGTCTTGGTGTGCAGGTACAGGCGGTGGGTGACGGTGGTTTCGCCTTTGTCGCCGCCATGGATGGTAATGGTCAGCTTGGCCATGCTGCAGGGCGGTAGCTTGGCGCTGCCCTCATAGCGGGCACGCTCAAAGCTCTGCACGGTAAACAGGTAATCGCCCGCAGGCAGCAGCACAAATTCCCGCTGTTCGTTGGTAACCTCGCTGTCCCAGTCCAGGGCAGCATCCGGCATGTTGTTCATATATTCAGCCATGGGTAAATCTCCTTTGTATTTGTTAAAACGGTACATCGCGGTTGGTGCAGATCATCTCCAGCACCTGGGGCCAGGCGGCCACCAGGCAGCCGCTGACGAAATCAGCCGGGTAATCCTTGACCGGCATATCGGCGGGGAAGTACCCGCGCTGGCCGACCACGGTCTGCAGTTCCTCCGGGGTCACATTATTGGCGGCCATCAGCTGGGCAAGGGCGGTCGGCACGCCCTGCGCCTGCAGATCACTGGCGGAGATCCCGGCAGGCACGGCAGGCGGTGCAGCAGGTGCAGCGGGAACCGGCACCGGTGCAGGCTTGGGGGCGGGGGCATCCTCCACCATGATGGGGCGCGGCGCGGGGGCTGCGCCGGGGTGCGGGTCCGGGATGCAGGCGGCGATGCTGGCATACTCAAAGGGCAGTTCTTCCGGCAGGCCAAAGCGGTTTTTGGCATCCCAGCAGGGGTGGTGGCTGGTGTAGAGAACCCGCCGCCCGCCGCTGGCTTTGTTTTTGGCGTTGGGGGCGCTGCCGGCTTTTTCCACCATGGTTTTGTAGTTGGCAAACAGCAGCATGTCGCACCATTCCCGCAGCAGAGGGGCTACCTGTTTGCTGGTTTTCATGCTCCAGCGGTCATAGTTGCCCACTGCATCGGGCTGCTCAAACTTGGTGATGGCGGCATGGGCCAGAACCACCACGTTGTGCCCGGTGTTCAGCACCTCTTCCAGGGCATCCAGCAGCTTGCCGAACTCTTCTTTCGCGTAAGTATAGCCCTTGCCGTACCCGAAATCTTCAATGCCCTTGACCTTGGCGCGGGCACAGACGGCGGCAATGCAGAGCCGTTCGGCCCAGTCGGCGGTGTCGATCACCAGGGTGCCGCAGGGCACGCTGCCGCGGCTGACCTCGGCGACCTCATCCAGCAGCATGGCCCAGCTGGTGGGGGCAGGCAGGCGGGCAACGTTCAGCCGCTTGGTGCCGCCCTCGGTGTCGATGAATACCGGGGCGGGGAACTGGGCGGCAAACGTGCTTTTGCCGATGCCCTCCGGCCCGTACAGAACGGTTTTGACCGGCGCGGCAATGGTGCCGGATGTGATTTCATATTTGCTCATTTCAGAACGCTCCTTTCGTCCATGCCTTGGGGGCGAGCGGCTCTTCGGCATCTTTTACCTTGCCGTCCTCAATGATGATCTGGCATTCCCCGCCGGTCGAAACGCGGGTGGCGATGGCCTGTAAACCTTCGGTCTGCAGCCAGCTGCCGAACTCGGCCAGGGTGGCAAGGTCCATCTGCTCCAGCTTGTCCAGCAGCACAAAGCCGCAGTCGGGGTTCAGGCGGCGCACAATGGCGGTGGCCACCCGCAGCTGGTCGCTGCCGCTCATGTCCTGCCAGTGCTTGCCGTTGTAGGTCAGGCTGCCGTCCTCCACGCCCAGGCCGATCAGGGGCAGGTCTGCCCCGTTCAGCAGCTCCATGCGGGCAGTGCGCTTGGCCTTGATCTGTTCCGTCAGGGCGGTGTATTCCTGCGCATAGCGCTCGGCTTCGTCCTGAGCCTTGGATTTTGCCAGGTTGGCGGACACCTGCCGGTTGATCTCCTCCACATTGCGGATGCTCTGCTCCAGCTCGGCGGTGGATTCATCCTGCAGCTGGGCCACGGTCTTGGTGGCGGTTTTCTCCTGCACGCAGGCGGCATTGTATTCCTCCACCAGCTGGCCGCGGCGCTCCTGCAGGTTTTTTAGCTGCTCGTCCAGACGGGTCAGCTCGTCCATGGCACGGTGTTTGGCGTGGGTGATCTCGGTCAGGCGGTCGCGCTGGCGCTGGTTGTCGGCGTTATGGAGCAAAATCTCCTGCTGCTGTTGGATCAGCTCAATGGCACTAACGGGTTCGGACGGGGCGTCCGGGTATTCGGTCAGCTCTTCGGCGGCGTGGCGTTTCTGGGCGCCGATCTGGCCGATCACGGTGCGGCGGTCGTACAGGGCTTTGATCTCCCGGTCCAGGCCGGTCAAAGCATCCCCCACACCGATGATGTTCAGCAGGGTGTCGGCTTTGTCTTTATCGCTGGCCTGCATAAAGCGGGGCAGGTCCAGCGCCAGCGGCTCCACAAAAGCGTTCAGCAGCTGCTGGCCGCTGCGCTGGCCGGTGGGGTCCGTCACGGTCAGGCTGCTGTTTTTGCCCTTGCGCTCCACCACAACGCCGTTAGACAGGATCACTTTCAGGTGGGGCGGGGCAAGGGCACCGTCCCGCACAGCGGCGGTAGGGCGGAACTTCTCGCCGCCCAGGGCCCAGGCCAGGGCATCCAGCACACTGGTTTTGCCCTGGTTGTTGTTGCCGCCCACAATGGTCAGCCCGGTGGGGGAGGGCGTGAGGGCAACCGCCTTGATGCGTTTTACGTTTTCGGCTTCCAGAGCCGCAATTTTTACAGACATTTTATTGCCTCCGTTTGAATTTCAGTCAGGGTGTTGGTCAGCTGGTTGATGGCCCCGGCGCGGGTGTCCGGCGGCAGCTTGGCCAGCTGCGGCTTGACGGACTTCCAGGCGTTCTGCATGGCGCGCCCGGCCAGCAGCAGGCTGTCATAGGCGTTGCGGGTGTCCAGCTCGATTTGTTCCGGTGTGGCGGCGGCAGCTTTGGCGGCTTCCAGCTCGCTGCGCAAAGGGGCTGTCAGTTCATCGGCCAGGGTGTGGGCACGGCGGTTGATCTCATCCTCGTCCACAGCGGCGGCCACCGGCTGCGCTTTGGCGGCTTCGGCTTCCCGCTGGTATTTGTCGGCACGCATCCGGGCGGCATCGGCAACCTGGCGGGCACCGGCCAGCTGCTTCTCGGCCTCTTTGGCGAGGGCGTTGGCTTTATCGCGTTCATTTTCCGCCTGCTTTCGTTGGGCATCGGCGGCTTTGTATGCTTCGTTGGCGTAATCGTAACTCCGCTGAAGGTGGTCATTCTGTTCGTGCAGGCCGTTGACATCGGCAAGAGCGGCATCGCGGGCGGATTCGGCGGCGGCTGCGGCATTGAGGGCGTTCACCCGGTCGGCGCGCAGCTGCTGGTTTTCTTTCAGCAGGTCCTGGTATTGCTTGTGGGTGGTGATGTCGCCGGATTTGACGGCCTGCACCAGGTCGGCGGGGGCGCTGGGTTTGGCGGCGGCATATAATAAAGATGGGGAAAGCTCTTCCAGCACTTGCTGCTCGCGGGGGCTGCTGGAATCAAACAGCTTTGCCACCTGCAGCAGCCGCTCGGCCGCCTTGCGGTTTAGACCGACACTCTCGCACCAGCTCCCGAAGGTCTTTTCGCTGTCGGAAAACGCCCCCTTACCATTGCGACATTTTGTCGCAATGGTGACGCACAGCGCGTCGTGCGCAATGGAAACGCCGTCAGCCATGCGGCGCAGGCCCATTTCGGCCAGCTTGCGTCCCGATGTGTACGTCTGTTCGGCCAGGTGCAGGTCGGTAACGGTTTGCTCATCCAGCCCCGAATAATCAAACTCCGCTGCCGAACATGCAGCTGCGGCACCGGACGGGCTTGACATTGCACCGGAAGCATCCGCAGGGGAGCAGGGGTCCGGCGGGCAGCTGTTTGCACCCGCCGATGTGGTCGATGTTTCCTCCGCCAACGTGGCAGCAGGGGCGGCCATAGTCACAGCAGCATCCGCATTCGGGGCAGTCGTGTTCACTTTGCATGGTGTTCCCTCCTTGTTGGGCAGCGCGCGCAGGGCTTTTACCACGGCGTCCGGCACCTCGTAATCATCCATCAGGATGCCGAAGCATTCCCCCAGCCAGTCTTCCTGCGTCAGGTCAGGATCTTTGGTCTGGGCCTTGGCGTACTGCTGGGCGGCAAAATCGCTGGGCACCCATTTGTTTTGGGATTTGTCCCAGAACCAGAACCTGCCGTGCTTTAAGGCGTACAGCAGGTGGTTGTCCTGGTTCTGGCAAATCATGTAGTCAGTCAATCTTCTACTTCCACGTTGATCAGTGCTTTGCGCTGGGCGGCGCCGGTGTCTGCGGCGCTGTAGCACAGGCTGATCTTTTCCAGTTGTTTGACCTTGCTGCTTGTTGCCTCCGCCAGAATGCTGCGCACGGTTTCGTGCAGCAGCAGTTCGGCGTCCTTGCGGTTGTGGGCAAAAGCAGCGCGGATGGCGTCATACTCGTTCATGGCGTTACCTCCACAGGTGTGAATTTTTGCAGAAGTTCTTCAGCCAGCGGCATGGGCAGGTCGGTCATGCGGGCGTTGCGCCAGCCCACAAGGCAGAGCCGCCCATAAAACCAGCGGCCATTGTAATGCCGGGTCGGCAGGCTTTGCCCGGACTGCGGCAGATAAAACAGCGCGGCAAACCGGTTGCTGATCGGGCAGCGCTGCGCGTACCCGCCCATAAAGCGCTGCAGTTCCTGCAGGGTATCCGGCAGGCGGTAAAGTTCCGGCTTTGCGCCGGGGTCAATCACGATTCCGCGCATGTCGCCACCTCCCGCAGCGTGATCGCGGCCCAGCCGCCCAGCAGGCAGCCAGCCAGCCCTGCCATTGCAGCCGCCCCGCCGCCCTGGGCCAGGGCGGCCACGGCGCACAGCGCGCCCAGCCCGCAGGCCGTTAGCGTGAAATTGGCGAAAGCCTTGCAAATGGGGCTGATGTAGGGTAAAATACAGGTGATGAATTTTTTCGTCTGGCCGTCACGGTGCTGCAACACCGGGGCGGCTGTTTTTGTTTGGGGCATTGTCGTTCTCCTTTCAGATCGGCCCAGGGTCGCTGTGCCGGTGGTGATAGTTGGTTTGCGGTGCGGGGGCAAGGCCGCTGTGCGCGGGGCCGGTGCGGCGCGCAATGAACTCGGCCAGGCCGTCTTCGGTCACCAGGTGTTTGCGTGCCACGTTGACCGTGGGGCCAAACTCCCCGGCACGCACAAGCTGCTGCACGGTGGATTTCTGCAAGCCCAGCATCTCAGCCAGGCGCTCGGCGGTGTAGAGGGTCATGGTTTCACCTTCTTTTAGCGATGCTGCATAAGCCAGCGTTCAAATTTTTCGCAGATATGACAGATGTTGTTAAAAAAATTGACTTTCTGCTCAGTAATGAGTATCTTTAACATAAGGGCGAAATTGTCCATAAAACCTCCTAAGAAAGGAATGAGAATAATGAGCGATGAAAAAGAATCGAAAACGATTAACATTAGTCCCCTGCCAAGTTGCGTTGATGACACAGTGAAAGAAGCACTAAAGCCAGCAGCCAAGGGAATCGGAACACTTCTGGGGGATTTGCTGAGCATGGCAACGAATAGTATTCATTTTAGGGCGGAGAAAGCGCGCATTCAGCAAGAGCATGACTTGGAAGTGTTCAAGGCTGGTCTGACAAAAAAGCTTGAAGAAAAGCCTGACGATTGTCTGATTGAGCCGCGTCTTCAAGTTGTTGGGCAAGCGATGGATAGTGCTAAATACTGCTTGAATGAAGAAGAAATCCGGAAAATGTTTGAAAATCTTATCGTTAATGCAGCTGACAAAAGATATCAGTCACAAGTGCATCCATCATTTCCGACAATCATTGCTCAAATGTCGCCATTGGATGCTGAAAATTTGGCATTACTTAGAAATAGGGATGCGTACCCTATTGTTAGCTATCGACTTATAACTTCAGAAGATGGTGGATACGCTGACGGGTTCAAAAACTTTTTCCTTGGAAATGCAAACATGCAAAGCTTACAAGACTTTGAGCTGCAGGCGGCATCCATGACCTCGTTGAATCGGTTGGGGTTGACGGAAATTAGTTATTCAGAACACTTTAGCGATGATGCTGTATATGAGCCTTTTAAGCACACATTGGTTATGGAAGAGATGCAGAAAATAGTGCGTCATCAATCAATGTACAAGCGAGCGGATTTTCAAAAAGGATTGGTCAGGCTTACTCCAATGGGAAAAACATTTGTAAGGGTTTGTTTCACCTCCTAAAAAATCCAGCCCTTCCGGCTCAAAGTCCGGACTATGGGACAGGGGTTGTGGTAGAATGGTTATAGCTGTTAGGAATGCTCCACAAGGTCATCTATACGGACGCCGAAGTGATCGGCAATCTTAGCAGCCGTTGCCAGGGTAGGGCCGCCGCCGTTCTTCCAGCGCTGGGCATTGCCTTTACTCAGGCCAAGCGTTTTAAGCACGGTGGTAGCACTTTCACCATGCTGCACGCATAAATTTGTGAAAGTGTTCCAAAAGTTCAAAAAAATGCACCTCTCTTTCCATTTTGTATTGACGTAAGTGCACTTTTGTAGTACTATGAAGTTGCTAAACATCAGTATTAACGCGGTGCCCTCATGTCATAAGTGCATTATAGGGCATTTAAGTGCACTTTGCAAGTGATTTAATGCACTTTTCTGCACTTCTGCGTTTTGCACAAATTCCGGAGGTGCATTTTAGTGTTTTTTGATACGCTGCAAGCACTCTGCGATGAAAAAGGCATCGCAATGTCAGCACTGCTTGATCAGGTCGGGATGAGCCGCGGGAATATCGCGCGCTGGAAAGCGACCGATAAGCCGCCCAAACCAGCTACCTTAATAAAGCTGGCAGAGGCACTGGGCGTTGACCGCAAACGCCTGGAAGGGGCAGCTGAAAGCCAGGAAGCGGAGACAGAAATGTCTGCCCACGACATCCTGGACGATGTGGATATTGCTTTTTATGGTGAATACAAAGAGCTTTCCGAAGATGACAAAGCGGTGCTGCGCGATATGGTCAGGGTGATGCGAGATCGCCGGGCCAAGAAAAAGCAGGAGGAATAAATCCAGTGTTTCAGTTGTCCGACTTTTACGGATATTGCAAACAAAATGATGTGGATGTTATGCCGTTCGCAATGCTGCCGAGGGCGGCCTGTACCGTGCGGGATGGTCAGAATTATGCCGTTGTGCTGAATTTCAAGCGTCTGCATACCGTGCGCCAGATGCGCACCGCAATGCTGCATGAATCGGGCCACCTGCGTACCGGCGCACTGCATAAGGTGGACAGCCCGTTCCAGTTGGTGGAGCAGAACGAATACCGCGCGGATGCGGACGCATTCCGCCGCTGCCTGCCGCCGGACGAGATCCGCACGGCAATGCGGGCAGGCTACACAGAACCCTGGCAGTTGGCAGAATATTTTGACCTGGACGAAGACTACATAAAAAAAGCCCTGCACTACTGGACGCAGTGCAGGGGGATAAACTTTAATCAGTAAATCAAACCAACCAGGAGGGAAGTACCATGTGTTCGATTCCGGAACTAAAACCTCTTGAATTGTATATCGGGACAAGTGAAGCACAAAACGCAGTGGTATACCCGCTGGACCAGCTGCCGCATTTGTTGGTTTGCGGAATGAACGGGTGTGGGCGCTCCAGCTTTCTGCGGGCGCAGGCGGCAATTTTGGCACATGGGGCCCCGGCAGAGCAGCTGCGGCTGGTGCTGCTGGATGAAACCGGTGTGGAGTTTGTGCAGTTCAAGGAGTTGCCGCACCTGTTGGTGCCGCCGGTTTCCGTCCCGGAAAGGAAAGCCGGTGCTCTGCTTGCGCTTTGCATGGAATTGCAGTGGCGCTACTCTGTGTTTGCCAAGTGCGGTGCGCGGGAACTGGAGGACTATAACCAGCAGGCTGAAACGCCGCTGCCCCACATTGTTGCCGTAATAGACGGCCTGGAAGATCTGCTTGCGCAGAAAGAATGTGTGGGTCAGATACAGCAGATCTGCCAGAAGGGCCGCCCGGTGGGCATCCACATAATTGCGGCGGCCCGGCAGGTTCCGGAGGAAGAGATTGTTGCCGGATTTGCCAGCCGCCTTGCATTCCGCGTGGCAACAAAGAACGCGGCAAACCGGATGGGAGCCCCCGGGGCGGAACTGCTGCCGATCCCCGGAACGGCATTATTCTCTCCCATTAACTATGCAAACCCTGTGCGGGTGCAGACCAAAGAACTGACCGACGAAGAAATTGAAACCCTGATCGCTCCCGTGGCAACCGGGCACCACTATGATGACGATTTTGTGCGGGAAGCCAGCAGGGTAGAGAGCGACGAATGGCCAGACCCCATGTATGAGTACGCACGGCAGTGCGTGATTGAAGCAGGTTATGCCTCCACCAGCCTTTTGCAGCGGCGCTGCAATCTGGGGTATGCCCGCGCGGCCCACATTTTGGACCAGCTGGAACAGGCAAAAGTTATTGGCCCTTATGAGGGGGCCCAACCGCGGGTGGTGCTGCCGCCGTATGCAAAGCCCAGAGCACCGCAAATACCCAAAGCGGTCCCCGCAGCCAAAGGCATTAAGATCAATCGCAGCACGGCACCGCCGGTAAGCGCCCCGGTGACGGAACCTGCGCCGCCCCCGGCAGAAGAAACTCCAGCACAGCCACTGGTACCGGAAATTGTCGAAACGCAGCCGGAGGTTCCACGCCAGGTCTCCACGGTGCAAGGGTGCGATGACATGGAAGGCCATGATTTTGAACATTTGTGTGCGGATGCCCTGCGGGCCAATGGTTATAAACAGGTGAAAGTTACACAGGCCAGCGGCGATTATGGCATTGATGTTCTGGCGCAAAACAACGGGGTATCCTATGCCATCCAGTGCAAGCGGTACAATTCGCCCGTTGGCAACCATGCGGTGCAGGAAGCCTATGCAGGTGCCGCCTATTATGGCAGCAGCGTGCCGGTGGTTCTGACAAACCAGGACTTTACCCCAGCCGCCAGGGAGATGGCGGCCTCCCTGGGCGTAAAGCTTTGGGGGCGCAGTGAACTGGACGACCTGCTGCGCGTGTATGAATCGACAGAGCAGAGAAGAAAGCGGATGATCCTGAAAGTATTAAAGGTCGTCCTGAAAATTGCCCTGTATGCCATCGGAGCCGCCGCAGTTGCCCTGCTGGTTGTCGCGGCGGGAATCGTGGTTATTAGCGCATATGCCATGGTGTTTGCCGTTATTCTGATGTTTGCGCCAATCCTGGTTTTCTTCCGACCAAAAAAGAGAAGGCGCAGGAGAAGGTAAAAACAAAAAACGCCCCCGGTGTTGGCGCACCGAGAGCGTTTCCATAGATCAGCTTGCCCACAAAAGTGGATACAATACCAACCCAACAAATGTATTGTACCACCTCCGGGCAGGCTTTACAAGCAATGCTTGTAATTTCGCCTGCGGCGAAACCGCCTTGTGCGGTCACAGGCCACGCGTGGCCTGCGTTTGGCGCTCCCCACCCGCTTGCGCGGCTGTGGCCCCACACGCCAAAACCCGCAGCTTTACAACCCATACCTTGGAGGTGTATTTTTTTATGCCCAAACAAACATTAAAGCGCCGCGCAGATGGCCGCTACCAAAAGCGGATCACCCTGTCCAACGGCAAAACGCGCCTGGTGTACGGCCGCACCGAAGCGGAGCTGAAAGCCGCGGTGCGCTCGGTGCAGGCGCAGGATGAAGCGGGGCTGGAAGTGGGGGACCACACCCTTGTGGGCGAGTGGGCAAAAATTTGGCTGCGCTCTTACAAGCAGGGGCTGCGGCCCGCTACCACCAAAATGTACCGGGATGCCTACAATCTGCATATCATGCAGCATATTGGCTGCATGGAGCTGCAGGAAGTGCGGCCGGTACATATCCGGGCCATCATGGCAGAGATCACGGAGCAGTCGGAATCCCTGCAGCACAAGGTGCTGATCACGGTGCGGCAGATCATGCAGACGGCCCAAACGAACCACCTGATCCGCGATGACCCCACCGACGGCATCCGCATTACCACACACGCGCGCCCCAAGCAAAAGAAATACCTGACGCAGGACGAAGCGGAGGAGCTGCTGTCCTCCATTGCGGAGCCGCGGGCCAAAGTATTTTGCGCGCTGTGCTACTACTGCGGCCTGCGCAAGGAAGAGGCCCTTGGCTTGCAATGGCGGGACATTGGCCCGGCGGCACTGGTTATTAGCCGGGCGGTAACCTTTGCGGGTGGCAACCAGCCGGACCCCAGCATGGAGCTGAAAAACGCGGCTTCCCACCGCCTGGTGCCGGTGCCCGCCAAGCTGCGGGCCATTCTGGATGCCACGCCGCGCCTGGGGGAGCACGTTGTGACCAAAGCCGACGGCGGCGTGATGACGCAGTCGGCCTACAAAAAGATGTGGGCTTATTATGTGGCGGGGGTGTCACTGCTGCCGGTGCATGCCCACATGCTGCGCCACAGCTATGCCACCTGCCTGTACCACGCCGGAGTGGATCTGCGCACCGCCCAGCAGCTGCTTGGTCATGCCAGCATCGAGATGACGGCCCGCATCTACACCCATCTGGAAGCCGAAGACGGCCTGAAAGTAAGCGGCAAACTGGACGATTATTTCAACTCTGTCCCGCCCGCCGCGGATAGTACGGCGGGAACTGCCTGACTACAAACTGACTACATCCCGGAGCCATTCTGACTACTTTTGACTACCTGAGACTAACGGTAAAACGATAATTTGAACGTTGTATCGTTGCCAGGTACTGACTCTTAATCAGTGGGTCCTGGGTTCGAGTCCCCGATGGTGCACCATACCA
>ERZ894212.581-NODE-581-length-12067-cov-9.471528_pt1 | contig 12067 bp, 16 predicted proteins | sample MGYA00380289_ERZ894212 | MGnify/ENA primary metagenome ERZ894212 (study PRJEB32331, sample SAMN06328481) | human gut metagenome | biome: human gut microbiome; feature: stool | host: Homo sapiens | collected 2013-05-02 ... | reverse complement strand
ACGGTTCGAGACACTGAAAAACTTTCAGCCCGGCAAGTTTACACCCTTTACGGTCATGCTTGCATATGAGCTGGAATATCGTGTTATCATGCAAACCAAAGACTTCCGATGCGATCCCACGGACCCCAATTTCGCGATTATAAAGAAAATGCTGGAGATCTGTCAGGCGCACCCGGTCTACTATGTAGGAAATCCGCAGGAAGCATTTGTTAAAATGCTCTTTTCCGATAAACCGCGTATGTATATCGAATAAAAAGAAGAAGGCAACACAATGTACGACAGCCATATATTCTGCAAGGAATACAAGGATCTGAAAGATCAGATTGTGGATATTGTGAATGGAGACACCGAAGATTATGACATCGATGCTCTGGCGGAGCACATTCAGGAACTGTATGATAATGGCGAAATGTCCTCGTCACAGTATGATGATCTCATGAGCTACATACAGGATTTACAGTAATATAAAAGAAACATACATAACGAATAAGCGCAGGCACTCGCACCTGCGCTTTCTTATCATTGTTCCTGTAGTATACTGCTGTCGCTTCTTTCATTTCTTTTTTATTCTTAATTTTTGAAATCAGCATTGTAACCGTTTATGGCCTCTGCAAGTTCATTTTCCAGATCTGCATTCCACAGTTTTAATTCTGACAGCACCACTACCCGATACAATTCTACATATTTTCTGATGTAAAATCCACACTGGCCGCCCGTCATTGCATCTTCTTTTTTCGCATCAACATGAAGCATTTTATTTCTTGTGTTGACAGTCCTTTTTAGAATTTCAGGAATATTATCGCCATTAAACGCTGTTCTTCCGTATCCTTGTATCACCGAATCTATCTTATCCTTGAAGGAGGGAATACTCGGTATGGAAATTTTATACTTGCAGCCACATTGTGGGCATTTTGTATTCCTCTGTTTTGGCGGCTGTGAACAATTAATTTGGATTTTTTGCAATGATGCAAGATACTCTGATAACGGCTCAAATATCTCTGAGAATAATGCCAACCTCAAATCGGCTGTCAAGCCATCACCGAACCCGATATAATAAAACATCTGATCCATTTGTAATGCCTTTTTATCGTACCTCTCCCATGCACAAAAACCTCTTTTATAGGCCATATCATTCACTGGTTGACTGAATATTGTATATGCCCGTTTACCTTCATAATATGACAGCATGTTTTCTCTCATCTCAGCCGTGATATCAATACCGTCTACTTCATATTTATTCATTTTGAAAAAACGGCCATCAAAAAGACATTCATACCTCAGAATTTTGCAGAGTATCGCATGTACCCTTTCAAAAGGTACCGAATCTGACAGCTTTATCGTTATTGATTTCTGATTCAGCTTGGTTAAGATTTCTATGTCATAATTTATTTTGGACCTCTTCAGTTCCCAGTTCCTTTCAATGGCGTACGGAAGCAGGCTTTTGCCATCGTAAAGACCATGATATTTTACTTCCGTACAAGGTCTCTTTTTTAATGTATTTTCCATATAATTGCTCTACTCCATTCAATGAGGTATTTATAAGGTGTACATAAAAAATCTCTATACGAACAAATCCCAAGTCAACCGCCGCGCGACACTGACATGGGATTTTATTTATAATTTCCGATCAAATATACTACTGTTCTATTCTGTAAACCGAATCACGTCATTCGGTGTGCAATCCAGATAGGTGCAGATACGCTCCAATGTAATCAACGTGATGTTCATGTTCTTTTTCAGACGATCAAGCGTATGATTATCGAGGACCTTATCCTGCAGAATCATATATTGCGTTATTCCGCGTTTGCGCATTGTGTCCCACAGCGGGCTGTAATCAACCATGACAAGTCCTCCTCCTGCGAACAATCATAGCTGATTTTCTTTCAGATCAATATTGTGTATATATCCACAATACGATATACTATTCATAGTACAGCTGAATTTTTCTTGAAAACAGAATTAAAATAGTTCTTTTGGATATCGGCAGAATACAAAAGCATTGTCAGAAATCACCCAAGGAACTATAATAAGTCTATAGCGCAAGAAAAAGGGCTAACGAACAAAGGAGGAACATTATGGGTAAAAAGCAAATTTACAAAAAAGCGATAGCTCTGTCACTGGCAACGGCCATGGTAGCAGGTTCTGCAACAACCGCATTGGCCGGGCAATGGAAACAGGATGCAAACGGATACTGGTGGGATGAAAACGGCAGCTATCCGAAGAATGAATGGAAATGGCTGGATGGTAATGGGGACGGCATTTCCGAGAGTTATTATTTCGGTGCAGACGGTTACCTCTTAACCAACACCACAACCCCGGACGGCTATACTGTAAATGCAGACGGACAGTGGGTAGAGAACGGCGTGGTAAAGACGCAGGGGACTGTAAAAAGTACCGGTTCAACAGGAAAAACCCAGTCTTCCGCAAAATCCAACGTCAAACAGTCGAGTCTTGTCAGCTATATGAGAGATGTCGATAAACCGGAGAATACTACAAGAGTAAACCCAGTTGGAACTGGTGTCGTATTTCCAACAACCGATTTGAAAGTTGGCGACAATATGTACTGGCGCAACTGGAACGGTGGTAACGAATATATTCTGTATTATCACGGAAAAACAGATACAAAAGCAGCGGGAGATATCGGAGATCCGACATCTGCAGGTTACCAGATGAAACTTTATCCGAATGCGCAGTCGTACTGGACGTTCGATAAATGGACGACTCCTGACGGAATGACAATCGATTACCTGTACCGCGTACTGGATGAAAACGGCAAAATTAAAACTGCCACTGCAGAAGAGCTTGGCTTGACCTATGAAGGCGGCAAGGTGCGTGATGTAGCGTATGATAGTAATTATCCACTTAAAAGGGTTGTGGATCTGTATGCACTGAATATTGAAGCAACTAAAGACTGGCTTGAAAAATATTCGGAAATTAATCATCACGGACTCGCGGGGCATAATCAGTTTATCACAAACTATGGTTATTACATCGCACAGCTGACCGGTCAAACAGATCCATTCAATCGTGTAAATTCCATGACAGACGAAGAGAAAAAACAGGCCGATGAAGTTATTGCTGTGTTGAGGAACTGGTTAAATAGTTTTGATTTCGAACATGCAACAGAACCAGAGAGACTCGCAAAGATTTCAGAATTGTTAATCGGATCAAAATACGACGATGAAGTAAAAAACAATCCAAGTCTGCATACGTACGATAAATTTTATCAGGTGCTTATCAACAAAAAGGGCGTATGTATTGATTTTGCTGATACAGGACATCTGCTTGCAACGCTGCTTGGTTTAAAATGCGCCGTTGTCGGGGACGCAGTACACGCATGTTGGATTGTACAGGCAGACGGCGTTCCGCATATGGCTGAAAACGGAGCTATCGACCTCGTTAATGATTGGAGAGAAACTTCAAAACTCGGAACAAGACAGTCTTACAATTTCAATTTCGGTGAATACATTAAATACGAATAAATCGTTTCTCCAACACAAGGACTTTCTCTAAGAAATTAGAGGAAGTCTTTTTTGTATGTATAACAAAATCACATCAAAACCAAATTTGCATCATTTTTCTCCATAATTAGCCTATAAAAAAAAGGAAGGAAGGAGAATCTATGCAAAAACATAAAAAAGGGAACTGGAAGCGTCCGGTTGCCGGGCTGCTTGCTGTATTGCTCGCAACTGGTACCATTGATATCCGTCAATTTGCATCATTGACATCCTATGCGTATAGTAAAGACTACGGAATTTGCACGGATAACCATCTGTACAGCGACACCGGCGCGAACTGTAGCGGTGATATTTATGTACGCACCACGGAATTAACACAGGATTTGCAACATGAATCAGACGCATGCAAGATAATAATCATTCATAATCTTTCCTTATATTGTTCTTTAGACCAATATATAGTTTCGTAGATTCTGTATTGCATCCTGCCCAACAGATATAATACCTTTAGACCAATTTTTTGTGCTAAAGGAGATGTACGATGGATTTAAAAGCAGTAGGATTGCGTATTAAGACCGCAAGGGAAGCAAAAGGCTTGACACTGGAAAATCTGGCTGCCATTGTCGATCTCAGTTCAACACATATAAGTGTCATTGAACGCGGTATGAAAACTGTAAGATTAGATACGTTCGTCGCCATAGCAAATGCTTTGGATGTCTCCGCGGATACCCTCCTGGTTGATGTTGTCACTCATTCCGTGGATGGATTGGCGAATGGTCTACCGGAAGCAATCCATACTCTTCCACCGGATGAACAGAAAAGATTGATGAAAGCTCTCAAGGCTTATCTCGAATAGGAGGATCTCTGTGATCCTCCATTTTTGTCGTTTTTTGTCGAAACACGTCGAACGAAAATAATTTCTTTCCCATCTTTTATATGCTATATTTGTTCTAAAGAACAATATATAAATCTATGGAGAATATGCTTTATGGAACAGAATGAACTTTTGGAAAACAATGAAAACGATAATGTACTCGAATTTGATTATACCGGTACGGATCAAGCCGGTAATTTAGCCGACATGGCAGAAAACCTCTCACAAGAAGAAGCTGCGGCCGCTATAGAGGCTATTGAAAAAGTACGCCGGGAACGCGCTGATGATGCGGTACGGGATTTCAGAGCATGGTTTGATGCGGCTCTTCTGCCGATCCTGAAGGGATTTGCAGAACTGGCCGGTGCCAAATTGACTATCCGGCAGGACCATTTTCATGATATTACCGCGGTCTTTACCGGTCGGTGCGGGTTTGATATCACGGCTGCTCAGAAGCGGATGCGCATGGCCATGGCTGTGGCGGATCATATCAGCGTCAATAGATGGTCCGGCAGTGATGAAGTGGAATTTTCTCTGATATTTGGATTTCCAGAAAATGAAGAATAAAATTCCCAAAGTAATGGAGTTAGTGTGATTTTACACTGACTCTATTTTTTTTAATTTAATAAATCATAATTACAGACTTGGTAAATTACAGATTTTTGATTATAATGTAAAGCAATAAAAGATAAACCTACAAGGAGAATTAGATATGAAGAATAAACGAAAATTTTCTATTTTTATAAGTTCTACCTATGAGGACCTAAAAAATGAAAGACAAGCATTAATAGGCGTAGCACTAGAGAACAATCTCATTCCTGTAGGAATGGAACAATTTCATGCGGCTCCTACAAGTCAATGGAATGTTATAACAAAAATGATTGATGAGTGTGATCTATATCTCCTTGTTATTGGTGGTCGATATGGATCAATAGATGAAGAAACTGATATAAGTTATACGGAAAAGGAATATAATTACGCAAAAAGCAAGGGGATGCCTGTACTTGTATTGATTAAAAAATCTACGGCTATTACAGAAAGTGAAAAAGATACTGGCGATGACAAATATGATAAAATGAAAAAACTTGATGCGTTTAGAGAAAGGGTTAAGAAGGAAAAAAATACTGTCGATTTTTTCACAGATTTAAGTAATCTAAAGTATGTTGCATCACCAACATTTAGAAATGTCATCGACTATGTCGGTGATAGTGCCGGATGGGTTCGATATCGAGATCTAATGGATGTAATTAACGAAGAGGTAGAAAAACACAATAAAACAAATACTGAACTTGGAGAACATCAGCAGAAAACGTTAGAAGATATGAAGGCGATGCTTTCTCAATTTAGCAGTAGACTTACTGAATTAGAGAATAATCAGTTAACTTGGGAAGAAATTCCTACCGCAACTGATGAAGATATCAATAAATTGTTTAAATGAGGTGCCAATAATAAAACAGGGATTGAGGGAGGAGCAAACCGCTCCCCACACCTCCCTGTTTCATTACCTTAGCGTCTCTTTCTTATAGAATACACAGATACCGCACTGGAACTTCTTTAGTCAACCATACCCCATTTACCGACAAATAGAACTGATAACCATCCTCCGTCATCTGCTTTGTATTTACCCGATATACAATCGGCTTTCCATGCCGGCTACCGACTGTTTTCGCAGTTTCATAATCTTTTGACAGATGCACATACAGCCTGGATTTCGGAATTAATCCAATTTTATTGATAGATTCCACATACTTCTCTCCCGTTCCATGCCATAAAACATCCGGCGGGGTCTTTTGCTCCAGTTCCACATCCACTGGAATGGAATGTCCCTGGTTTGCCCGGATCAGCGTTTTATCCTCATTGAAGGAGTACCGCTGCTTGGAATCCGTCCGTACAATTTCTTCCAGCATCTGCATGTCAAATGGTCTGCTCTTCGCTATCCCGGCAATCAGATCTTCCGTACGGGTCCAGCCGTGTTCATCCAGTTTCATGCCAATGGCTTCCGGATGATGCCGCAAAATCAGTGATATGAACTTTCCAACATTGTCCTTTTGTCCCATGCTGTCACCACCCTCCCGGTTCTATAAGCTTAATACATCGTAAATATCATTAACGTTATAATCCGGAGCAAAGTCCGGGGCTACATCTATGATTTTCTGGATCAACGGCACGTCCTGCTCAACAAGATCATTTGCAATTTCCTCCGCCGAGGAGAATTTCTGCATCTTTGCGCAGACCTGCTTAATTAACAGCATGGTGCTTCCCATTGCTACGCCTTCCTTATATAATTCCCTGTATGTTTCTCCGTATCTTTCTCCGTGCGCTCTCTCATAAGCGTCCCGATACGATTGAAATCGCATCATTCCGATTGTACGACACATAACTTCACTCCTTCTTCAAACATAATCGCAATACCGGTAAAAAGGGCAGGCTCCTGATGAAGCAGAGATGTAACCTTCCCAGTTATCAGGCTCTGCCATAACTCTCAAACCCAATCTCTTTTACACGCCTTCTCTGAAACCCTGTATTCGCTATACATCTTCAGACTTTCCTTTCTTCTGACCGGGCTCTCCAAAAACTTTCTTTAAGACGGCCGGTTCTCCTGTCTTCCGGTACTCCTTTTCAACCGCCTTATATTCCTTTTCCGTCAGTTTCAGCGGTTTTTTTATCATGTGGGAAAGCCCGTAGATATCCGCCTTGGTGGTATGGGGAACAATCGACACAATTTCCGTAAGGGAATAGCCCTTTTTAATCATATTGGCGCATACTTCCGCGCATACCATTGTGGCCTTATTTTTCGAAACCAGATCCAGAAAGTGTTTCTTCGTCTCCCAGGCATCGACTTCGCGGGCGTACTTTAATGCCTTGGCAATACAGAGCTTTGGATCATCCGTATTTCTGATCTCCTCCACCCATGACTTGCGTTTCTCCTCAAAATCATCCACGGAAAGTCCCTGATAGGTGCTGTCTTTAATATCATGCAACAGGTATTTATAGGATTTTCTTCCCCACATGGTCAGGCAAAAGCAGCGATCCAGAACCGGCGTGAATAACACCTGGAGCAGATAATCCGGGGCCGGGTCCGCTGACACGGTTGCACCTTCAAGGGCATTCATTGAAAAACTCTCCTCGGAAAGCATATCCTCAAGCATATCCTGCAATTCCATCACCTCATCGGCATCCATATACACATGGTTCTCTCCCATAGCTTGTCTCCTTTCGATTCTTTACGCTCCCAATACCCGCTTAAATACCTTGAAATTCGTGTCATCCCGTGGCGGGCAATACACAGCAAATTCAATAGCGTTAAATGCGTGCAGATAATCCGCAATCACTTCTTTCGCCGCTCTTGCAACCACTTCCGGCTTATTCTGAAACGCTCCGCACCCGAATGCGCCCAGAATTATGACTTCATTGCCGTTCAACGCAACTACATCCAGAATTCTTGTCAGCCTCTTCTTATGGATCTCCAGAAGTTCCTTATCACTTACTTTAACAGCCCGGTCACCGTTACCCTGGTTGAACCGATTACTTGGCCTCTCCCGCAGGTTCGGTGCCGCGCAGGTGATCACATCCACATCATACCAGTCTTTCTCATCCATCAGCTTCGGCTTGTTCATATCCGTTTTGAATACGGTCACGTCCGGCGTATAGATGATATCCGCATTGTTGATCGGATTCTTCGCATTCCGATGAGAGTAATAGAAACCTCTCATCATTTCCGGTACGCTCAGGCAGAAATACAGCCCGGAGCATCTGCACAGGCATTCTTCCTGCGCACTGGATCCTCTCGTCACGCCGCCGCCCGGATTGGTCGCGGAAGCAAAGTTATGTACCGCCACCTTCTGGCCTGCATAACCTGCAGCCGCCTCGAAAGTACGCTTTGCGGATACGATAATCTTCGCCCCATCTGCGAAACGCGCCTTATCCACGGCAGCCAGATCTGTGCTTTCCAGAATCAGTTTCTGGTTTTTCACTGACCGCGCAAGCGCATCCTTAATCTTTCCGTTTATTTCACACAGTCTTTTTGTATCTTCAAAAATTTCCACATTCTCAAAATTGCTCATATGCTTATCATTCCTTTTCTCTTCTGTTTCCTAGTTTCCAACGTATTTTGAATAGATTGCGTTCCTGCAGTCCGCAGGCATCCTGCCATCCTCAAGCAGACAGTTCCTTCGTGAAAATACCGTGGTTGCATCAGAATTCCCCCGGATTTCATCCATGCATGACTGAACCCGCTCAATCGGCAGATGAAGTTTCCTGGCAATATATTCCTGTCCAAACCCATGGCAACCTGCCTCGCAGATCATCTCCTTTTCCGGATTTTTAATCCATTCTCTGATTTCCTTAAGAGACAAACCCGCCAGATACGCAATCTCAGATGCTGTTTTTCCCTCCTCCATGGCAATCCGGATCCACAAAGAAAGTCCCTGAATGACTTCAAAAAGATAAGCGTTGTTCAAATCTGTGTTGATCTTTTTGCGCACATCGCATTCTTCAACCAGAACATCCGCTTCTTCCCGTGAAATCCCGACGGTATTGGCGATTTCATTTGCGTATCTCATATGATCTGCAAGAAGCACCTGGCGCACAACCCGGATTGTGGCGTCTTTTCTTACTCGCTCCGTATAAACATGGATGTCATCCTTTTTGATATCAAAAGGAATTTCTGCCTCTTCCAGAAGATCGGAACGCATTCCCATTTCCTTTTCTTTTGCAAGAATCTGTTTCAGCTTATCCCATTGCGTACTCAGATTCCAGGTGACCATGCATGGAAAGAGTCTTTCTCCATCCGTCCAGAAACGTTTATCCTTTTCCGTCAGTTGAAAGAGTTTCTGTTTCCTGTGATTTTCCAGATTCTTTTCAAGTTCTTTTACCAGAATTACCTTATCCCTTGAATCAACTTTATCAAATTTTAAAAGGACGCCGAGCATCCCGGCCATGCAGCCACTTATATAAATGTCTTCTACAAATGAGCCGTGGTACCTGGATTTTCGGCACGACTTCAGTGCACTTTCTTTTGCATCGCAAAAGGTTACCCAAAGATTTGAAGCATTTTCATCCGTCACCTGCACAAGCTCCCTCTCTGGAAGATTTTTGTATTCACTGTTTTCAAACATAATCCACACCCTCCTTAAGTCAGATTTCTCTGGATAATGGCTACGGGATTAGCAGATTTGGATAACCTGTTCATACACAACAGTATCTTTTTCCGTAATACGACGGTCCACATGATGGTGACCGAAAAACCAGCGGTCGTAGTCTGTTTTCTTTTTCACTTTTTCCAAGTATTTAGTCAATGGATCCGGCGACAGAAGCCCGCCGCCCAGAATTGCCAAGGTGGAAGACGGTCCGTCATGGGAAAAAATAAAATCCGCTTTCCAATTGTGAGCTTTTAACGTTTCCAGTCCATGCAGCATTTCCAATCGGGTCGGCATTTCTGACCGCCACCAGTTCACCTCTTCGATTCTGGCGCAGCAATTTGTTGTACGCAATATTTTTAATTTTTCGTAAATCAGCGGATCGTCCGGCTGTAGAATACCTGCCGTATAATCTCGTTTCAATGCGGAATCCGTAGCAAAACCGTCAATGTCATGTGACCTTGCGCCACCGAAAGCAAAGACCTTTTTTCCGCTCAGATTGAACATCTCGCCTCGCATCAGATGAATAACGTGCTCACGAATTTTATGAACGCGGCCACCGTGCCACTCTTCTACTGGAAGTGAGTTGAGTCTGGTAAAGTTTTATAGCAATAGGTAAACTTTTGATATAGTCTCCAGTTTTTCCCCTGCTCCAAACCGTACATGAGACTTTCACCTCATACGGCTTTCCATCAATTACAATTGTTAATTATAGTGGTTATCAACTTTAGTTACTTGCTTAGGTTAATTATTTTGTTTCCTGCTAACTTCCGAAATTTGTTCAATACAGCTTATAAAAGTTATTACCATTTTTACTTTGAGCGTATAATTTATCTGTGATTTTACTCATGTCATAATACGCTTCTTCTGCTCTAAGTCTTGTTTCTAAAGCCAAGTCGTCAACCTCCTTCTCAAAAGGATAGTTTCTCTTAGTCTTACTCGAACCAACTTATAATTAACCCAAAATAATTATTCAATTGTAATTGACTAAAGGCTATCCCTCAGCTGTGTTTCCATAGCTTCATTGGTACTGTGCCTTCGCTCTCATTGGAATTAAAATGAGTTATAGTCAAATTCTTTTCCTCATTAACCGAACATCTCATTGATTATATGATTTTCATTTCGGTTTCCAACTTTCCACGTTCCAATTTCTCTATCCATCATATATGAACTTAGGATTCCTCTATGAACCTTCCACATACCTTAGTCCTGTAAACTAACAAGGTCTTTCATAACCACGATTCTTACTAAACCCCATGCAGATAGTACAAAAGTACTAAATATCTTTCGATATTTTCGGCATTTAGATTCTTTACTTCGAGGATTCGTCAGCCAAGCATTACTTGTACATACTATCCATATTCACCTTTTTCGGATGCCCGGCCTATCGTAAACCATATATTACTTCCAAATTTTCAAGCAGGCGGACTCTAGTCACTTTTATACCAACTTATACTCATATGTTTTCTTACTTAGGTCTCTTCAGCCGTCTTCAACGAGCTTCATACAATAATATATAATCACTATTATCGCATGTCGTAGTATTAGCAATAGTCCTTCAGGGCGTTACTCCATCATTTGACTATTCAAGAAATTAGTTCTTTTTCTTTAAACAAAGAAACGGTTAATCTTTTCAATTAACAACGTGTCGCACCATGATTCCCATCCACGAAAAGGGTAGTGTATGGTTTGTTCTCCAGCCAGTCGAGCCACCAGGTTTCTCTCTTGCTTTCCCGGTCTTCCGCCCATATCAGCCCAAAATCACCGCAGATAATAACATAATCATTCCGAGTCATTTCTTTTTGTTCCGGGAAATTTTCCATACTGAACCGATCCGCCTCTGCGTGAATGTCCCCAGTTACATAAATCATTGTTTCAGTTTCCTTTCAATTTTTTCGTTGCAACTATATCATCATCGAATTCGATTTTCAAAACAGCGGTTTCTGCGGATAACGTTTTAAGTAAAATTTTCACTTGGGCGTTCCTGACCAAAATTTTGAAGCACTTCATAACAATTCCAGTATTTTCCAAAACCGTTGCCGCCACTATATCACCGCAACTCATAATTTGCAATAGGTCATTTTTGAGCCCAAACAGCAAAAGGGACATCAGATTTTTACATCCAATGTCCCTGTTTCCTGTATAATAGAATTTGCTTTTTTTTAACTGCAACTCTCTGTTTCCTATATAATAGAAATTACGTTTTATAAAATATGACCGCTTATTTCCGACACAATAGAAATACAATTCATCCTATTTTTAACGCTTATTTCCTTTATAATAGAAAAAGATGTCCGTTTTCGCCTATCTTGTTTCCTTTATAATAGATTGTTTCCTTTTGGAATAGAAATAAACATATTGCTTTCGCTTCCCCTACGCCTCATCAATCGCATGCCCGATATCATGGCGCATATATTTGTTAGCGAAATCGATCCACTCGGTCGCCTTGTATGCATTGGCGCGCGCCTCTTTCAGGTCTTTGCCCTTTGCAGTAACGCCCAGCACTCGACCGCCGTTTGTCACGATGTCGCCGTCCTCATCAAACTTCGTGCCCGCGTGGAATACATAGTATCCGTCTGCGTCCTTGAACTTCTCCAGGC
>ERZ894212.575-NODE-575-length-12140-cov-8.920728_pt1 | contig 12140 bp, 9 predicted proteins | sample MGYA00380289_ERZ894212 | MGnify/ENA primary metagenome ERZ894212 (study PRJEB32331, sample SAMN06328481) | human gut metagenome | biome: human gut microbiome; feature: stool | host: Homo sapiens | collected 2013-05-02 ... | reverse complement strand
ACCGTAACATTATCAATTGTGATACCGCCCTTGATGTCTAAATAATCACCCGGCCGGGTGCTCGGGCAATAGCTGCCGGTTATGGTTTTTCCATTAAGCTGATTTACATTACTGCTATTAATGGTCAGAGGCTCATTCAGGTTATACACCTCGCCTGCCAGAGTCATCAGCTGCATCTCTCCTACGAGAACGCAGATTTCCGGAAGCTCTGCCTCCTCTCCCACTGAATACTCCTCCGGCAGAACCGGTGTGTAGACATAGGCACAGCCGTTGTAGTCCTGGTTCGTCTCAGCATAGCCCGCCCAGGTCTTCATCGAGGTCTCAACCGGCTCGCCGTTTTCGTCAAATTCTTCGAAATAGTCTTTTTCGGAAATGCCGCCGTGGAACTCCGGAAGGTCACTCTGCTCTTCGTCCAGTTTCCAGGTTATGCCGGAAATCTGCCAGACTGCCGTTTCCGCCTCTGTATCTTTCTCTGTGCCCTTATCCACTGCTTCCACCAGATGCACGTTCTGGCTGTCTTCCGCCAGCGTTTCATCTGCCTCTTCCACCTCAACCTCCAGTGTATCCGGCAGGACGATATCGCTTTCTTTCGCGCCAAGAGGTAGCTTCTGCACCGCAACCGCCTCATCTAACTCCGAAAATCCGATGATCGCCGGACCTTTTTCCTCCGGAAGCACCGTCACCTCGATGCTTGGCAAAAAGCCGGTATCCAGTTCATAGCGGCTGCTTTTCAATTCCGCATCAAACACATAGATACCCGGTGTTTTTCCATCGTATGTATCTTTCTCACTGAAGGTCTCATCCAGCACCCAGCGGACCTTTACTTCCTTCCAGTTTTTATCGGTTTTCGTCCCGTCCGCATCGGATGGGGATGCTTTCTGCTCAGTGTCATCCTCCCCTATTTCCAATTTTTCTATAACATCTGCCTCAGATGGGGACGCTTTCCGAACTGTACCATCTGTTTCAGATGAAGAAAGCGTCTGAGACCTTTTTTCTGTTTCCACTTCACCGTCTCCGCTTTGAAGCTCCGACGGCGTAGCAATCTTTTCCGCACCATCTTTATCTTCTGCACTGTCTTCTTCATCCGGTGCTTCTTCCTCCAAAACCCGCACTTTCAGCTTGTCCGGCAGCTCCAAATCCTTATATTTCGTTCCATACGGAACCTCCTGATGCAGGATTTCATCAGAAAGCTCCTTCACTTCCTCGATATACTGCACCGAACTGCCTGCCAGCACCTGCGGGTGCCAGTCACATGTATTCCATATCATTACCGCCGCCAGCGCCGCTGCCAGGGCACGCTTATATTTCTTTTTCATGCTGTTTTCCCTCCATCTATTCTGAACGAATTTGTCTATTTCAGTCTGTTTTCCACCTAAACAAAATACTTTTTCTTCCGATCCAGCAGGCTTTCGCTGCACGCCGCCAGAAGTTCTTCTAATTCTTCTTTTTTCGTCGGAAATACCCCGAATGCGGTCACATGGAGCCGCCAGGATTCAAGGGCATTGTCCCGGCCGGAAAGCCAGATTAAGGATGCCGCCGGGTTATTTTCCCGGATTTTTTCTACGATTTCCACTCCCTGTCTGCCCTGCACGGACGCCAGCATAATGAGGTAGGGATTCCCCTTTACAAAATGCAGATATGCGTCCAGATCGCTGATATACGTGTGAATCATCGGCCATCTGCGGTTTTCAGTCAAAATTTCACACAGCATTTTTTCCAGACCTTCAATGTCGACCGGTTTTTCTCCATATATCACTACCCGTACCATATTCCACCTGCCTTTTTTGATTTTTCTGTAACGATATTTCATTTACATTTCGGGTCATAACTTTTATACTATAAACATACCAAATGAGCAATTTAATGAAAACCACATCGACGCAAACGGTCAAACCTCGACCTAAATGGTCACGGTTTTGAATAAAGGAGGCGGTTGAGCTTTGATGCATTTTGCGATTGTTGAAGATTTGAAGATAGATCAGAAGCATCTGATTCATTTGATACAGGAGAACTTGGAGAAGCATGGGGAAACGGCGCACTTTGACTGCTACGAGAGCGGCGAGGCGTTTCTGGAAGCGTTCCGTCCGGGACTTTTTAATGCGGTTTTTATGGATATTATGCTGGACCGGAACGGGCGCAATGGCATTGACACGGCGCTGGAGCTTCGCAAGAGCGCAGAACGTCTCCCGATCGTTTTCACCACATCAGAACGCGATTATTCGCTGCAGGGTTACCGTGCCCATCCGCTTGATTATCTCTTAAAACCGGTTGAGGAAAAGGCGCTTGCCTGGTGTCTCGATGAGATCCGGACATTTCTCGCCGCGCCTGCCTACATCGAAATTCAGGCGGCGCTCGGACGGGGACAGTCATCCACGCAGCGGATTCTGCTTGATGATTTTCTGTATGCGGAGACGCAGAACCACCGGCTGATCATCCACACCAGTTCCGGTGACACCGCCACACGGATTTCTTTTTCGGAGCTGATGGCACTGCTCCCGAAGGGCAGACGTTTTTACATGAGCGGACGCGGGCTGCTTATCAATTTTTCACAGGTTGCCTCGGTGGACGAGGACGGTTCTGTCCATCTGAAAAACGGCAGCTGCTTTTTCTGCAGCCGCCGGAAGAAAAAAGAGACAAAAGAAGCATTTGCAACCTACTTATTTGACACATTGCGGAAGGGAGGTACTCTATGAACTGGTCTGTGTTTGGCAAGGCATTTCTCTGTGAAACAGTCTATGCCATTCCTTTTTTTATTTTATCGATTCTGCCATTTAAAAAGCAGCTGCGATTTCCGGTCAAAATCCTGATTCTGTTCATTTTTATCGGTCAGCTGCTCCAGTCCTCCCTGTATACCTACCTGATCAGCCACGGTAAACCGACCCGCGTCACCGACACGGTATTTGCCCTCGTTTCCCTGGCGATCTATTTTTTATGTGTGAAAGCTAATTTCTGGAAACTTCTGTTTCTGGGAGACTTCATCCTGAATTATTTTGTCACGGTCCGCGGCATCTGTTTCTTTCTGGAAAGCCGTCTATTTTACGATCCCAGCATTACCTATTATTCACTCCGTGATGAAAGCCTGCTGCTCATCTCGATTCTTCTGCTTCTGACGCTCCCGCTCGGGCTCAAATTTATGAAAAATGCCACGGAACGCGTTTTTCAGGTAGACAGCTCCGCATTCTGGCAGAAAGTCTGGTTTATTCCATTTTCATGTACCCTGATTATCTGCGCTTATAACTTTGATTTAAACATTGATACCGTCCGCAAGTTCCGTTTTATCCTCACGCGGCTCTGGCTCTTTGCCATGACAATTCTCATTTACTATGTCCTTTTGGAAGCGCTCAATGCAGTCCGCCAGCAGGCCAGCTGGAAGAACGCGCGGCGCAGCAGGACACTCTCCTGGCGATGCAGTACACACAGTATCAGCAGCTTTCCCACCACATTGAAGAGGTACGGGAGGCGCGCCACGACCTGCGCCAGCACTTAAATCTCATCGAGCATTACCTGCAGAGTGGGAAAACGGAGGATCTGAAAGCCTATATCGAACAATACCGCATGACGCTTCCGCCGGACACCGCGCGGACCTGGTGTGAAAATTATGCGGTCAACACGATTATCAGCTATTACGGTGAGGAGGCGCGCAAGGCGTCGGTCGATTTTTCGGTCCGCATCCAGCTTCCGCCATCTCTCCCGCTGCGTGAGCCGGAGCTCTGCTCGATCTTCGGCAATCTTCTGGAAAATGCCCTCGATGCCTGTCGGGAATGTACGGACAGCGCGCCGTTTATCCGCATCTGCGCCCAGGAGGATGCCAGTCACATCGTGATCGCCGTTGACAATACCTGCTGCCATCCGCCGATCGAGGAAAATGGGCGGTTCCGCTCGACCAAACATGACGGGCTCGGCACGGGAACCGCCTCCATCCGTTCGATCGCGGAACGGTATCAGGGCGTGGCGGATTTCCGGTATGAGGACGGGATCTTTTATGCATCAGTGATGTTGAAATTTGATTCTAAAATTTCTCACGGAAATCCTTGAAAAATGATTGACTTTCATCGTGTCAGGACGCATAATATAAATAATAATCATTATCAATATTATTTAGAAAGATTGGAGTGTCGCCCATGAAAACCTTAAAATACAGCCGTCAGCGCGAATCGATCAAAGCCTGCCTGATGAGCCGGAAGGATCATCCGACCGCCGACGCCCTTTACACCAGCATCCGGGAACAGTTTCCGAATATCAGCCTTGGAACCGTTTACCGCAATTTAAACCTGTTAGTTGAGCTGGGCGAGATCCGGAAGCTGTCCTGCGGCGACGGCACGGATCATTTCGATTATGATACATCCCCACATTACCACTACGTCTGCCGCCAGTGCGGACGGGTCATGGATATTCCGATGGAAGCAACCAAGGAGCTGGAGACAGCCGCCAAAGAATTTGTGCCGGGAACAATCGACGACCATACCGTGTTTTTCTATGGGATATGCGATGAGTGTCTGAAAGGGGAAAGGCGCTGACCGGGTATGAATACATCACCAGCGAAAAAGTTCTGAGAATATCCAGGTTATCGATAAAAATGAAAAAATAAGAATTATTTCTATTTTTCTATTGACAAACGCAGGAATCTATGATATCTTAATATCAATAATCATTACTGATTTCATTTAAGCCAAATAAACGATTTCGTTTTAAAAGCTCCTATGAAACAGAATGGTTGCAAGCAACTTTACTATCTATTTATTGTTTCTATAAAACACGAAATTAAAAATTTATTTTAGAAAAGGAGAATTGACTATGAAGAAATTTGTCTGTACAGTATGTGGTTACGTATACGAGGGTGAGGCTGCTCCGGAAAAATGTCCAGTATGCGGCGCTCCGGCTTCCAAGTTCAAAGAGCAGTCCGGCGAGATGACCTGGGCGGCTGAGCACGTAGTTGGTGTGGCACAGGGTGTCAGCGAGGATATTCTCGAAGATTTAAGAGCTAACTATGAAGGCGAGTGCAGAGAAGTTGGTATGTACCTGGCGATGGCACGTGTAGCTCACAGAGAGGGCTATCCGGAGATCGGTCTGTACTGGGAGAAGGCAGCTCACGAAGAGGCTGAACACGCTGCTAAGTTTGCAGAGCTTCTCGGCGAGGTTGTAACTGATTCCACCAAGAAGAACCTGGAGATGCGTGTAGAGGCTGAGCACGGCGCAACCGAGGGCAAATTTGACCTTGCAAAACGTGCGAAAGCTGCTAACCTGGATGCAATCCATGACACCGTTCATGAGATGGCTCGTGACGAGGCTAGACATGGCAAGGCATTTGAGGGTCTGTTAAAGAGATACTTCAACTAATCTGAGTGAATAAATGGACAGCGCATTACGGCGCTGGTGAATAAAAGAGAACGGATGAGGGCGTGTGAAAATGGAAAATTCCTTTTTCATACGCCCTGTTTATTTTATGCAGATTTGATTTATGTCTCTGTTCAAAAAGATGCCAAAATCTTATCTATCGTCTCCTTCTCCATCTCCCCAATCGGAATCATCTCTGCTGGTACGTCCTCATATGGCAGCAGCGCTTTCTCATACCAGGTAACATCGTGCCATTTTCCGCTCTTATAACCGGTATTTTTGCACACGCCCATCGTCCGGAAGCCGCATCCATTATGCATCGCATCGCTCTTCACATTCGGACTTGTCACCAGACTGTAGACGGTGTGGACGCCCTGTGCCTTTAAAAGCTCCAAAAGCACCAGAAGCATCCGTTTGCCGATGCCCTTCGACGTCACCCGACTGTCCAGATATTCAGAAAGTTCCGCATTCCAACGGTACGCCGCGCGCTCAAGCTGCTTATGCCCATATGCATAGCCAATGATTCTGCCCGTTTCATCCTCGCAGACAATCCACGGATATTCTGCCGTGATCGCCCGGATGCGCCCCTCAAATTCTTCCAGGGACGGCAGCTCCGTCTCAAACGTGATCGGCGTGTCCATATATTGTGCATAAATTTCCAATATCGCAGGTGCATCGGCGATAGCGGCCAGACGCAGGCGGCAGGATGTATGGTCCATAAACTGGTTCCTCCCTATTATTTTCGGTCAATTTTCCTTTACAAGCAACTATATATGAATCTTCCTGTTTCGTCAACTATTCGCAACCGGATTCATGCCTGCCCGTGAACCCCTCAATCCACCAGCTCATTCTGATGCCTCGACAAATGCTCATACGGCAGAATCAGCCGCCCCCGGTACAGCCCGCAGCCGTCATTAACAAGGTCGTTGTTGATTGCCGTAAACATATTGACATCCACTTCAGCTAAATTGAGCGATACCAGGCGCTGGCAGCGTTCATATGCCTCATCAAAATAAACGCACGCGCCCTCCGGAATCTCATCCCGTCTGGCCCGCTCGCCCTCCTGGCGCTTTTCGTAGCTTAAATGATTGGCCACGCCAATCTCCGCGATATCGTCCATGTGCTTCGTGCGAAGCTGTACCTCCACATAGCTTCTGGAACAATTATCGTAAAACGTAATATGCAGAGACTGGTAATCATCCGAACTATTTCCGCAGACATAATCACGGTAGTACGGCCTTACCTCCTCATTCATCAACGGGGAGGTACTCTCCTTCACCCCGTAAGCCGGTTCCGCCGTAAACCCGCGTTCCTCCAGAAATCCCGGAAGTTCATTCGCAATCTGGTAGAGGTACCGGATATCTGCCTCCTGCTGCGATTCCCCCGGTTTCAGGTAACACTTCGGCAGTGAAATCACGATCCGGTACGCGATCAGGTCGCGGAAACAGCTCAATCTCTGCTTCAAATCGGAGATCGACGGAAATGTCTTATGTTCCGTGTAACAATCATAGATATACTCGACGATATATCCATTAAATTTCGCCTCCGAGCGGATCAGCGACTTGATTCTTCCCTTAAAGTTAAATGCCAGAAGCGGATATTCCTTTGCCATATGAATATAAAATTCCCGGATCTTCTGTGACTGGGTCGTCAGGAAATCATTGTGTTCCAAAAGTTCCCGGATCTGAATCAGGAAATTTGCATGTATCAGGTCTATCTCATTGTTTGTCTGTTTTGCCTCCGCTTTCAAATCCCGGCTGTAATTCTTTAAAATCTTAAACATCGTATCGCCGGAATACAGATAATCGTTTAAGGTCACCATGGTCCTCACCTCCCTGCTGCAGCAAAAAGGGGACGGTGCATAGGATAACAATGCCCCAGATGCACCAGCCCCCTCATTTATAAAATAGAGCTATTTATTTTCCGTAAACCTTCTTGATCCGCTCCATTGCCTCTTTTGTATTCGCAGTCGTACCAAATGCAGTCAGACGGAAGAATCCTTCTCCATTCTTACCAAATCCGCTGCCCGGTGTGCCGACCACATTTGCCTTGGCAAGCAGATCGTCGAAAAACTCCCAGGATTTCATGCCGTTCGGGCACTGCATCCAAATGTACGGTGAATTTTCGCCGCCGATGTGCCAGATGCCAAGCTCTTTTAAGGTCTCGGTCATGATCTTCGCATTGGTGCGGTATACGTCCAGGTGCTCGCGGCACTGTGCCATGCCCTCCGGTGAAAGAGCTGCCTCTGCGGCGCGCTGTACCGGGTAGGAAACGCCGTTAAACTTGGTTGTCTGGCGGCGCAGCCACATCTTGCGGATGGAAGAACCACCGCGCTCTAATTCAGACGGAACCACGGTATAGCCACAGCGGGTTCCGGTAAAGCTTGCCAGCTTCGAAAGGGAGCAGAACTCGATCGCGCAGGTCTTGGCGCCCTCAATCTCAAAAATACTTCTCGGAAGCGCCGGATCTGCTACGAAGGACTCATACGCCGCATCAAATAAAAGAATCGCATCCTGCTCGTTCGCATAGTCAACCCACTCTTTTAACTGCTCACGGTTGTACACACCGCCAGTCGGGTTGTTCGGGGAGCAGAGATAAATAATATCCGCTTTCTGTCCCTTCGGAGGCATCGGAAGAAAGCCATTTTCCACATTGGCATCCATAAATACGATCTTTCTGCCTGCCATCACGTTCGTATCCATGTAAACCGGGTATACCGGATCCGGGATCAGGACCGTGTTGTCCGCATCAAAGAGATCGAGGATATTTCCGACATCACTCTTCGCGCCGTCGCTGATGAATATATCCTCCGCCGCCACCTCAACCTGGAAGGACGCATAATACTTCTGAACTGCTACGCGCAGAAAATCATATCCCTGCTCCGGACCATATCCATGAAACGTAGCCGCCTTGCCCTGCTCCATAGCTGCTTTTGCAAATGCGTCAGCTGCTTTCTGGCAGATCGGAAGGGTTACGTCACCGATACCCATTTTGATTACTTTTGCCTCTGGATGGGCTTTGGTGTACTCATCTACTTTTTTAGCGATGGTGGAAAACAGATAGCTTTCTTCCAGATTTTTATAGTTTTCGTTGATCTTCATACTTTATTTTCTCCATATTTTAAGAATTTTTTTCCTTTACCTCCAGAGCCGCTTTCACAAACTCCCGGAAGATCGGATGTGCGCGGTTCGGGCGGCTCTTGAACTCCGGATGGTACTGAACTCCCAGATAGAACGGATGTCCCGGAATCTCCATCGCCTCTACCAGCGTACCGTCCGGAGACTGTCCGGAAAAGATAGCACCATGCTCCATATAAACTTCCCGGAACTTGTTGTTAAATTCATAACGATGGCGATGTCTCTCTTCGATCAGACCTTTTCCATACGCTTTCATCATCAGCGTATCCGGACTGATGCGGCACGGATATGCACCCAGACGCATCGTTCCGCCCATGTCAGCCAGATCCATCTGCTCTTCCATCAGGGCAATGACCGGATGCTTGCTGTCCGGCGCAAACTCGGTTGAGTTCGCATCCTCATAGCCTAACACGCCTCTGGCAAATGCGATCGCCGCGATCTGCATACCAAGGCAGATGCCAAAGTACGGGATATTGTTTCTTCTCGCATAATCAGCTGCCGCAATCATGCCCTCGATGCCTCGGATGCCGAAGCCGCCCGGCACGATGATACCGGTTGAACCGCCCAGGATTTCCGGTGCCGTCTCCGGGGTGATCGTCTCACTATCCACCCAATTGATCTCCACCTGCGCGCCATTTTCCCATCCGGCATGGTGCAGGGATTCTACGATCGACAGATAGGAGTCGTGCAGTTTGACGTACTTGCCGACCAGGGAAATCTTGACCGTCTTGCTGCTGTTCTTGATGCGGTCCAGCATATGTTTCCACTCCGTCAGATCGCACTCCTGCGGCGCTTTCTCGATGCCCAGCTCGCGAAGCACGATCTTGGCAAGTCCTGCTTCCTCCAGCATGATCGGCGCCTCGTAGAGAACCGGAAGGGTCAGGTTCTCGATGACGCAGTCCTCTTTGACGTTGCAGAACAGTGCAATCTTGCGGAAAATGGACGGATCGTCCACCGGACGGTCACAGCGCGCTACGATGATATCCGGCATGATGCCGAAGGACTGCAGCTGTTTGACTGAATGCTGGGTCGGTTTGGATTTATGCTCGCCGGAAGATTCCAGATACGGAATCAGGGTTACATGGATGAAGAGGCAGTTGCTGCGTCCCGCCTCGCAGGACACCTGGCGGATGGCTTCCAGGAACGGCTGTGACTCAATATCGCCGGTTGTTCCGCCGATCTCTGTGATAACGATGTCCGCATCGGTCTTTTCCTGCACGGAATAGATAAATGATTTTATCTCATTTGTGATATGTGGAATCACCTGTACCGTCTCGCCCAGATATTCGCCGCGGCGCTCTTTATTTAACACATTCCAGTAGACCTTACCGGTCGTCAGGTTGGAATACCGGTTTAAATCTTCATCTATAAAACGCTCATAATGTCCCAGATCCAGATCCGTCTCCGCACCGTCGTTTGTTACGAATACTTCGCCGTGCTGATACGGGCTCATGGTTCCCGGATCGACGTTGATATATGGATCCAGCTTCTGCGCTGCTACCTTAAATCCCCGTGCCTTCAAAAGACGTCCCAGAGACGCTGCTGTAATACCCTTCCCCAATCCTGATACAACACCGCCTGTCACAAAAATAAATTTTGCCATCTGCTTTTCCTCCTCTTCCTTTCTTTAAAATATTAATCCACTTTTTCCGTCATATATGATTCTGTCAAATTTTGCCTTCGCAAAAGATTTCAGCCTGCACGGATTCCGCAACCCTCAAAACGCAGAATCCATGCAGACCATCGTTCTTTTTAGTCGTTCTCATGCTCCTGAAGCACATAACCCGGAATCTGGATTTCTTCCGGTTTTTCCATCTGGCTCAGCTCTTTTCTAGCGGCTGCACCATGTGCAATGTGCGCGATGTCCACCAGTTCAACGTTGTCCTCGTTGTACTGGCTTTCCAGTGTCAGCGCCAGGACAGCCGCGGTATCAAGCGATGTCAGGCACGGAATACCAAGCTCGACCGCCTTTCTTCTCAGGCGGACACTGTCGCGTCCCGGCTGGCGTCCCGTCTTGGAAGTGGAAATTACGTAGCTTATCTTTCCTTCTTCCAGCAGGGAAATGGTCGTCTCCTCGCCCTCTTTGGCTTCCTTCGGCTTCTTGACTAACGTTGAAGAAATGCCGACGCTGTTTAACCGGCTTGCAGTACCGGAGGTCGCGTAGATGTGGAATCCCATCGCCACGTACTCTTTGACCAGCTCGCGCAGGTCGCTCTTATCGGTATCGCGGACACTGATTAAGACGCCGCCCTCGCGCTTCATCGTATATCCGGCTGCTACCAGACCTTTGAACAGCGCTTCCTCCATCGTCCGGGCGATACCCAGTACCTCGCCGGTCGATTTCATTTCCGGTCCGAGCTGTGTATCTACGTTGGACAGCTTCTCAAAGGAGAAGACCGGAACCTTGACTGCGTAGTACGGAGAGCACGGATACAGGCCTGTCTCGTAGCCCATGTCAGCCAGCTTCTCGCCCATCATGATGCGGGTTGCCAGATCAACCATCGGCACGCCGGTTACCTTGCTGATGTACGGCACGGTACGGGACGAACGCGGGTTGACCTCGATGATATAGATCGTATCCTCATGCAGGACATACTGGATGTTGATCAGACCTTTCGTATTCATGGACAGCGCCAGACGGATGGAATAGTCCACCAGACGGTCTTTCTGGCTCTCGGTCAGCATAAATGCCGGATATACCGCGATGGAGTCACCGGAATGGACGCCCGCACGCTCGATGTGCTCCATGATACCCGGAATCAGAACCGTTTCTCCGTCGCAGATCGCGTCGACCTCCAGCTCGGTACCCATCAGGTATTTATCAATCAGGATCGCATTCTCAATCTTGTGGGAAAGAATAATCTTCATATATTCATGAATATCGGCGTCGTTGTACGCGATAATCATGTTTTGTCCGCCTAATACATAGCTCGGACGCATCAGAACCGGATAGCCCAGATGATTTGCCGCCTGGATTGCCTCATCCTCAGTGTAAACGGTCTGACCCGCTGCCTGTTTCATATTTAATTTTTTCAGCAGGGCTGCGAAACGTCCGCGATCCTCCGCCATATCGATGCTGTCTGCCGGAGTGCCGAGAACCGGAATATTGTTCTCTACAAGGCATTTTGTCAGACGGATCGCTGTCTGTCCGCCAAAGGCCACAACTGCGCCGATCGGCTTCTCGATCCGGATGATATCAAGCACATCCTCCGGTGTCAGCGGCTCAAAATACAGACGGTCTGCTACGTTGAAGTCGGTGGAAACGGTCTCCGGGTTGTTATTTACGATGACAACCTCATAACCGGCTCTCTTTAACGACCATACGCAGTGAACAGAGGCGAAATCAAACTCGATACCCTGACCGATACGGATCGGACCGGAACCAAATACCATAACAACCGGTTTTCCGCTTGCATTCTCTTTAATAAATTCTTCTGCCTCATCTTCCTCGCCGAAGGTGCTGTAAAAGTAAGGGGTACTTGCCGTAAACTCAGCGCTGCAGGTATCAACCATGCGGTAGCATGCCGGAACATGCTTGATTTCCGAAAGCCCGGTCATCTCCTTGATGACTGCATCCGGGAATCCGTTCTGTTTGGCTTCCATATAAAGCGCATCGCTCAGAGTCTCAGACTGCATCCGGCGTTCCAGGGACAGGATATGCATCAGTTT
>ERZ894212.559-NODE-559-length-12242-cov-10.179043_pt1 | contig 12242 bp, 13 predicted proteins | sample MGYA00380289_ERZ894212 | MGnify/ENA primary metagenome ERZ894212 (study PRJEB32331, sample SAMN06328481) | human gut metagenome | biome: human gut microbiome; feature: stool | host: Homo sapiens | collected 2013-05-02 ... | reverse complement strand
ATGATACAGATGACACAGAGAATGATACTGACCTTCCTAAGGTAAGTGTATACACATTTTCAAATCCCAGCCGTCTCTTAAGCGTAGGAGATAATGAATATAAAGTACAGGATGGAATGGAAGCTTCTTTAAAATCAGATGCGGCTCTGCAAAAAGGGGCACTGGAGAATTCAGGCACCGACATGGCAAAAGAAATGGTCCATGTGATCGAATGTCAGAGAGCTTTTTCTTATGCTGTAAAAATGATCACTACATCAGATGACGTAGAAGGAACGATCAATTCACTGAGAGGATAAGGTAAAGAGAATGGAAATAAAGCGATATGAAGATATGGACCTGCAGGCACTGGATGTAATGCGGGAGATCGGCAGTATCGGTACCAGTCATGCAGCAACTGCTCTTTCCAAGCTTCTGCAGAAGGAAGTCCGGATTTCAATCCCGGCTGTTAATATTCTGGGATACAATGATGCTATAAACCGGATCGGTGATGCGGAGGAGCTTGTTGCAGCAGCTCTTGTAAAAATGTCAGGGGACATTGAAGGATTGATGCTATTCCTTTTTGATCTGGATTTTGCTAACGAAGTGCTGGAAAAATTCCTTGGAAACCGTTATAAGTCCTTTCTGGATATGGATGAAATGGCCAGATCAGCACTGGTAGAAGTAGGAAACATCATTATCTGTTCTTATATAAATGCTTTTTCACAACTTGTAAATGTAGAGGTGGAACTGTCTGTTCCAAGTGCTACCATCAACATGCTGGGTGGGATTTTAATGGTACCTATTGCTGAGTATGGATATGAAACAGATAAACTGATGTATTGCAATGCAGATTTTGTGATCGGCGGAAAAGCACTTTCTGACTGGTTGCTCATGCTGCCGGATATTCGTTCTCTAAACGGTATTTTAGAGAGATTGGGAGTTTCATAATGATCGGAGGCGCAGAATTAAAAGTAGGAATCGGTGATATGAAGTTTTCAAGAGGGGAAGGAAGGATCATAACCTATGCTTTGGGTTCCTGTATCGGGATAACCTTTTATGATCCGGTTACCCATCTGGGAGCACTTTTGCACATCATGCTTCCGGCACAGTTTGAAGGAAAGGATTCCAATCCATTTAAATTTGCAGACAGCGGCATCAGGGAAACCCTCAGAAAGCTGAAAATATTCGGTATGGTAAAAAGCCGGATGGTAGTTAAGATCGCAGGGGGAGCCAAGATGTTTGAGATCAGCGGAAACAGCAGCTTTGGAAATATCGGGCAGAGAAATGCAGAAAGTGTAAAAAAAGTCATGGTCCAGGAAGGAATCCGTATCGCAGCAGAGGATACAGGAGGAAATTATGCCCGTACCATGCTTTTAGATCTTGCAACAGGAGATGTGATCATACGTACAGTGGGACGTCCGGAACGTCATCTATAGCCAAGGCTTTTATTTGCGGTGATGTTACCGTCAGGGAGCATACCTGTTTACAGAAAAAAGGAGAGAAGATCATGGTCAAAAATGAAAAGGAAGGGATTCTTTTAGAATCCGGAACGAATGAGATCGAAGTAATGAAATTCACAGTCCTGGGCGAGTTTTACGGAATAAATGTGGCAAAGGTCCAGGAAATCATCATGAGTGAGAAGGTAAAACCAATGCCGCATGCAAACCCGGCAGTAGAAGGTATCTTTAAACCAAGAGATGAGCTTATCACAGTGATCAACCTGGCCAAATATCTTACAGGTAATGACAGGGAAAATGGTCCGAGAGATCTGTTTATCGTAACAAATTTTAATAAAATGACGGTTGCTTTCAGGGTAGACAGTATCGAAGGTATCAGCAGGATTTCATGGAAAGATATACAGAAGCCAGATAAGACCATTGCAAATGGAGATGACAGTGTTGCTACCGGTATTGCCCAGTGCGGGAAAGAGCTGGTGATCATCCTGGATTTTGAAAAGATCGTGGCAGAGATCGCACCGGAAACAACCATACAGGTGACAGATGTAGATAAGATGGGAGACCGTCCTATCTGCAACAGTCCTATTGTGATTGCGGAAGATTCCATTCTTTTAAGTAAAATGATCGATGATTCCCTGGAAAGAGCCGGATTTACCAATATAAAGAATTTTTCCAATGGTCAGGAGGCATGGGATTATCTTTCACAAATACATAATGATTCTGATCTGTATGATAAAGTCAATCTGGTCATTACAGATATCGAAATGCCGGAAATGGATGGCCACAGGCTTACAAAGCTGATCAAGGATGACGAACATTTAAAGGAAATCCCAGTTATCATCTTCTCGTCCCTGATCAATGAGCAGATGAGGCAGAAGGGGAAAGAATTAGGTGCAGACGAACAGCTTTCCAAGCCGGAGATCGGGCATCTGATCACAGTAATGGATGAATTGCTTGCCCGTTTTAAAAAACGGCACAGTCAGCAGTAAGGAGGACTCTAAGGATGGAAAAATATGTATTAACACAGGATCTTTTAACAGGAAATGAATTGATCGACAGTGAGCACAGGAAGATTTTTGACGAAGTTAATGATCTTCTGGATGCATGCTCAAAGGGAAAGGGAAGAGAAAATCTTTCAAGTCTGGGAGAATTTCTTGTTGAATATGTAACGAAACATTTTTCAGATGAGGAGGATCTCCAGAAACAGTCAAAATATCCAGAATATACAGAACATCATAAATTTCATGAATGGTATAAACAGAAACTGGGCGATGCTATTATAAAGCTGGAGCAGGAAGGTTCTACGATCAATTCCCTGGGCGAGATCAACTATATGGTAAGCGTGCTGGTAAAGCATATCCGGGAAACAGACCGTAAGCTGGCCCAATGGATCCAGAAGGGACAGGAAAATGGAAAAATAGCTTCTGAAACAACAGCAGGAACAGCTGTATCAGGGAAAACTTCTTATATGGATACCGTTACAAAAGATGAAAGTACAGAAAATCTGGATATCCGTCAGATCCTGGATATGAAAGAGCTTCAGAGGATCCAGGATTTGTTTTTAACGGCCACAGGCATGACAGCAGCAGTAGTGGATATGAAAGGAAAATATATTACAAGAGGAAGCTCCTTTACCAGTTTTTACAGCCGTTATACCAATGGAAAACACAATGAACTGCGTGAGTTTACCCAGGATCTTACAGTAGGAGGATTCCGTGCAGGTACAGTGATCGGAGGTATCGTCCTTGGAGATTACCCGGGTGATTCAGCCCCGAGCCAGGAAGTAGTAAGTGCCGGTGGACAGCTTTTAGCTGAGATGCTGAATCTGTGGGCGAATGCCCTTTATTACCGGAAGAGCAATGCAGACAGCGTAGAAGCATTTGCAAGAGAGGAAAAGAAAGTGCGGGATGCAGTAGGACAGATCAAATATAAGGCAAAAGGACTGGAGCAGACAGCCACAATGGAAAAAATGCTTTCCCTGAATGCAGCCATTGAAGCAGGACGCGCAGGAAAAGCAGGTGTAGGCTTCGGGGTCGTGGCAGATGAGATCGGCCGTATGGCAAATGAGTCAGCAGCTGTATATCAGGAGATCCAGGAGCTGGTAAAACAGGTTGAGGAATCCATGGAACGCCTTGGCGAATAATACAGTGGATTTTTCTTGTATCATGGTGCAGGAAAAACGGCTGGCACCTGTGTCATTGGATGCAGAAAAGAGGATAAAAGGAGATACATAAAATGGTCATTACGGTTTCAAATCAAAAAGGCGGTGTGGGAAAGACCACAACATCAGCAGCGCTGGCGGCAGGATTCTCAATGGCAGGTAAAAAAGTTCTGTGTATAGACCTGGATCCACAGGGAAATCTTGGATTCTGCCTTGGTCTGGATACCGAAGGAGGATCTACTATACTGGATGTATTAAAAGGAGATGTATCCATACAAAAGGCGATCAGCCGCACAGAAGGGATCGATATCCTTCCTTCTGATATTACATTAAGCAGCAGTGGTCTGGAGTATAATCCGGGAGAAGAAAAAGAATCTATTTTAAAAAATGTTTTAAAACCAGTTATGGATTTTTATGACTATATTGTGATCGATACACCCCCTGCCTTAAATCTTCTCACAGTTAACGCATATGCAGTTTCTGATTATCTTATTATACCAATGGCATCGGATATCCTCAGTCTGGTTGGTCTGTCACAGTTAAAGGAAACAGTAGAATCTGTCCGCATACAGATCAATCCCGGCCTTAAGATCATGGGTATCCTGCTAAACCGCTTTAATCCAAGAACATGTCTTTGCAGGGATGTATTGGAAATGGCCGGGCAGCTGGCCGCGCAGCTGGAAACCCGGGTATTTGACACAAAAATAAGGTCCGGAGTGGCTATTGCAGAAGCACCGGCCCATGGAGAAAGTATTTTTGAGTACAGTCCGAGAGCATCAGCTGTAAAGGATTATGTAAAGTTTTTAGATGAGGTAGAAAAGATCATAGGTTTCAGGGAGAAATAATATGGCAAAAAAAACAAATAAAACCTCACATGTGCTGAACCTTATCACAGGTTCACAGCCGCCAGTTGCGCCTTCTGGCGAAACACAGCAGGAAGGCTCAGCTGCTGAAGAACCGGTAAGAGTGCCTTCCGCTAATGTGACTGTAGTTGATCCAAGAGAAGAAGGAAAGCTGGCAGAAGAGATCCAGAAGAATCTGATCCGTGAGCTGGAAAAAGAACAGGCAGAGCAGCCGCAAGAACAGGCAGGACAGCCGCAAGAACAGGCAGAGCAGCCGCAAGAACAGGCAGAGCAGCCGCAAGAACAGGCAGAACAGCCACAGGAGCAGGCAGAGCAGCCGCAGGAGCAGGCAGAGCAGCCACAGGAGCAGGCAGAGCAGCCGCAAGCAAACGCAGGGGTTGCTGTACAGGAAAAACAGGAAGAACCAGAACAAAAGAATCAGCAAAAGCGCCTAAGTTACCGGGTCGTAAATGTCATGGAGGAGATCCTTACTCCGGAACTGATCCTTGACGCACTGAAAAGTAATGATACCTGTACCTGCAGCCGCTGTCAGGCAGATGTGAAGGCGCTGATGCTTACCAGGCTGCCGCCCAAATATATTGTAGCAGATAATACGGCAGTCCCGATGATGTTAACCTATTACTGCAATAAATTCCGTGTGGCTGTTTTAAGTCAGTCCATAAGAGCCTGTATGAAAGTAAAAGAACATCCACGCCATATCTTATAAATTTTCATGCTGCGCCGAAATATGTATATAGAATCTATGGGATCACAGGGATAAAGTATACAGAAGCGGCGCATTTTATGTACACCGCAACATCACATGCCTGAAAGGAGGAGCAGATATGTCAAGGGTATCAAGTACAAGCAGCAGTCTTGGAAATACAGCTTTAAGAGGATTTGGTGGTTTAGCTTCTGGTATTGACAGGGATACACTGATCGAACAGATGACAGCAAGAACAACATCCAAGATCACAGCCAAGAAGCAGGCTATGACCAAACTGGAATGGAAAAGGGATGCATATCGTTCTGTCAGCAATAAGATCATAGATCTTCAGGACAATTACCTTAGCTATTCAGCAACAAAGAGCTTAAAAAACAGTGATTTCTTTGCAAAAAACCAGGTCAGTGTACAGGGAGATTCTGACTATACAAAATATATATCAGCGACAGGAAATGCAGACACTGCATCCAGAGTATCAGTTCTGGGAGTAAACAGATTAGCAACATCTGCCACATTGATCTCCGGCGCAAAAGGAGCTTCACCTATTACCTTAGGCGGCATCAGCGCGTCTGATTTTAAAAATAAAGAAGTAAAGACCTCCAATCTTTCCGGAACGAAGCTGACATTTGGAACCTACAGTATTACAGATAAGAAATTCACAGAGGAAGCAACCTTTACGTTCCCCACCAGTTATGAAAAAAAGGTGGACGGTGGAAAAACAGAGACAGTCACCATTGATTATACGGCTAGTTCTGACAAGATAGTAGAACAGCTGAATGAAGCCCTTAATTCCCAGGGATTTCTCGGAAAAGATGGGAAGAGCGGCATTCAATTTGGACTGAAAGAAGATGGTAGTATTCAGATCATTAGCCAGGAAGATAGTATTACCGATAAAGGAAAAAGCTGTGTGATCAGGGGAACATCATCTGCTTTAAAGAGTCTTGGCTTTAATTCCGACAAAAAAATGAATCAGGATGATATAGATAACGGCATTTCACTTAAGGAATTTAACGACCATACATCTTCATTCGAGGCTGCAGCTATAACAAAGCAGTCCCTTTCCGACTATCTTAAGGGAAAATCAATTTCTGTTTCTTATGGCGGACAGACAAAGAATATTGAACTGATCGGCGATAAGGAAGAGATAAAAGAATTTTCAGATTTTAAGACCAGCTTACAGACAAAACTGAATAAAGCCTTCGGTTCAGGAAAGGTTACTGTAGGTGAGGATGATGAACACAGACTGACGTTTACTATTCCAAAAGACAGCACTGCAACAGACAGCACTGCAAAAGACAGCACTGCAAAAGACAGCACTGCAAAAGACAACAAACAGACATTACAGATATCCGCAGACTCAAAGGAACTTCAGAATGCCCTGGGTATCACATCTACCCAGTCAAACAAGATCAGTACAGGAAGCAGCCTGTGGGAGAACAGGGACAAACTGGGACTGGAAAAGAACGCTAAGTACAAGACAAAAGAAGAGTTAAACAATGCATTAGAGAACTTTACAGTCAATGGTACAAAAATAGAAGGCATTACTGCTGATACTACAGTTAGCGAACTGCTTACTGCGATCAATAATAATAAAGATGCAGGAGTAACTGCCACCTATCTGGGCAGTGAAAATAAATTTGTTCTTTCTTCCAATGAAAAAGGTGAGGGCCGTAAGATTACCCTTGGTTCAGATCCAAAAGATCATACTGATGCAGCAAATCTCATTTTCGGCGGTGATGAGAATGGAAGCCAAGATGGCACAGATGGTGAGATGAGTATTCTCTATAATGGTGTAAAGACCACCATTACCAGCAGCAGCAATACCTTCTCCATTGACGGTCTGGATATTAGAGCCACTAATACATTTAATACAGGCTCGGCAACTGCTGAAGGAGGCGTCAGATTTACTGCATCAGCAGATACAGAAAAGGTAACGGAGACTGTAAAAAAATTTATTGAAGCTTATAATGCCATGATCGATGAGGTCCGCACCCAGGTAACAACCAAGCCGGACAGTAATTATAAGCCTCTGACAGATGACCAGAAAAATGAAATGAATGAAACCTCCATTAAAAACTGGGAGGATAAGGCAAAAGAGGGTATTCTGTACAACAGCAGCGCTTTAAAAGATCTGGACAATGCTACCCAGGGCATTTTCTCTTCAATGATGATAAACGGTGTGTCCTATGACGATCTTGAAAAGATCGGAATTTCCTTCTCAGATGATTACACAGCAGGTGGAAAGATCGTATTTGATGAAGAAAAGTTTAAAACTGCCATGGACAGTGATCCGGAAAAGGTATCAGACCTGTTCACAGGCACGCATGGTATTGTAAACACCATAGACAGTACTCTTTCTACTTATGCCACCAGATATGCAAGCAAGAATGGAAATTCCTATGGTGTGCTTATTGAGGAGGCAGGATCTGAAAAACTAAGCCTGACCCTGACTAACAACAGTATTTATAAAGAATTAAAGGATATGCAGGAAACCATCACAAACCTGCAGTCCCAGCTGTCAACTGAGCAGGACCGTTATATCAGTCAGTTTACGCAGATGGAAACGCTGATCAATCAGATGAATTCACAGTCCAGCTACCTGTCACAGTTAGGTGGCTGATGGGGGTAAGGAAACATGTATGAGAAGTTTAAGCAGTACAAGGAAAGTACGATCTATTCTATGAGCAATCTGGAGTTGTTGCTTTTATTGTATGATGAAGCAGTGAAGCGTCTGAAAATGGCACAAATCGCACTTGAGGATAAAAAATATGAGACTTTTGAAGAATGTCTCGAAAAAGCAGGACGGATCGTCCGGTATTTAATACAGATACTGGATATGCAGTATCCCATCAGCAAGGATCTGAAACGTATCTATGAGTACCTGATCTATGATATCAGCCGTGTTAAAGCAGGAAGGGAACGCAGGGCAGAAGAGATTCCAAGGATCAGCCACATACTTTCTGAATTAAGAGATGCATTTAACCAGGCAGGAAAGATTTCCGGCGATCAGCATATTGTGAGAGAACGAAGTGTTTTCGGTTAAAGGAGAATTATGAGCGCAGACTTGGAAACAATTTTGATATATCTTCAAAGGAGATATAATATATTAAGAGAAGTTTGTAGTCTGACGGAAGAACTGGCGGAGGCAGTGGAGCGCGGCGACACAGTCTCCGCTTCTCTTCTTTTAGATATGAGGGGAGAACAGCTGCAGCGTCATGCAGACTGTGAAGAACAGATCATCCTGCAGACGGTGGGAAACAGCCTTCAGGCCCGGTATCTACGAGATCTGGCTAAAGGTCCATTAATGAATGTAAAAAGCTGTTTTAAAGGAAAGACAGAGCGGGAAAAAATGCTGGAGAAGCGTATTGAAGATCTGCGTTGCCGCACAGAAAAGCTTTTAGATAAGATACGCAGGATCGATGGGGGACTTAACAGAAGAATATCAAAAAACAGGTGAAGTTAAATGGAAAATCAAAACTTTTATGAAGGCCGCATACTGGTAAATATGGCTGCATTTGTTATGCGCCAGGATGATTTAAAGCCGCTTCATGGAAATCTGGACTGGGAAAAGCTGTTCCGGGTTGCAGATTATAATAAAATTTCAAACCTGATCTATCTTGCAATCCTGGGAAATAATGAAAAAATACCGGAACGGTGGAAAACACGCTTTTATGAGCGCTACAGTGATATTCTGAAATACAACGAAAGCTGCACAGAAGGAGAACGGGAGATACTGGTTCTTCTGGAATTAAAAAAAATCCCAGTACTCGTCCTTTCCTCCAGCAGCCGCAGACAGCTGTATCCAAGAGAGGAAATGGCGGGGGAAAGCTCTCTGAAGCTTTTTTTTCTTGACCCGGAAGATTATCTTTTTGCAAAAGGCTATCTGGTCAATATAGGCTACGAAACGGATACTCTCTATCCGGGAGTGGGTGAAAAGATGCGTATACCAGGCCGCTTTTCTGTTGAAATCTATGATACCTTTCCTTTTAAAACCCAGGTATACCAGAGGGGGATGGAAAAGCTGATCCAGCGTGCTTTCCTGAAAGAAAATGGTAACTACATTTATGAATGGAATGCCATAGACCAGCTAGTCTATCTTATGATCCAGTCTTCTTACCTATATGTAACAGGAGATCTGCAGATACGCCACCTGGCAGACTTATATGTATTTTACAGAAAAACAGCAGCAGAAAACCAGCTTCAGGATCTTGAGGACCGGTTAAAGGAATTTAAAGTAAATATACTGGCGCAGAAGCTTCTGCATTTAAGCTATATGTGGTTTGGAACACGGGAAGAATGTGCCAGCATCGAGACAAAGGAAGAAGAACTCCAGGTATTTGATATACTGGAGAAAAATGTATTCTATGGCATGACGGGGAAATTGGGGCCAGAAACAGATGAACAGGCGCTGGAACTTAGATCAGACATATTGAAAGAAGAAGAGTGGGAAAACCACATGGAAAAAAGAGCATTATTTTACCGGCGTCTGAGAGAGTTTTTTTCTCTCGTACACCGGCAGTTGAAAGAGCTATATGATATTTGGTTTAGCCGATAAGAGTCATTTTATCAGTATTCACCGGTTTGCGGGTCATTAAGCTTATGGTCTATTTCTTCATATAAGAATTCAGCCCTTTTTCAATAGAGCGCAGTGAATCTGTATCAGATAATAAGGCATCCAGGTTGCTGCGTTCTGCTTCTGTCAATTCTTCCCGCAAAATAGAAATATGCTTCGGGGCATTTATAGCCAGGCTGACAGATCCATTGTCGCAGTCAAGTACAGTGATGCGTATGTCATTCCCGATCAGGATACTGTCATTTTTTTTCCGTTTCAGTATCAGCATGGCTATTTACCTCCTTTTTAGTGTCCTGTTCCTTTATCTCTTTACCAAGAAGAGAACGTAAGGTATGGCGGTAATCATAGTCAGCGTTGGATAAGATCACCTGGATCCCTTTGCGGGTATCCGGATTAATGGCAAGAGGACATTTCAGGTTGACGGTTCCATCCAGATAATCCTTCTTTACAGTGCATATGACATAATAGGATAATTCATCACTGGAATCTACTTCCAGAAAGGATAATTCTTCCGGGAGAAGAACCGGTGAATAAGAAGGAAAGAGTGTTGCTGCATCGATGAGAAAAAAGGCTACATAAGGTTCGTCTACAGACTGCAATATCAGCAGGGAGCTGTCATCTTCCTCCATAGCGAGGGGAAGATAGTCATGGTACTGGGAAAAACCAAATAAACCATCTGGAAATACAACCAGCTCGTCTTTCGTATAATCTATCTCGCCGTAATATTTTGTATCAATCTTCATGCTTGTATAAGCCTCCGGGGGTCAGTTTTTATATGGTAACATTAAGAGCAGGGGAATCCGGCTCTTTTTTTGGTGGAACATAATTGGGGGTGCCGGTATATATAAATTCTACTTCAGGGTAAGAGGTTATGATGGTCATTTCCAGGGCTGGTATGTATTCCAGATCGCCAGATGCCACACGAAATTCAAATTCACCTCTCTGAAGGGTATACAACCCATTATTGTCAGGGCTGCCAGAAAATGGATCACCAAAGCTGTTTCCTGATCCAGAGACATTTGCTGTGCTATGTACTCTTTGGACAGTATCCTGGAGACCAAAAGCTTGTCTGATATCCTGGATACAGGTCATGCTTTCCGGAGAACTGATTCCGTAATTATGAGCCTGACGTGCTTTCAGGCGGTATTGGGAAATAGCCTGATGCTGTTTTGCTGCCAGCTGGTCCTTTGAAACCAGCCTGGCATTTTGACGGAAACGGACAGATTCAAAAGGTTTAAAATTTACTTCAATCACAGGTTTCATACATCTTCACCTTCTTCAAACCTGAAAATGGAAAATTATTTTTTGCTTGTTTTTTGTAAACAATGTACCGGTATCATTTTATAAAATCAAAAAGAGATGACTGCATCAGGTTTGACCCCATTTTTAAAGCAGCAGAATAGGAGTACTGGTAAGAGAACATTTCTGTAATGGCCTCATAAGGATCAGCTCCGAGAATGTCCTTGTATTCCTCTGTCAGGTTGTCGCTTAAAGTGTCAAGACGGGTTTTTGTAGTTTCTACCAGGGAATATTTATTGCCAAGGTCGCTGTAAATGGTGCTGATGGTATGCTCTGTATTAGCTGCATCTTTAAGTACACTGCCCATAGTATCTGTAAATTGATCAACGGTCGTAGTATCATTGATATAATTATCACAGGCCATAACCGAACGGCTGAGAAGTGCCACAGGAGTTGTTTCCAGGGCAGCTTTGATCGCATCCTTTGCATCCGCATCAGACATGGCATTTAAGGAATCCGAGGTAAGCCCCGTAAGCATATTCAGTCCTCCTGTATAGGTGTCTAAGAGAGACTGACGGTTGGAAATATCACCATAACCGATATCTACCCGCCCCTGTTCTCTCATGGCTGTAAGAAGGCTGTTCAGGCCATCATTAGGATTTATATTATAGCTGTAAGTATTTTTGCCCTTATCATAAGCCATGGTCATATCGATCTTTTTTGTTGTGCCGTCTGAATACTTATGGGTATAAGTAAGGGTTTTTCCATCTCCGCTTAAAGAAAACGGAGCTGTTGTAATATCATTTCCTCCATAAACATAGAAATCCTGATACTGGGTGTTCAGATTGCTGACCATGCTCTGCACATCCTGAAGAAGAGCATCTCTTTTTGTCTGGACAGAAGTTTTTGAGCTGTTATGGGAGGAATCCAGCACATACTGCATGGAAGTCTTACTGTTGCTTAAAGTTTTCTGGATATCCCTTGCGCCCTGCTCCTGCTGGTACAGACGGTTTTTAATATCACCTAAAATAGAACTTTTACTCTTTGCATCCTGATATAAATGATCCATTTTCTTTCCCTGGTAATAAGCAAGAGGATTATCAGCAGCTGTTTCATAAGCAGCGCCGGTAGAAACCTTGTTCATGCTTTTGTTCAGATTGCTTTGAAGATCATTTAAAGAAGAAGTATATCTGCGGTAAACAGATGAACGTACAACTCTCATAATTTATTAATCCTCCTTATATTTATGCACCAGTATTACTGATCA
>ERZ894212.533-NODE-533-length-12621-cov-87.366147_pt1 | contig 12621 bp, 5 predicted proteins | sample MGYA00380289_ERZ894212 | MGnify/ENA primary metagenome ERZ894212 (study PRJEB32331, sample SAMN06328481) | human gut metagenome | biome: human gut microbiome; feature: stool | host: Homo sapiens | collected 2013-05-02 ... | reverse complement strand
CAGTTCAGTCAAGGATTATACATTCATCGCTGGCATTGTCAACAAGGTTAAGAACAATTTTGGAAAGAGCAGGGTGGTTGTAATCCAGTCGCAGCTTGGCGATCCGATATGCGCATACTCAGGTGACGAAGTATATTGGAAAGTTTGCAAAGACCTGCCAAAGACAACAAAGTTAATGATAGACGGAAAAGCTCTGTATATCCACAGAGCTAATTTCCAGATAATTGATAAGGGATTATTGAATTAAGGAGGATTAAACATGAGCATTATAACAGTAGGAAATATGGAACTTGAACTTTTACCAGATGAGGTGGAGCGATTAAGCAGGGAGCATATACAGACGAAAATTGAGAGCCTGCTTATGCATGGAATACAGGAGATTAACCCTGATTTAAGCAGAGAGGCTGTGGAGGTACTGGCGCAAACAATGAAATCATCAGTTATCGCAAAATACGAGACGGCGGCAGACAGGCTGATGCGAGAGTTTGCTGATGAAGCATTGAAGACATACGAATCAGACCTTGAAATGCGCCCATGCACGTTACATATCGAATTTATTGATTATGACGGCGAAGTGCCAGATGACAGACATTTCCAGACGAGAAAAGAGGTTTTTGCCGCGATTGATGAATTTGTGATGAGCGTATACAACAAGAACCCAAACCATACATATACTTTCAGGAAAGTCAATCCGAAGAAGGAGTATGAAATAAGAGAGAAGGGCGAAGCAATTATCAAGATGTATATCAGAGAAGACTAAGAAGATGCGAAATTATATGAACCGGGGGCATATGCTGCTTCCGGTTTTTTCGCAAGAATAAAAAATCATACTCATAACAGATTACAAAGAAAGGATAGGCATAAGCTATGAATATCAAGAGAAGAATAACAGCAATAGGACTGATATGTAGTCTTATGGTACTGATTTTTGGAGGACAAAGCCCTGCAACTGTAATGGCAGATGATACTAAAATAGTAGAAGCTGTTAATCATTCAGGACCTTATTGGAGTAACGGTGGCTCATGGAATAGTTGGAAAAATTGGTATATTAACAAAGGATATACTATCATGGGATCTGGGAAAACAACATTATGGTGGAATAAAAAATATTATGAAGCATGGTGGTTGGGAGTCAAAGATAAAAACGGAAACATGAAATGGGCTTTATTGTTTGATAGTGTTCAAACAACTTCAGGCAATTATATTACTCGATATGATGCATGGATGCCGGTACGCGAGGGAAATGACATAGTCTGGTACTATTTAGATGATGAAGGGCTCACATACACTAATACGTGGTTACATACAAGATGTGTAGATTCAAATTATAAATCTTCAGATAAACATGGTTATTTTTATTTTAACGGAAGTGGCAAGTTACAAACAGGATGGCTTCGGGACAGCAGCGGCGGATGGTACTATTCAGATAGTACAGAGGGCAGCGTAAATCCCGGCATAAGCGAACATGGCGGATTGACTTGGACAATGATAAAAAACCAAACGTCATACGAGAAAGATGGCCTTTATAGTAATGGATTATATTATCTTAACGGCCTGAATGTTGTAACAAACGTGTATAGAATGAACACTAATGGCTCTTATGATTATATAGGAAACACAGTAAACAATATCAAAGTTGGAGATGGCAATGACCAAATAAATCCCCTAAAAGAAAAGACGATAAATGCAGATACAGATTACGTAAATAAACAGATTTATAATTCAAAAGGATTGTTTATTAATGCAAATGCAGAAGGAAGCTGTACTCAGCAACAAAATCTGGCTTTGAAAAATAATAATTATAAACAGATAAAAATCAATGAATTTACATACTATATTGACAGGAAAAAATTTACTTTGACTCAAAATATAAATAGTGATACAGAAACAACTAAAACATCATCAATATATTTTGAAGGCGCAACAACCATTGAAGATCCATCTGTCAAGGCAGGATATACATTTACTACATGGAATCTACAAGGGAATGGAAGTGAATTGAATGGCAGGACATTTATAATGGGAGATGAGGATGCTATTCTTACTGCACAGTGGAAGTATAATACTATTCATGTTAAGATACCCCAGACTCTTATTGGGGATTCAAAAGGTAACAGTTCATTTCGTGTTAAATGTGACGACTTAAAAGCTGGTAACATCAAAGTGACAGTTCCAAACAGCCTTCTATATAAGCAGGCTGGCAAGACTGACATAACAGCTGCAATAACAGCAAAAAGTGGTAACAATACCATTACACCAACAAATAAGGTTTGTGTATACGATATAGCCACCACTAACGGATTATCAGCCGGATGCTGGCAGGGAAGCTTTAACATAGGACTCACGCTGACAAAAGAATAAAGAAACGCAGATTAAGGGTATAGCTAATGGCTATATCCTTTTTCATTGAAAAAAATATCATACTTATAATGACAAATTTAAAATAAATCACAAAAGAGGATTTTGTGGGGAAAGGAAGAAAAAATGATGAATTTCAGAGATGAATTGAAGAAAATGAGATTCAAAAAGAAACCGCGTGATGGTAAGAAGCATGATCTGTCAACACCGGGCAGGAAGACCGTTTTGTCAGCCGGAGCTGTTCTCATAGCAGGCGGACTGCTTACAGCGGGAATTCTTAATGCAAATACGGGTGCTTATACAAGCAGCTTTTTGTCTGACAACAGCAGTTCGCGTAAAATAACCAACGAGAACTACGACTATAAAATGGCAGACAAGCACCTTATCGTAAAAAGCGCTTCAAGTCTCAAAGAGTCTGACGGATACAAAAAGATTGCTGATGGGCTGTATCTTGTGGACAAGGATAAAGAGCTTGATGGAAGCGTTACAACATATGAGGATGGAGATGTTGTAGTCGCTGATGCTGAGGATGATGAAGTGAATCCTGAAGAAGATGTGGATACAGGTGACAAGACTGAGAATACAGAAATATCAGGCGAGACACCTGATGATAACAATGCCGATGTTGGTGATGTAAAAGAAAACGATAAAACTAATGAATCGGCAGAGTTGACTGACAATGAAAATAATGATGAAAGCACCGCTGATAAAGACACAGAAAAAGAAATTGTGCTTAAAACAGATGAGAGTGAGTCAAAAACACCAACATCAGTTACTGAAAGTGCATACAAAGAATCAGAAAAACAACTGAAGGAAGTTGAAAAAATAAACGAATGCTCAAAACTTGATAAATATTTGTCAACATTGACATTCGACAATGATATTAAGATAGCCGTTGTAGACTCGGGAGCGACTGTAGATAGTGACAGAGTTCTTAATGGAGCCAATTTTTCAGCAACGGGAGACAGACTCAGTATTGCAGATGACAACGGACATGGCTCGAAAGTTACAGAATTAATGCTCGAAAACACACCAGACAATGTATCTATATTGCCAGTCAAAGTAGTTGACAGCACAGGACATGGTACGCTACTGTCCTTATATCAAGGTATTGAATATGCAATAGAACAGAAAGTGGATATAATTAACATCTCACTTGCATCAAAGGCAATTGATACAGGATTGATTCAGAAAGCTGTCAATGATGCGAGAAATGCGGGTATTTTAGTAATAGCAGCCGCAGGAAATGACAACTCTGATGTTAAAAACTATGTGCCAGGCAATGTCAACGGCGTTATGACTATTGCTGGTATTGATGAGAATAACAATATAGCCCAATATTCAAATTATGGTAACACGATTAGCTATGCAGCTAACGGCGTTTATAAAGAGTATAAAGGAACATCTTTCGCTGCAGCAAGAGTTTCAGCCGTCGCAGCAATGATAAAAAGCAATAATAAAAATAATGATATTGAAAGTATTCTTGATAGATATGTATACAATCCAAAGATTGACAAAAAGTATATTGGCCGTGGAATGATTACTTTATCAGGAAAAATTACTGCAAATAAAGAAAAAGAGTTAAAAGAAAACGTTCAGGCAAAATTAGACGATTGGGAAAGTATTTCAGACAAAAAGGTGAATGATATTATCAAAGACATGCCTGCTGATGAGATAGCTTTTTTCTGGCAGTCGCTAACCGAAGAAAAGCAGAAAAAACTTTTAGAAAGATGCGCATATCTTAATCAGGATGTTACTATTAGCAACAAAGATGGAGTACAGACAAAATCATTTGCTGAATATTTAAACAGCAATTTTACATTTGACGATACCGCGACAGCTGGTTGGGAACAGCAGACCATGTGGGATCAAAGCCGTGGATATTTCTGGTGCTGGGTAGATTATAGTGGCGCAAAGTGCTGGTATAAAATAGATGTGTCATTATCAAGAACAGACTCTATAAATGGTAATATGACATTTGCTTCTAGTTTTTATTCTGGTACAAACGTTGCAACTATAAGCTGCGCAAATGGACAGACTAATGGTCATAATTATGCAGGTGGCACGACTGTAACGGCAACGCCTAAGACGGGATATTTTATAAAAAACGGTGGTAATTATGGCTCTGGTGCTGTATCGACATGGTGTAACATAGGATGTTTAACAAACGCAGGATTTACATGTTCAAACAATGCATATCATAATTGGAAGACACGTCCGTGGAATAGTGATTCAGATATTAAATTTGTCGGAGCGCCGGGACTTCATGCAGAATTTGATGTCGGAGATGCCAAAAATGCAACATGTACAGTCAATATGGATCCTACTTTAAGCGGAAAGGTCATCAACGGCGGAGGCGGACGAAAAGATTTTACATTTGATGTATATAGTGGCAGCAATAAAATAAAAGATCGGGTTTACGATTTTAATGAAGATGTAGAGTATGGTTCTCATTTGTATATTAAAAGTGTAAGTGCACCAACAGGCTACCATATTACAGGTGACGATAAGGGTACTTACAACTTGGGAGTAATAAAAGAAAATAAAACAGGAAGTAAGACGATATACAAACCAAATATAGAGCCAAATACATACAATGTGGCTTATGAACAGAATAAACCATCGGACAAAATGCTTGATTACTACAAACCGTATGGTTCTACTGCAACAACAAAAGGCTGCACATATGGTGTTACGAACTACATTAGTTCATGCGGATATACCATGCCGGGTTATTCATTTAAAAACTGGAATACGGCTTCAAATGGCAGTGGAAAAACATACAATCCCGGGGATTCATTCACGGCTCTTACAAGTACAAACGGTGAAACAGTACATCTTTATGCTCAATGGACAAAGAACAGCTACACAACACACTTTGATCTGAATGGCGGTTCGGGCTATGCTCCTGACCAGACTGTTGCATATGGCGAAAATGTATCTCTTCCTATGGATGGATTTTCCAAGGAAGGTAAAACATTTATCGGATGGTCTTTAACTGCAAATGACATTGGTTCAACAGTACAGTCATTAAGGTCTGGCTTTTCATATGTCAATATGTATAAGACGGAGACAAAATACTTTGACTCTCCGCAGGATGTAACACTCCATGCGATGTACTCAATTCCTGTATCGGATGTAAAATCTGTACAGTTGCGCGTGTTGCAGAAGAATGGCCCACAGATGGATGTTAAGTCTATTTCAGATGTTAGCTTCCACAAGGACGGAGAAGCCTTCTACTCATTTATAGGAGCTTACAAACTTGTTCAAATGTTAAACTCTTCAGGCGGATATTATCAGGCTTACAACAACTATTATTGTAATCTTGGAGCCGACATTATAGCAACAGACAATGCTGGAAATGTTGGAACTATCTGGAGGCTTGAACTTAATGGTGCAAACAATCCTGATCCGCCAGCACCTGAATACAGAACAGTTAAAACAGATCACTATATGTACAAGTATAAACTGGCAAGAAACAATAGTGGATTTGAATACTACGATACGACTGACGGCCAGCAGGTTCTCAAAGGAACAAGTTATGAGGCAGGTTTCTTGAATGAAAAGTCGAATCCAAGGATTCCTGACGGATATGAACCGGTGCGCATGACTGTTAAGTTTCAGGATGTTCAGGGAGCTTCAGAAAGTGATATTATGAACAAATATAACGGCGATAATGATGTTGATAATATATCTATAACTGAAAACACCTTCTATTCTGCATACTACATGCCGAAACAGTACAAAGTACATTTTAAGACTGCTTCAAATGAGTCTTTTATCAAAAACAAAAACGCTGATAACAGAAATTCAAAGTCATATCTGTATACAAACAATGAAATGCCTACAATGAACATTCATTATACAGAAGCCTTTGAAGAACTTCCATCAGCATCAAAAACCGGACACACATTCACAGGATGGTTTGTACTTGATGAAAATGGAAATGATACAGGCGTACAGATTAAGAAAGATGAACCTTTTAATTATACCCGTGATATAACTGTAGTCCCTCACTGGGAAATTAACAGTTATAAGATTACTTATGACGCAGCAACAAACGGCGGCGTACTGTCAGGAAAGTCGTCTGAGTCGGTGCAGTATAATTCAAAAGTAAATATAGACACAAATAACTACAGTGCAGCAAAAGACGGTTTTAAATTCCTCGGATGGAACACCAATCCAGAAGCTACAGAAGTCAAGGGCGGCGTCTTTGAGGACGGCGCAAAAGTGCTTAATAACGGCAGGATGCCTGATAAAGACATAACGGTTTATGCAATATACAGCCGTACTGTCACAGCAAAATTCTACAGTGCTTATTCGCAGGGAGAGCCTTATGAAATCGCACCTTCAGGAACACTTACTGACACTATCAGCGTGACATACTACAATACTGATACATCAGGCGAAATTACAGCTCCAAAGTCAAAACAGGGAAACCTCGACTGGACATTCTGTGGATGGTCTACAGAGAACAACTGGAATTCACCTATTGCAATAGTGGCCGACAATAAGATAAGTATCAGCAAAGACACAGACTTTTATGGGCTGTACCAGAAAAATGTAACACTGAATTACGAAAGCAACTGCGATGCGTCAGTTGACCCAATGACAGGAACAGTTTATTTCAATGCAGCTCCCGACGGAAAGCAGGGTGACTATAAAAAGAATTTTGAAGGAAATCTTGATAGTTCACTGCAAAGCAATGAAGCAAACAGTTTCGTTGGCTGGGTACAGACGTTCCCACAGACAAACTGCGCTGTATGCGGAAACCCTACAAAGGACAGCATCATAGGAACAATCGACACAAGCGTTAACGGCTGTAAATGTAAGTGTTTCTATCCAAACAGCGGATATAAGAACAAGCGTCAGGATGGATGTACATGTTGCTTTATGGCAAATGATGCATTCAGCATTGACCGTGATACAACTGTTGCTGCAAGATGGGATGCATATCCAACAATCAGTGCAAAGGATACTTATATCTCAGTTCAAGAAAAGAATGATTTTGAGAAAAAACTCCTTGACTCAGCGGAGTCAATTGATAACGAGGATGTTACAACACCAATAGTTATACAGAATAAGGATGAGATTAAGAAAATCATAAACGGCACTGATGAAAATGTTGATGTGACAGTTATTTACAAAACAACTGATTCATATGGAAACATTACAACAGAGAGCAAGATGCTTCATGTCATAAACACGGCATCAAAAGAAGCTGCAAACACATCATATGCAAGATTCATCAATACAAAAGCAAAGAACGCTTCTTACAATATGGGTGGACTTGAAGAAAATTCACTATGGCTCACAAAACAGTCATACAAAGATGCGTTAAACACAGCTCTTTCAAATGCTGATAGTGTAAAGGGTAAAAAGATGGATACCGCTAATTCATATCTTCTTGGAAATGGAAAGGCATACAAGCCACAGTACGTACTTAAATACACAAACAGTGATATAAAGGCAATAAAGAAATATCTGAAAAATAACGGATATGGAAAATTCCAGTCATCTACTGACATGGACAAAGGAAGCAGTATATTAAAGGACTACTTCAAGACATATGTTGAAGCATACGAAGAATAATTTTTTGTATCACACAATTGGCAGGAGACCGTTCGCGGTCTTCTGTTTTTTTAGAATGAATGAGAAAAAGATTAATCATATTTGTCAGTGGAATGAAATGAGGTTTGTGAATTATTATATGTACTATCAAATTATAAAATGATAGTAAATTAGTGCTATACTCCTACGCATAAATATGCTATACTATATGTAGTGTTTTTTTTAAAGACAAATTCAGATATATGCCCGAAAAAGAAAAAATCTTATATAGAAGGCCATTCGCAAAAATGAAATCTAACATACTATATATGTAAAAAAGGAACAGATTTTAGTTCCATGAAACACAGATCAGATTGAAGAGAAGGAGAAATATCAATGAAAAAGAAAATTTTAATGGCCCTCCTGTGTGGAACAATGACAGCGTCATTATTCACAGGCTGCGGCAAGTCTGACAGTATAGAGCAGACAAAGGACAAAATGAAAGTTGAGGCAGGTGACACCTTCAATTTCAAGGTATCAGACTACTTCAAGCACTCAAACGGAGACGCTATCAGCGATGATGAGTACAAGCTCGATGCGACAGCGGTAAACACTGACAAGGTGGGAGAGTATACCGTAAAGGTTACATTCGGCACAGGTAATGATGCAAAGGATTACAAGGTGAAGGTAGCTGTGCAGGATACCGTTGCGCCAGAAATCAAGGCAAAGGGAGATGTCGCAAACAGTGGATATACATATGTCAATGACATGAGCACAGACATGTCACAGTATGTCGATGCAACAGACATCACAGACCTTAAGTATTCCACAAAGGCTGAGAAACTCGGAGACCTTGCCGAGGTAAACGACCAGTCAATTGCAGGCTATCTTGAGCAGGTGAAGACTGTAAATGACGCAGAAGCCACAAAGCAGGCTGAAGCTTCAAAAAAGAGGGACAAAAAAGAGGACAAGAAAGCTGATAAAAAGGATGCAACAGAGAAAACCGACGGCACCGAAAAGGCTGACGGTACTGAAAGCGCAGCCCAGACAGCAGATGACCTCAAAAACATGGGCGAGGGCTTCTATCTTACAACAGTAACAGCCACAGATGCAGGCGGCAATACAGCAGATGTGTCGTTCCTTGTAATCTGCGACAAGACAGCACCTGTTGTATCATACAACGGACAGCAACTTGCTGACGGAAGCACAATAGAGCTTGAGAAAGATATAAATGACGCATCAGAGGTAGTTTTTGATGTAACAGACAACACCCGTGGAAAGCTGGCAGACGGCGACTATACCAAGACGCTCGATAAGAGTAATGGCTACAGCTTCAAGATTGACGCAGGGGATTCTGCAGGAAACCAGACTTCAATCAGCGTGAACGGAAGTGTGAAGAAACAGGAGGTGGCTGAGAACAGCAGCTCTGCTGACAAGGGAAGCGGAAAGAACAACAGCGGTTCAAAGAAGAACAACACCTCATCAGGAAAGAAGCATAACAGCAGCTCATCAGGTGGCAGTTCAGCACCTGCGAGCAATCCGGAAAACGGAGATAATACCGTGAGCGAGCCTGCTAATAATAATGTGCAGTATGGAGTGATTCAGTGGAGTGATAAAGGTGGCGGATGCTACTGGGCATATTATCATAACAATAGTGAGGCACAAGCTGCCGCCGACGCCTTTGTAAAAAGCAAACTTGGAAATCAATATTCTGGCCACTGGGACGGTGGCGGTTCTGAAGGTGGAGGAACTATATGGCATGTTAGTGGTATAACCGCAAGAATTGATAATGAAAATGCCAATGTCATTTATGATATGCGTCCAAATGTTGCCAAAGTAGTCAGTGGTTCAACCTTTAACGAATCTACATGGGAATGGGAAGATGCTAAAGATATAAGTTGGTAAAAGAAGTAAATGTTATAGAGGATAAGACATCTCTTTTCGGGATGTCTTATTTTTTTTAAAGAAAAAATCATACTTATATTGTAAGCAAATCTACAAATATTAAAAGAGAGGAGGAAAACTATGTTAAGTAGATTAAAACAAATAGTTAAACAGACTGTTGCGTTTGTTGCAACGGCAGCAGTTGTTCTGACGGTGATGCCAACTGTGCCTACTAAAGCTGCTGATGTATTAAATTATCACAGTTATCAGAACGCAAAACAGGTGTATGATACCATACAGAATAAAAGTAAAATATACACTACCCCCGATAATGCAGAGTTATTCTGGGTGACAAAGAGCAACAAGGCATCAAGCTCATCTCATCTGAAATACAGGACTCTTGGCTGGAGACTTGTTATATCAGGAAGCGGGTATTCGCAGAAATGTGACCTGATACTCAACAACACAATCAAAAGGCCAGCAGGGGCATTAGGAGAGTGTGAGAGTGATGGCTACTATTATATTCTGTATACCATAGACTTAAAGACGGTCTATAACAGAATGTGCGCCCAGAACAGCAGTATAGCAGCAGTAATATACGGCGGTTCATCATATCACATTATGGCACACCCGATAATGACAAAAGTACCGGCAAATAGCAGCCCAAGCGGATCGCTTACATGGGAAAATTCAAACGGAACTGTTAACACAAGTGGTTTCGTATGTTTCATGGATGAAAATGGCGGCTACAATGCATTAAAGAATTGTGCTTCATGGAGTTCAGCTTCGTATGATGCCTTCAATGATTTCCATGCGGGAAAAAGTTGTGATATAAACGCAATGAAATACAATGTCCGATATAGGATTGTGGATGAAAATGGCAATGCTGTTGAGAACACTTCTTTGTCTAGCGGTTTGAAAACAAATTCAGGCGGAGGTGTCGTTAATTCGAGGGGATCTGCGTATTCGCAGAATGTAACATCATTCGCTCCAATAAGCGCATTAAATGTTGCAATTACAAAACCCGGCTATACTCTTGAAAAGATATGGAAAAAATCCGGAACAAACTATGCAGTTGGTTTTGGCGGACAGATTACATCCTATGCGATAGGCGGCAACACGACCCTTGTAGCAAAGGTAACACCAAACACATATTATGTTGACTACTATAAGGATGGAAATGTTATCATGCGCCAGACATGTACTTATGACAAGAACTTCAGTACATATGACGGCACATCTGTTTCGTGGGACAATTATGTATTCAAGAACTGGAATACACAGGAAAATGGAAAGGGAACAACATATAACTCAAAGCAGACAGTTAAAAATCTGACGACCGTTCCAGGCGGAGTGGTTAAGCTTTATGCACAGAAAGAGCCGAAGGAATATGAAGTAACACTGAATCCTGTTGGAGGAAGTGGCGGCACAGATAAGGTATATGAGAAATATGGTATCAGATACACAGCTCAGAGTGAAAAAGTTGTAAATAATCCGGCATCAATAAGTGCTGTAACTTCACCAAAGAAATTTGGTTATGATTTTACCGGATATTTCACATCGGCTAATGGTGAAGGAAACAAGTTTGCAGATGGCGTAAACCCGTTAATGCAGACACCTAATGCAAACCACACGGTTGCTATCACAAAAGATACAGTAATGTTTAATGCAAAAAACACACATACTGTATATGCGAATTATACACCGCGTACACCGGTCATCAGTTTTAACAAGCAGGGCGGTTTAGATGGCTCAGATTCAACAACAGCTACATTCGGCAACGACCTGCCACTTGTTGACAACAACAAAAATTCTTTGTCAGCACCGTCAAAAGAAGGCTGGTCATTTAAGGGCTACTATACAGAGCCTGATGGCAGAGGAACAATGTTTTACAACGAGTCTATGGGTGCAACAAAGACCTGTGACTTTGAAGACAACCTGACTGTATATGCCTACTGGGTGGACAATATTCCGCCAACAGTAACTGTCGTGCCAACTACAAACGGATGGACAAATCAAGCTATAAACATCACCATACGAATGCATGACACAGGAAGCGGACTTAAAAAATCTGGCTGTGTTATCAAAATGGATGGCAAAGAAATTGGCTGGAACCGATGGTTTAGTGACGGATGCACAGACGAAGTTGTTACAACCATCACATGTACTACAGAGGGCATTCACAAGTATGAAGCTATTGCCACTGATATGTGGAGCAATGTAAGTTCTGCAATGACCGTTGTATATTATGATACTACGGCGCCAAAAGGAAGTGTTCATGCTTACGGCCCGGGAGTTTCAGAAAGAATACCGATGACACATCTTAATAATAGCTCAGTATGGTACATCCGAGATGGAAAAGTTACAGACTACAATGTAAAATATGACTAGGACGGAAACACAAAAATCAGATATCTGACGAGATTAAGCATGGCGCAAGCCGTGCTTTTTTCGTTTATGGAAGAAAAATAAGTGCCACAGGTGCTGACAGGGGATTCAAAAGGTAACAGTTCATTCCGTGTTAAATGCGATGACTTTAAGGCTGGCAGCATAAAAGTAACAGTTCCAGACAGCTTTCCATATAAGCAGGCAGGTAAAGCTGATGTAACAGCTGCAATAACAGTGAAAAGCGGTAACAATATTATTACACCAACAAATAAAGTTTGTGTATATAATATAACCACCACTAACGGATTATCAGCCGGGTGCTGGCAGGGAAGCTTTAATATTGGACTGACACTGACAAAAGAATAAAGAAAACACAGATTAAGGGTATAGTTAATAACTATGCCCTTATTTTGTCCATAAAATGAAAATCAGTATAAAAAG
>ERZ894212.518-NODE-518-length-12796-cov-8.734401_pt1 | contig 12796 bp, 10 predicted proteins | sample MGYA00380289_ERZ894212 | MGnify/ENA primary metagenome ERZ894212 (study PRJEB32331, sample SAMN06328481) | human gut metagenome | biome: human gut microbiome; feature: stool | host: Homo sapiens | collected 2013-05-02 ... | reverse complement strand
GTTCCACCGATATTGCCATGCGGTGGTAGGTGTGACGGATGCCGCGCACGGCGATGGAGTAGGCCATGATGTTTTCGGCCAGCGCCATGCCTGTGTAGCCGGTGTCACCGATGTGGTGGATGTCGGTGCCCGCCATTTTGCACATCAGGGCGATGCGTCGGATGGTATCGGTGTCGGAGCCCTCCTGCGAGGTGCCGATGGCCGTGATGGTCAGCGCGCTGTGGCGGTGGGCACAGCTGATGAGGGTGCGGGCGTACTCCATCGTGATACCCGGCACCGTGCCGGGTGCCGGCAGCAGGATGATGTCTGCACCGGCGGCGGTGAAGTCGGCAATGTCGGCCTCGGTCAGGATGCTCTCGGCGGCCTCGGTCAACACGCCGGCGGCGTGCATTTTGCCTGCCGCCAGCACGATGCTGTCCCCCACGGCCGCCTTAAATTTGCGCAGCGTCTCGATGATAGCCGGGTTGGACACGCCCATGCCGGGGTTGCCGGTGAGGAGGATGAAATCCACCCCCAGTTCCTTGGCGCGCAGGGCGTTTTCCACCGTGGCGCGGCGCCCGGCAGACATTTTCCAGATAGGGTCGGTCTCGCCCTCTTCGCCTTCGGCCACCGGCTCCAGATTAATGCCGATGGGGCGGCCGGTCATTTTTTTGAGCATACGCACGACGTTTTCAGGTTTCGTCTCGGGCAGGCCCCGGATGACCGGGTGCTGCACATCGAACATGTTCAGCAGCAGGATGTCCGCGCCCATCGACGCGGCAAACTCGGCGTTGGTCACGTTGCCCAGCAATGGCTGCACCGTACCGATGGTCTCGCAGGCAATCACGCGGCCCTCGCTCTTCTGGATGGATTCCAGCAAATCATTTTTGCTAAAGCTGCGAAAATCCGATGCGCAGCAATCAAGTAAACGTTTAGGCATTGTTTTTCTCCTTGTAGGATCTTTATAGAGGTGTCAGTTCTTTTTGCATGGGGATATAAGCGGAAAAATCGTTAGGGATTTCGGGGCCGCAAATAGCATAACCGTTTTTTGTCCAGAACGAGTAGCTTTGCGGGTTGCCTTTATCGACTGCCAGACGGCTATGGCGCATACCATTGTTGCGCATAGTATTTTCTATGTCGGCCACGATACGGCTGCCGATCCCCTGGCCTTGGCGAGACTTGTCCACCATGAAAAAGCCAATGTAACCTGTGGTTTCATCCGGATAGGCCAGAATCATATCAACCACTGCAGCCAGCGCTGCGCCATTAAAAAAGCCAATATAAAATTTGTCTGCCATCGTTTTGCCTGGTGGCAATGCGGAATATCGTTCAAAATGCTCTGCCAGGTAACAAAGGGTGGATGATACTGGTAATACAGCGTGTTTTGGGATGCCATTGCGTAGATTTTTTCTATGTCGGCATTGACCGGCTGCAGTTTGCGAACTGAACAATCAGGTAATAAAGTTTGCATTTGTACGCATGGCACCTCCCGTTCCATTTCTTTGATTATAGCAAATCACACCGTCCCTTTCAACACAAAAAGCCCTGCATAAAACAGTACAGTGACATTTACTTCGTTGTACCATTATAACTTTTATCTCTGATTTCTATAAATTCTTTATTAAGTCATGCCGGAATTTGCTGACATATGATCCCATTTCTTTTGGCGGTGCCTTCCTACCATTTTTAAATCAGTAATCAAACATTCCCGTTTAACCATGCAAAAGAAAGCAATAACAATTGGAAAACCGCATTACCGCCCTCAAATTTGTAAATTGGAGTCAACGCGGAGCCAGCAAAAAGAAAGAGCCTGTATATTGAACGTACTGTTGTTCAATATACAGGCTCTATTTAGGTTTTGCGATTATTCAAACTCGCTCCCGTCAGAAGTTTTCTAAACAGATTTGCTTATGAAATTTAGCTCAGGATATTGGCATTATTTTCATTATTCAGATAGTAGGGGCTATCTGATTTTTTGTTGCCATGGTGTTGCCAGTAAATTGAGGATGATTTACACCTTACAAACTGATTATATCATACGATGGATTCTTCATCAAAGCATTTTAATTATTGATCATCGTTGCTCACGACCCAAATCTTTTTGAGAGGGATCAGCTCTTTTATTTCATCGTCCATCTGATCGTAGTATCGCAGAAACTCCTCAATAATTTCTTTGTGGGTCCAAAGCCGGATTTCAAAGAACTGTTTAGCCGTCTCATTGATGACCGAAGATTTGAACCCACTCCATGACACTAACAGGCCATATTCGGCACCAAAGTTTTTCATCACCCCGCCCAACTGATCCAAAACAATCCGATCCACTGGCGCGTCCGTGGACTTAACCTGAACACAAATTTTGGGACTTCCAAAACCAAGTGTACCCGCAGAAGCCAGAATATCCACACCTTTATCCGGTCCGGCCGGGCTGACATATGTAGTGAATCCCTTTGCTCGAAGAATGGCATCTACAATTTTCGCTAAACCATGCCCCTTAGTCTTCTGGATTATCAGATTTGTGATAACCTCCAAGGCTTCATTTTCAATATCTCGTGCCTCTTCATCATCCTGTGGCTCTTGCGGAGTAATTTGGGGCGCTTTCTTTCCCTGTTTATGTGCATTGATGACGGCTTTTATGCGATCTTCCTGCTTAATACGGCAAATGGTCATAAAGGCACCAAAGGAATATAAGATGTCCTGGTCAAAAGCTGTACGTGGGATATCACAAGCAAACCAATCAACTTGATGCGCGTGATAATAAGGATTATCGTTGTTAGGTAAGAATTCATAATCCCCCATGATTTTGCCAAAATGAATCACAGGCTTGATCTTGCTGGGTAGAACAGCAATCTCTCCCTTTTTCATCTCATGGGCAAACGGCCATACCTGGCTTGCCCAGTTCATCGCTGTTTTGACCTTTACATCTGGGTTGTTGTCCACAAAATATTGCTGCAAGTCCTGCTTGGTAGGGAACTGCATGATTGATTCAGAGAGATTGTCCCAAGTACAGTATACCCTATTATCTTCGAGAAATTTATTTTCAAATTCGCCGTATCGTCCGGCGCGACATAACCACATCGGCATTATTTTTTCCCTCCCTATTGCTCATAGCCAAAATGTTGCACTACGATCTAAAACTGTCTTACGTTCCTTCCAATCAGGCATTAGCATGGCCAAGAAACTATAAAAGTGCTTTGAATGATTTGGGTGGATAAAATGACAGAACTCATGCATTACGACATATTCAATACAGTTTCGAGGAGCTTCAAGTAAACGCTTGTTCAGTGTAATAACCCCTTTTTTCCCCAAGCAAGATCCCCACCGTGTCTCCATGTCACGAATCCGTAATGTCGGCATAGGTACTCCATATTTTTGGAATACTGGATAGATTTCCGAAATAATCTCTCCAAAAACAGTTCGACATTGCTCATCCAGATAACGGCTTACCATCTTTTGCTTTTTCTTAAAATCCTCCGTGTCTTTCACACGAAGATGAAGATATATCCCGTCAGAGGAAATGGCATCTTGCACATTTTTCTCCACTTTCAGGCGGACGCCTCTGCCCAGCAGATAAAAAGTCTCTCCGCTGACATATTTCTTAGGTTGAGGGGCATACTGTGCCATCTCACGAAACTTTCTTTGCGCTGAGCGGATATAGGCTCCTTTGCTCACTACAAAATCGTCAACTTTTTCAGTAGGGATATCTGAATTAGCCGAAACATAAACCTTACAATCCTTATGAACCCGCAAATTCAGATTTTTCACCGGCTTCTGTTCCAGAAGATAGTGAATCTCGTTATTTTCGTATAAAACAGTTCTTTCCTGTACCATTGCGGTCAAAACCTCCGAAGCGCCACTGTTTTGACATTTTCAATGATTTTATCGATGGTGTCAAAAGACAGTTTTAATCCCCGCTCTTTCTCGTAGTCATAAAAAAGATCATCAATATCCTGCGAGATTCGGTCGTGGATTGTTTTGTTGTTGGTCCAGTCTACCTGACTGTGGTCGGCCACAATTTTTGTAATCTCTTCCGCAATCTCTGCAACAAAATCAGGAGAAACTTCCGCTTCTTTTGCTTCGTCAAACACCGCAGAAAGAACACCGTAAAATGCTTGGGCATGAACATTATTCTTAATGGATTCCGGATAGGTTACGCTGCTCTTTCCGGCGTGATAATCTTCCATGATGGTACGCATCTTTGCCAGATATTCCGCCTCGGAGATCACCTTTTCCTTGTACTGATCCAATGCATCCTTAATCCGCTTGGAGAAGCTGTCGTAATAGGCAGGATTCTCGTGATACTTTTCGCTGATGCTGCGGGTCAATTTGCTGGTAATAGCATCTGCCTTTGCTCGAAGAGATCCCAATTCCTCCAATTCCCGTTCAAAGTCATCCTTGTTCAGAATATCGATGGGGTTAGTAATTTGTTTCAGACCAGCTACTGAAAGGTGTGTATCAAGAAGATTTTGCATCAGCGGTTCATATTCCCGGTTATCAATGGCATCACAGTAACGGATTTTCACGCTGCGGCGCACCTTAGAGAAAAAGATAAAAGTGTTTTGATACTGCTTCAATTCATCTTTCGGAACGGCTGCATACGTCAGTTCCGCATTCAGCACTATATTCAACGCTTTGCCAAGAGCACAGAGGAGATTATAAAAGTTCTCTCGCTTCTTATCGTCAGCAAGAAACACTTCCACTTCTTCGGTGTCGCGTGGATTTTTCAAGTCTACAAACAGTTCCGTCAACCGGGTATAGGCTTCCCGCAGGCCAGCCACAGACGACATGACATCCACCACGACACCCTTCAGGTCTCCGCTGTCAAAGTTCTCCAGCCCGGCGCCACTGTACAGATCCATAGCGGTATCCAGCTTTTCAATCAGTCCACGGTAGTCCACAATAAGGCCGTAGTCCTTGCCTTCATACAGCCGATTGGTGCGGGCTATAGCTTGGAGCAGACCGTGTTCTTTCAACTCTTTATCGATGTAGAGTACCTGGCAGATGGGAGCATCAAAACCGGTAAGCAGCTTACTGCACACAATAAGAATATCGATGTCTCCTGCGCAGAACTGGTTCTTCATTGCCTCTTCGTAGGCATCTGCGTCACCGTAGCGGTTCATCATTTTATTCCAGTAGGCAATGACCTTATCGTCGGAACCCTCATCTATATCGTCTACACTTTCCCGCAGATCAGGCGGTGAGATCACCACGGCACAGTTCAAATCCCCAAATTGCTCAAAACACTCCAGATACCGAATCGCATCCCGCTTGTAGTTAGTGGCCAGCATAGCCTTAAATCCGGTATCTTTGTACCCTTCAATGAAGTGCTCATCGATGTCCAGAGCAATCCGCTTGATACGAGCATCGGTGGAGGTTAGGCGGCGGATACTGCTCCATTTCCGTGAAAGGTCATCCCGCTGCGCTTCCGTGAGCCGTTTGGTAGTCTGTTTGAACCAGAGATCTATATTAGCCTCATCCACATTCTGTTCCACAAAACGGCCTTCGTAAATGAGCGGCACAATGGCTCCGTCATCCACACCGTCCTTAATAGTATATTTGTGGATCAACTTACCGAATTTCGCCATGGTGTTCTTCTCTTTTTTCATCAAAGGAGTACCGGTAAAGCCGATGTAGCAGGCATTGGGGAACACCGCCCTCATTTTGGTGGCCAGCAGACCATAGTTGGAGCGGTGGCTTTCATCCACCAGCAGAAACACATCCCGCGAAAAATTCTTGTGCTCCATTTTTTCAGCAGTGTTGAACTTATTGATGATGGTAGTGACCACATCCGCCTTGCCGCTATTCAGCAGCTCCACCAGATTCCGTCCACTGGTGGCTCTGGCCGGATTGAGCCGGGTGTGTGCAAATGTAGCTGCGATCTGCCGATCCAGTTCCTTGCGATCAGTGACAACGACCACTTTCGGGTTGCAGTCGGACAGTTCCATTAAGATATACTTTGCCAGCATAACCATGGTCAGGCTCTTGCCGCTGCCCTGGGTGTGCCAGATCACGCCGCTTTGACGGTTACCCTTTTCGTCCGACTGCTGAATGGTCTTGATAATCTCTTTGATGGCGAAATACTGCTGATACCGGCAAATCTTCTTTACATTGGCGTCAAAGAGCACAAAGTATCGGATCAGTTCTATAACCCGTTCTTTGCTGAACAGAGAAATCAAATTCCGATCCTGCTCAGTGGGAGTGCGGTCAGTCACATACTGGGCCAGCGCCCCTTCCAGAAAAGCGGTATTCTGTTCCTTCCACACATTCCAGAATTTTTTGGGCGTTCCGGTGGTGGCATACTTCACGGCGTTTTTATTGGTCGCCATCACAATCTGGGCAAACTTGTAAAGCTGTGGGATATACTCCTTTTGCTGGTTGCGGATATTCTGCTCCACGGCCTGTTCTACGCTGATCTGGGGCGTTTTACACTCAATGACAGCGAAGGGAATACCGTTGATAAACAGCACGATATCCGGCCGGGCGTTGTGAAGCTTGTCCCGACTGTCTACTGTAAACTCCTCGGTAACATGGAACAGGTTGTTCTCCGGATGCTCCCAGTCGATGTATTTCAAATCGAAACTGAGGGTTTTTCCCTCGCCCACGGTCTCAGGATAGCTTTTGCCCAGCAACAGGGCATCATAGATTTTTTCACTGGAGCGGACCAGACCATCAGTTAAAGGCTCGTCCAGATCATCCATAGCCCGCTCAATATTGGCGGCGGAGAACTCGTTTTCCGCACCGGCGAAGGCATAGCGGTTGAGCCGCCGCAGCTGTCCTCGGAGAATGTCTTTCAGCAGCACATGGTATCGGCTGCCCCTCTGCGCCTCGCAGTCCTCCGGGGATATATAGGTATAGCCCATGGACCGCAACAGATCAATGGCCGGTTGTTGGCTGATATTCTTTTCTAAGTACAAGGATTTGTCCATGGTTGCCTCCTTTCGGAAATATCAGTAAAAGCAGGAATAGCGGGGCAGGAAATCCCGCCTCGCTCTCCTGTCTCTGGATTTACTTTTCTTTGCGGACTCCCTTAAAAGGAGTACCATCCTTTTTGACATCCATAAAACGACCGGTGTCACTATCTCGCTTTACCCATTGTTTTGTAACAGGGTTGAAAGTCTGAGAACGGTCTTTTACCGCACCGTTTCTATGTCCGTCGCCGCTGGGGGGATTGGTTGCCATTATGTATTCACCTCCTCTACTGGATTCTGTACAAAGTCTCTCCAAAGGGACTTAACAGTCAAAAATATATTTCTTTTCGGCATGTATACAGGGTATATTTCCTTTAATTTTTGAACAGAGGTATCGAAATCGGCATATTCGAATGCCCCCAAGCGTGCAATATATAGTAAGCCAATTGTTGGAGCACGTGATTCCCCCTGGTTGCAATGAATAAGGATTTTGTACCCCTGAAGTCTATACTCATCCAAAAATGAAAAAGCGGTATCGAACATATCTCGATTAAAGTCCAAATAATTTTCGCTAAACTGATCCATGTCAACAAGATTGAGCGCCATTTCATTTTCAATGCGCTTTAACGCATAATTGGGATGGGTAGGAGGCAAAGTGCCACGATACCCTACAAATTGGCAGTGAAATGGATTCTTACAGCAATGTAGGATTGCCCAGTTGCTCTCCCGCTGTATTGCATAGTAATCTTGCTCATTGCCGATAAAAATGTCATGATATATCTCTTTCATACTTTCACCCTCACAATGCCCGTCAACAGTAGTTGCATCAGGGCTTTTTTCTTTTGTTTTTCCTGTTCGATGTCCTGACAAATCAAGTCTATTTCGCTGTCGGCAGTGGAAAGGATTTCGGCAATGGCGGTTTGTTCATTAAATGGAGGTACTGGAACAAAACAATTGAAAAACTCCTTATCGCTCAAATTTAAAAGCCCATCATTTCTTACTCCGGAGTTAATTAATCGATACAACTGTTTATTTAACCACCCGTTTTCAAACAGATATTTGTAGTACTTCCAAAAACACTTGCTTTTTTGCATAGTAAATGAAATAAATACATTCGGAACTGCAGCGCATTCTCTGCTTTCCAGTGGGTAAATACAGCCCTGCGGATATTTTTTAGAATTTCCCTTGTTATAAGAAAAGTCGCCACGGGAAATCACAATATAGTTCTTATATTGCTCGCCTGCAATCTGTTTTCCAAACTTTTCAGATTGATTCACAAACCCTATGCCAGCTGAAATACTTAGTACCTCATACTGCTCATCTGCTGTTTTTTTAGTGATCGCTTTTGATAATTGTGACAAGGGCTGCATTGACCACTCTCCGCTAAACCCAGGCAGGCGCTTTTTGCCAGTCAAAAGTTGCTGCATGAGATACTTTTTCTGCCTGTGCTTTTCGGCAAGGTGCTTTTCTTTCAGCTCAATTACCTTGTCCTGGGTATTGAGAATACTGATGATTTTCCTCTGTTCTTCAATCGGTGGACATTGTAACGGAAGTTTTATCAGCGCTTCCTTCGTAAGTTTATATCTCCCAGCTCCCTGTCTGGTAATTGCATCAAATAATGATTTATGCTGATAGGCATAATAAAACCATTTTGTCTCACACAATTCTGTTCCACGCAATACATGGGCATGATTGTTAACAGTGTATTTCCCGTCTACATACATTGTCATTTCTCGGTCCTTGTACTTGAGAAAATGATCTCCATCTTCGCCAATCAATACTGCTGGTCCCTCTGATTCGTATGTAGCAATGTATCCTTGTGCCTGTGTAGGACCATAATACGGATACGGCCCTGGAATAGTTTTGCGCACATCTTCACTAATGGGCTTTCTTTCATGGTTGCATATACTCAAACATTCGTGTATTTGGTAACAGTGCCACACATCAGGTATTACCCCTACTTTTGTCTTTTTGTAACCCTCTGAAATGCTTCTAAGTTGGATGTGCTTAATTTTGGCTCTTACTTCTGGTATCATGTTGTTCCTCCACTATTTACATCCCTTATAGCACTTGGATTCTCAATTCAATTCCCTGCTCAAAGCAACGAAGGATCAAAGCGTTCAAACAATGCTTTGCTATATTTGATGTATTATTTAGCAATCTCTTATTAGTTGGCCGAATCGCAATAATATAACGAATCTGGTTGTTTTTCATACATGAAAGGAATTCGTCTACTGTAGGAAATACAGTTGTAATATTTTTACCGACCGTGTGAGTCGATGCTTTATTGTATAGCATTCGCATGTACGACTCATTGTTGTAGTGTTTGATATCCATGATCTTAGTGACTGACAGTTCTACCTGACGGTCCAATGCACGCATATCACAGTCAAAACCATCTTTTACATGTACTACAGTTACTACATCGTTTTCGAATTTTAACAAATCAGCAAACTCAATAAAGTCTGGTTTCACTTTATGCAAATGAATATAATCCTCCTGAGTGGATACTGTTTCATTAAACCAGTCCTCATCATTTCCTGGTGTCCAATGTGTTTTTAACTCAGAAGTATAAAATTCATTGCGCAACTTTCCGCTTAGTGAATCATTAAGGCGCTCCGTATAAGACGCACCAAGATGATAATATTTACCATAAAAGATAAAATAGTTTGTACCTGCCACCTGGATTTCACCAGAAATGTGCCGGAGCAAAGGTGCATCTGTAATGCCTACAATATCTCCTTTATCCGTACGAATATTTACCGAATGAGCAAAGGTAACAAATGCGGATAACGTGTTTGGATTCCCATCCAAGTATGCATTATACGCGGTTAACACAGCTTGTGGAGCAGCATAATCGTCAAAACTGGCATACTCGGTTCCTGATGTTGGGTCATAAAACACATAGGAATCTGCTGATATATAGGCTGTGGTATCTTCGTGAAACAAATCAAAAGTTATTTCTTTCCCAGAGCTAATCGCTGCATACATTTTTTGTATAACAGCATTATCATTTGCCAATATAATAGCTCCATCCTTTTTTGAATTTAGAGGAGCGATTAAATTAAAGCGATCCTGATAATGTTCAAAATCGTAGCCATCAATAATCAACAGTAAATGTAGCAAACCGTCAAAATTTAGAGCACTACTAAACTGCACAAAGTTTTTTGCAGTAATCTTAACACTTTGCTTTTTAGATGTTGCAGAAAGATTTAGAAGTGATCTTACCTTGGGAGCATCTTTGAGCCTACCGGTAATCTCCTTGAACACAGTGTCCAACGCGCTCACATCGATGAAATCTATTTCGTTTAAGTATACCGTCTTGGTGCTATGTACGATGCTGGACATAGCATTGCTATCCAAAGATGTTATCTTAAATCGCTTTTCAAAAATACTCGCTACGATCAGGCCAAATTTGGGCAAAGAATACGCTTCAATCATACGAAAGCCTTGGCCGGTAGTAATCGCATAAATGTGCGTATCATTCCAGATAAATAAGACCGATGACGCACTACGAGGATAAAAAGTCACAGCGGTTTGATCTTCGGCAACAAAAGACTTACAGAATGATGCAAATTTGCTTTGATAGTTATCATCACTGCGAAAATATAGACATATAGAAAAGCCTTTAGTATCTATATTGGGTTTGAGTGTTTGTAACTTGTACCTTTCATCGATGCTCATTAATGTTGCAAGTACATCAGCAATAGAGGGAGCGGGCACCCCACTTATTCCAGGCAACTTATTTTTATCGATCAAGAAAATGTTGTGTGTCTTGGTGTTTTTCTGGCGCGCCATATTTGTCCCTCCTTGTTTTTTAGTTTAAGCCCAACTCTTCAAGATATTTTGTCATCTGAGCCTGTACTTGCGCCAATTCCGCCTCAATATTGGCAATGTTACGCTGTACCTCTTCAATATCCACCAGTTCTTCTTCCTCAAAGGTATCCACATACCAAGGGATATTCGGAGTGAATTCGTTCAATTTCTCACGTTTTCAGCCGCTTCACATCTGCGGTGAGCTCGTCCACATCGTCCGACGCTTCCAGCACCCGGCGGTTGGCATCGTACTGCTCATATTGCTCCAGCGCCAGTTTTTCCGCAACCTCTCGCTTCACAGTTCCGAAATTCTCCAAAACTTCCCGACCATTGAAACGCAGAAAATCACCCAACTTGCTTTCCCAGTCCGCCATGTGCATAGGGTTGTGTCCTTTGGCCTGCAGCTCCGCATAGTCCAGATACATATTCACAATGAGATTCAGCGTGCTGATCTCCTCATGGGTCATGTAGTTTTTCGCTACCGTCACATCGCCCCGGCGCACTTTGACTCCCTTAAAAGAAGTGAGTCCCATGTTATCCTTGAAAGCATCGGCCCGATTGGCAATGAGTTCCGGCGCAGTGTGGCCCGTGGCAGCATATTCCAACTTGTTCTGAACCGATTTGAAGAAGTTTTGAGCGACCTGACTTTTGCTGTCGTAGTCGACCGAGAGGGCGAATATCTCCTTAACCTTCTGATATACCCGCTTCTCACTGGCACGAATATCCCGAATACGCTCCAGTAATTCATCAAAGTAGTCAGCGCCAAACTCACGGGGATTGCGCAACCGCTCGTCATTGAGGGCAAAGCCCTTCTCATATACTCGGTCAGAACGCTACTGGCCCACCGGCGGAAGTGTATACCCACATTGCTACGCACCCGGTAACCAACGGCCAAAATCATGTCTAGATTGTAGTAGTCTCGCTCTCTGGTTACTTGCCGGGTGCCTTCAATCTGAACTGTTCGGAATTTCCGAACAGTTGCTTCCGGCTCCAATTCGCCGTCTTTAAAAATATTACTTATGTGCTCACTGACAGAAGACTTAGCTACCTGGTAAAGCTCACACATCGCTTTTTGAGTCATCCAAATAGTGTCTGACTCAAAATAGACATCAATTCTTGTGTCTCCCTTTTCGTTCTGATAAATCAGGATTTTTCCAGTGTTCTCTACCTCATTACTCATAATCCCAGCTCCTTCAAATAGCCTTTCATCTGCGCCTGCACCTCGGCCAATTCCGCCTCGATGGTGGCAATATTCCGCTGCACCTCATCAATATCCACCAGTTCTTCTTCCTCAAAGGTATCCACATACCGTGGGATATTCAGGTTGAAGTCGTTCTCCTTAACCTCGTCGAAGGAGGCCACATAACTGTATTTATCCTCGTTCTGCCGTGCTTGATAGGAATTGACAATACGGGTAATGTCACTGTCCCGCAGAATGTTCTGGTTCTTACCCTTTTCAAAGTTTCCGTCCCCGGATGCGTCGATAAACAGCACATCCCGGCATGTCCGGTTCTTCTTAAATACCAGGATACAGGCAGGGATTCCGGTTCCATAAAATAGGTTGGCAGGAAGGCCGATGACCGCATCCAGCAGATTCATTTCCACCAGCTGACGCCGAATTTTCCCCTCGCTGGCCCCCCGGAACAGAACACCATGGGGCAACACCACTGCCATACGGCCGTTTTCCGCATCCAGGCTGGAGAGCATGTGCAACACAAAGGCATAATCGCCTTTGGAAGTAGGAGGCACACCCCAATCGAAACGATGGTACTGATCCAGTCCGGCGGACATTTTCTTCTTGCCCCTCTTGTCTGCCTCAGCCTCCGAAAGGAAGCCGCTGTCCCACTTGTCCAGACTGAAGGGAGGATTTGCCACTACCACCTGGAACTTCATTAAATTATCATCCTCAACATTCTGAGGATTAGAGAGAGTATCTCCCTGCCAGATCCTAGCGTCATCCACACCGTGCAGGAACATATTCATAGTGCAGAGAGCCCAGGTCTGAGCGTTGAGCTCCTGCCCATAGATAGCCACCTTGCCACTGGGTACTTTTTTATAGGCTTTCAGCAACAAACCGCCGCTGCCACATGTAGGGT
>ERZ894212.515-NODE-515-length-12820-cov-11.224050_pt1 | contig 12820 bp, 10 predicted proteins | sample MGYA00380289_ERZ894212 | MGnify/ENA primary metagenome ERZ894212 (study PRJEB32331, sample SAMN06328481) | human gut metagenome | biome: human gut microbiome; feature: stool | host: Homo sapiens | collected 2013-05-02 ... | reverse complement strand
TACCAAATCATGTGGATGAGATTCCGGCAGAGGAGATTACCATTACACTGATTCGTGATCGGAAGCCGGTGAAGCTGATGCAGGAACTGGAAAAATCCGGGTATGGATGTAAAAAAGAAACAGTAGGGATTTACTATGTCAGTGGAGTGATGTTTCCGGTGCAGATCATAGCGTCATCGGAACTGGATGTGGATATGCATGTACAGCTAAAAGCATTGACGAATCATCTGGAAGAATCGTTGATGCGTCAGTATTTATTGAGGGTGAGTGCATTTTCGGAAAGAGAGAAGAATCTTGCAGATGTTGTGCTCCAGGTTATTGTAAACAGTAACATGGAGAAAGTGCAAAAATGGAAAGGAAGTGAAAGGATTATGTGTGAGGCATTACGTGTTTTAATGGCGGATGAATTGAATGAGGAACGTGTGGAAGGTCGAATCGAAGGACAGCGCGAGGGAAAGATTCGTGCATATGCATCCCTGGTACAGGATGGAATCATTACAGTGGAAATTGGTGCAGAAAAAGCAGGAATGTCTGTCGATGATTTTACAAAAGAAATGAAGAAGGCCGGTTATATAATTCCAGCAGTATAAAATCAGAACATAAAATGTGTGGTGCCCATGGTTGCACCACACATTTCATTTTAATTTAAGAAAAGTTTTATATAATAGGAATTGTTCTGGAAATCAGTTCGTGATAGTATAAAAGCTATGCATATGAAAAGGAGTTAAATCATGGGAAAAATATTTAAAAACATGCTCCCATACTGGAAATGGATTCTGGTTATTGTGGCTTTTCTTGCGATGCAGGCATTTTGTGATCTGTCCCTGCCACAGTATACATCGGATATTATCGATGTCGGAATCATGAGCAGCGGAGTGGAGCATATTCTTCCGGAAGAAATGACACAGGAAGATTTTGTGTCAGCACAGCTTTTTATGACCAGCAGGGAAAAGAAAACATTTGCCGCCTGTTATAAGGAGCCGAAAAAAGATGGAAACTATGTGAGAAATTGTGAAGAGGATACGCTTGACGATATGGATGAGTCTCTGTTGGAGCCGATCGTCATGGTATATCAGATGTCCCAGATGAAGGAGTCCGATATTGACGAGAAGGCTTTCACGGGGAAAATGGGAACGGATGGGACGCAGGTAGATATGAAGCAGCTGATGCAGGCACTGGCAGTCGGCCAGGTACCGGATCAGCAGATTCTTGAGATGCGAAAGCAGGTGTCCGGACAGATTGATGCGATCGGATCTTCTACATTGAAATCCATGGGTGTGACCTATGCGATCTCCTGTGATAAAAATGCAGGTGTGGATGTAGATGCCATTCAGAAACATTACTTATGGACCACCGGAGCCAAGATGCTTGGTTTTGCGCTGCTGATGGTTATGGCGGCAGTGGTTGTCGGATATTGTGCTTCCCGTGTGGGAGCATCCATCGGACGGGATCTGCGTGATAAGACATTCCGCAATGTCGTACAGTACTCCAATGCAGAGATGGATCATTTTTCAACGGCATCCCTGATTACGAGAAGTACCAATGATGTACAGCAGATTCAGATGGTGACTGCAGTATTTCTGCGAATGATTCTTTATGCTCCGATCATTGGAATCGGTGGTGTGATTAAGGTTGCACAGACCCATGCAGGAATGGAATGGGTGATCGCGCTTGCGGTGCTTGTTATTCTTGGATTTGTAATGCTTCTTACCTCCCTTGCCATGCCGAAGTTTAAGATTATGCAGAATCTCGTGGACCGGCTGAATCTGGTTTCGAGAGAGATTCTGACAGGATTAAATGTCATTCGTGCATTTGGACGGGAAAAACGGGAAGAAGAGCGGTTTGATGAGGCCAACCGCAATCTGACAAAGACGCAGTTGTTTACCAACCGTGTTATGACATTTATGATGCCGGGAATGATGATGATCATGTACTGCATTACGCTTCTGATTGTGTGGATTGCCGCAAAGCGGATCGATGGCGGATATATGCAGGTTGGTTCCATGACGGCATTTATTACTTACACAATGATGATCGTTATGGCATTTCTGATGCTGACCATGATGTCTATCATGATGCCGAGAGCCGGTGTAGCTGCAGAGCGTATAGATGAGGTTGTACGCACAAAAAGTACGATTACAGATCCGAAAGAGCCGGTTGCCATGGAACAGTGTGAGGGTGTGATTGCCTTTCATCATGTAAATTTCCGGTATCCGGGAGCCACGGAAGATGTGCTTTCGGATATTGATTTTGTTGCAGAGCCGGGAAAGACTACTGCAATTATCGGAAGTACCGGATGTGGTAAATCTACGCTGGTCAACCTGCTTCCGCGTTTTTATGATGTGACAGGTGGAGAGATCACGCTTGACGGAACGGATATCCGCAAGTATACATTGCAGGATCTGCGGGAACATATCGGATTTGTACCACAGAAGGGAGTTCTTTTCTCTGGTACAATTGCAAGCAATCTGCGCTTCGGGGCAGAGGATGCGTCAGATGAGCAGATCCGGGAAGCAGCGGAGATTGCGCAGGCAACAGAGTTTATTGACAGCAAACAGGATGGGTATGAGAGTGCGATTGCACAGGGCGGAAGCAATGTTTCCGGCGGACAGAAGCAGCGGCTTGCCATTGCCAGAGCAATTGCAAAAAATCCAAAGATTTATGTGTTTGATGACAGTTTTTCCGCTCTGGATATGAAGACCGATGCGGCACTCCGCAGAGCGCTTGAGACAAAGACGGAACATACGACCGTGATCATTGTCGCACAGCGAATCAGTACGATTCTGCATGCGGACCAGATACTGGTACTCGACGATGGAAAGATTGTCGGAAAAGGCACGCATGAGGAATTACTGCACAATTGCGAAGTTTACGAGCAGATTGCCAGGAGCCAGCTGTCTGTCAAAGAACTGGGACTTTCTGAGGAGGTGAAATAAGATGGCAGAACAACGTACAAGAAGACCTCACGGTCCGATGGGCGGCCCGGGCAGAGGAATGATACCGGGAGAAAAGTCAAAAGATTTCAAAAACTCTATCGAAAAACTGGTTCGTTATCTCGGAAGATACTGGTATGCAATCGTTGCCGTTATGATTTTTGCGGCGGTGTCTACCGTCTTTTCCGTTGCCGGACCAAAGGTTATGGCACGTGCAACGAATGCATTGGTGGAAGGTCTCGGAAAAAAGATCGCGGGAACCGGATCTATTGATTTTACCTATATTGCCAAAGTGTTATTGTTTACACTTGGCCTGTATATCTGTTCTGCAGTATTCAGTTTTATACAGGGAATGATCATGACAGGAATCACGCAGAAAACCTGTTACCGCATGCGTAAGGAAATTTCAGAGAAAATCAACCGCATGCCAATGAAATATTTCGAGAGCCGCACGTACGGAGAGGTGCTATCCCGCATCACAAATGATGTGGATACACTTGGACAGAGTTTAAATCAGAGTGTGACGCAGATCATTACGAGTGTGGCAACACTGGTCGGAACACTTGTGATGATGATTTCAATTTCCGGAATTATGACATTGATTTCACTTGTGATTCTTCCGGTATCTGCCATCCTGATTTCGTTTATTATCAAACATTCGCAGAAATATTTCCGCCAGCAGCAGGAATATCTGGGACATATCAACGGACAGGTGGAAGAGGTCTATGGCGGACATCTGGTGGTGCAGGCATATAATAAGCAGGAGAGCACCATCAAAAAATTTGAAGATACCAATCAGATTCTGTTTCAATCGGCATGGAAGTCCCAGTTTTTATCCGGACTGATGCAGCCGATCATGCAGTTTGTCGGAAACCTCGGTTATGTCGGAGTGGCAATTTCCGGAGGACTTCTGGCAATCCGCGGAACCATCGGGGTTGGTGAAATTCAGGCATTTATTCAGTATGTCCGGAATTTTACTCAGCCGATCCAGCAGATTGCGCAGGTGGCAAATATGCTGCAGTCGATGTCTGCAGCCTCCGAGCGCGTATTTGAATTTCTGGACGAAGAGGAAGAAGAACTGACGGTTGAACATGCTGTGCATCTCGACCATGTGGATGGTTACGTGGATTTTTCCCATGTAAGTTTCGGATACAATCCGGGCCAGATCATTATCAGGGATTTTTCCGCTCATGTAACACCTGGACAGAAAATTGCAATTGTCGGACCAACGGGAGCAGGAAAAACCACAATGGTCAAACTGCTTATGCGTTTCTATGATGTGACAGGCGGAGCCATTCAGGTGGATGGGCATGATATCCGCGACTTTAACCGTCAGGAACTTCGGGATGCATTTGGTATGGTATTGCAGGATACCTGGCTGTTTAAGGGATCTATCATGGAAAACATCCGGTATGGCCGTTTAGATGCCACAGATGAGGAAGTGATTGAGGCGGCAAAAGCCGCACATGCCCACCATTTTATCCAGACACTTCCGGGTGGCTACCAGATGGAGTTAAACGAGGATGCAAGTAATGTTTCCCAGGGACAGAAACAGCTTCTTACAATTGCACGTGCTATCCTTGCGGATAACCCGATTCTGATTCTGGATGAGGCAACCTCTTCGGTAGATACCCGTACCGAAGTGCGGATTCAGAAGGCATTGGATAATCTGATGCGTGGACGGACCAGCTTTATCATTGCGCATCGACTCTCTACGATAAGAAATGCGGATCTGATTCTGGTGATGAAAGATGGCGATATCATAGAGCAGGGGACACACGAACAGCTTCTGGCACAAAAGGGATTTTATGCAGATCTGTATAATTCCCAGTTCGAAGAGAATGCATAAGACATTGAAATAAATTGGCAGTTGTGATATAGTTTAACTGTATTTATCGACAAATTTTGACAAAATCGGACAGTGCTTTCTGGTATGCTTATTTTTGACTGAATTTGACATTCTAGGAGGCCTACATGGGAAAACTAAATGTCGCAATTGCAGATGATAACGAGGTTATGCGTGACTTATTGGAAGAAATGGTAACCAGTGATGATGAACTGCACCTGATCGGGATGGCGAAGGATGGAGAAGAAGCCTGCCATCTGATCAAGGAAAAAGAACCGGATGTTGTATTATTGGATATTATTATGCCGAAACTGGACGGTCTGGCAGTCCTTGACAGGATCAGGGCAGATCATACACTAAAGAACCGGCCAACATTTCTGATGATCAGTGGGATCAGCAATGAAAAGATTACCGAAGACGCGTTTGAGCGGGGAGCGGATTATTACATTATGAAGCCGTTTGACCGGAATATTGTTTTGGACCGGATCAAGACACTCAACCGTCGAAAAAACAAAGTACGAAAAGAAATTGGCAGACCGGTTGAGATGGAAAAGAAACCGGAAAAGTACTCGTTACAGACACTGGAAGAGGATGTCACAGAGATAATTCATGAGGTTGGTGTTCCGGCACATATCAAGGGATACCAGTATTTGCGGGAGGCAATCATCATGTCTGTGACGAATATGGACATGTTAAATTCTATTACGAAAATTTTATATCCGGGGATTGCAAAGAAATTTGATACGACACCAAGCCGTGTCGAGCGTGCCATCCGTCATGCAATTGAAGTAGCATGGAGCCGTGGCAAGATGGATACGCTGGATGATCTGTTCGGATATACGATCAGCAATGGAAAAGGAAAACCGACCAACTCGGAATTTATCGCTCTTATTACGGACAAAATACGATTACAGATGAAGAGTAAGTAAAGGAGTGTTATGTATGAAGAAGATTCTGTTTGTTTCATCAGAGGCAGTGCCATATGTGAAAACCGGAGGTCTTGCCGATGTTGTCGGATCACTTCCGAAATATTTTGACAAAAAAGAGTATGATGTGCGGGTAGTTATTCCGAAATACGCCTGCATGGATCGCTCATTTCTTCCAAATTTAAAATTTTTGTGCCATTTTTATGTAAATCTGAACTGGCGCAGGCAGTATGTTGGAATTTTCGAGTCGGAATATCATGGTGTTCACTTTTATTTTGTGGACAATGAATTTTATTTTGCAGGAGAATCTCCATACAACAATATCTATGAAGATGTGGAAAAGTTTGCATATTTTTCCAAGGCAGTACTTGCTAGTCTGCCGTATATTGATTTTGCCCCGGATATTATCCATTGCAATGACTGGCAGACAGGACTTATTCCGGTGTTTCTGCATACGGTATTTGGAGATGATAATTTTTATGCGGGAATCAAAACCGTGTTTACGATTCATAACCTGCAGTTTCAGGGACGCTGGCGAATTCAGGAGATTATGGATATTACAGGACTCCCGGCACACATTTTCAATGCATATGAACTGGAATCTTATGGCGAAGCAAACTACTTAAAGGGTGGCGTGGTATATGCGGATTATATTACTACCGTCAGCCCGACGTATGCAAATGAGATTACGACCGTAGAAGGGGGAGAGGGCTTAAGTGGCCTGATGACTGCCCGAAAGGATCGCCTTTATGGTATTTTAAACGGAATTGATTATGAAGAATATAATCCACAGACAGATCCTTATATTTCGGTAAATTATTCGAAAAAAGATGCAGTGAGTGGGAAAAAAGAAAACAAAGTTGCATTACAGAAAGAACTTGGGCTTCCAGTCAGGGAGGATGCTTTCCTGATCGGAATCGTATCGCGTATGACCAGCCAGAAAGGATTTGACCTGATTGGCTGCGTATTGGATGAACTTTTAACCGAAATGGATATACAGCTGGTGGTTCTTGGTTCCGGAGAGAGCCAGTATGAAAATATGTTCCACCATTATCAGAGTAAGTATCCGGACAAGGTAAGCGTACATATCGGATTTACCGAGGAGCGTTCGCACCATATATATGCGGCAAGTGATGTGCTGCTGATGCCTTCCATGTTTGAACCATGCGGGCTGGCACAGATGATTGCCATGCGTTACGGAACACTTCCGATCGTACGTGAAACCGGAGGACTCCGGGATACGGTAGAACCATACAATGAATATGAAAATACAGGATGTGGTTTTTCATTTGCGAATTTTAATGCACAGGAAATGGCAGATATTGTCCGGTATGCGTATCGTGTGGAGCATGAACAAAAGGCCGCATGGAAAGAACTGATCTATCGTGCGATGGATCGCAATTTTTCCTGGAATGTTTCGGCACATGCATATGAGAAGCTATATGATAAACTGGTAGAAATGTAATAGATGTTCCCCGCAGAATTTTTTCTGCGGGGATTTTGTGTCTGGAAATATAATCTATGAAGTGCAGACCGGCTGCGGCATGGTCAGCAGATGGCTGTGCCGGCAGTAATAGTAGGCATGGTCGGACAGAATTTCTTCATCCTGAAGCTGTGAGGCATTCACTTCTTTTACCATTGCGGTGTAATGGTCGAGATTCTGCCTGTCGTTTTCATCGGCGGCAAGAATCAGTACTTCGTGAATACTGCTTGGCAGAATGATCAGATCCTTTTCAAACAAATCGGACAGTTCTTTTAAGATGTCATCGTAGAGGAGAACGGTTGCACCGTTGGTCCGGTACGTATTGGTCAGAACATACAGTGGCGGGGCTGCTTCCGGGAGTGGAGTTTCCGCGACGAGCTGCATTTCTTTGAGAAGACTGCTCATCGGGGTAAGCTGTGGGGGAAGAAGCTGTGGCGTGTTTTTCTTCGCAAGCCGGTAGAGCGTTTCTTTGTCGGTTTTCCAAAGGTTTAAGTGATGATTGTGGATCAGAATATTTGCCTGGTTTTCGGCACTTGCATGGAGCAGACAGTAAAAGATTACGGCCAGATCCTGGTAGCGGAAAAACGGAACCTCTTTTAACAGTTCCTGATTTTTTTCAAAGCTTACAAGACGCATGACGATGTGCTCGCTGGCACGGGAAAAATCGGTAAAGTAGGACGTGTCAAAATTTTCTTCCGGGGCATGCGCCTGATAGGTATGAAGAATATCTTCACAGATTTCTTCAAGGCATACCCCTTCCAGATAGCGATGATAGTATGGCATCAGATAGATCGCAGGTGACACGTTTTTCTTCGGATGGAGAAGTACCAGACCATCGTAATGTGTTCCGTTATTTTTGGTAAAGGAACGAATGTCTAAAGTGACACCTGTCTCGATACGCAGAGAAAGCTGTGTACGGATCGTTGTTAAAAATTCCTGATAGTTCATATGTAATTGAAAACAAATGTATATATGGGAAATTTCGGAATGACCGTTTCCGAAGATGAAAAATCCACGGTGTTAACCAGACACCGTGGATTTACTTTAGCATGTTTTGACTGAAATTGCAATCATTTTTCTCGGTTTTTTAATAAGAGAGAAGTTCCTGCCACAGCTTTGTGTACTTGGCGGAATCATCATCACTTAATGCTTTATAGATTTCACATCTTTTTATCGTGTCACTGGAAGGATTGATAGCTTCGTTATTTTTTACGTCAGCGTCCTGATTTTCTACCACAGATGTAATCGGAGAGGCATACTGCACATATTCGAAATTCTTTTCTGCGATATCATCCTTGCACAGGAAATTTAAGAATTTTAAAGCGTTGGTCTGGTTAGTGCAGGACTTTGGAATGAACCAGGAATCGATCCAGAGGTTTGATCCCTCTGTTGGAACTGAATAATCCAGATTGTCGTTCTCTGCCATGGCCAGTGCAGCCTCGCCGGAGTAGCACAGTGCGATGGAGGCTTCTTCTCCGATCATGGCATCGGCTGTCTCGTCTACATAGTAGGCATATACGATTTTATCATCTTTTTGCTTTTTTAATATGTCGAGGGCTTCCCGCAGATGATTTTCATCGGTATCGTTTAAGGAATACCCTTTGGAGATCAGTGCAGGGGCAAACGTATCACGGACGGAATTTTCCATGATGATTTCATCCTCATAGGTAGGATCCCACAGGCAGTTCCAGCTTGATACGGTTTTGGCATCAATGGTTGTTTTGTTGTAGAGAAGGCCAAGAGTCCCGTAAAAATATGGAACGGAATAGGTGTGATTCTTGTCATAGGAAGCAGACATATCAAGGATCGTTGGATCCAGATTTTTGTAGTTGTCCATGGCATCGTAATCTTCTTCGAGAACTTCGCCCTCGTTGATCAGACGCTCAACCATATATTCGGAAGAGCAGATTACATCATAGTTGATGGAACCGGCTTTGTATTTGGTATACATTTCTTCCGGACTTTCATATTCTTCGTATTTGACGGTGATACCGGTTTCTTTTTCAAACTGTTTGACTACGGACTCATCGATATATTTTCCGTAATTTAAAACGGTTAAGGTCTGTCCGCTTTTTTTCGCAGAGGAAGATCCCCCACAGGCAGTGAGTGCGCTGACTGCCAGAGCAGAAATTAAGAGGGCAGAAAAAATTCTTTTTTTCATAATAGGACTCCTTTCGGCTGGAATAAAATTCCAATGGATAATTTATTTGGCTGCAACACGCTTCTTCCCCGGATAAACATTTCCGGCAAGAAGAATGAGCAGAACGGCAAAGAACAGAATCGTGGAAAGTGCATACAATTCCGGTTTGATTCCTTTGCGAAGTTCTGTGTAGAGCATGGTGGAGAGGGTATTGACCCCGGCTCCTTTGGTAAAATAGGTGATGGAAAAATCATCCAGTGACATGGTGACTGCCATCATAAATCCGGAGAACACACCGGGACGGATTTCCGGCCAGGTGACTTTGTAAAATGCATACAGCGGCGTTGCTCCGAGATCAAGTGCCGCCTCATAGGTGCTGCGGTTTGTCTGTTTCATTTTCGGAAGCACATTTAAAATAACATAAGGAATACTAAAAGTAATGTGCGCCAGAAGAACCGTCACAAATCCGAGGTCGATAAATTTCACAAACAAAAGCATCATGGAGATACCGGTTACGATATCCGCATTCAGAAGCGGAATATTGGTCGCGCCGAGATAAATGGTCTGGTGCCGTTTTTTCATGGCGGCTATGCCGAGCGCGGCAAGTGTTCCGATCAGTGTGGAAATAATTGCGGACAGGAAAGTGACCTGCAAAGTTGTGACAAATGCAGTCATAATCTTTTCGTCCTGAAAACAGCCGGTATACCACCGGAGCGTGAAGCCACCCCATTTTACCTTGGAACGGGAATCGTTGAAAGACAAAGCAATCAACACAACAATCGGAAGGTAAAGGAAGGCAAAAATCAGGACCATATAGATCCGGGATGCATATTTTTTTAACATATGGATGTTCCCTCCCCTTCTTTATCAAATATATTTACAATAGTCATACTTGCAATCACAAAAATCATAAGAACAAAGGAAAGACCGCTTCCGGCATTCCATTGCATACCCTGCATAAAATCCTGTTCGATCACATTTCCGATTAAAAGAACATGACCACCGCCTAATACCTGCGAGATTGCAAACGAGGTAAGTGACGGGACAAATACCATGACGATTCCGCTGATGATTCCGGATACGGTAAGCGGAAGGATAATCTTTAAAAAGATGGTTACATTTCCGGCACCCAGATCACGGGCCGCCTCAATCCAGTCTTTACGGATTCGTGTCATGGAGTTGTAGATTGGCAGCAGCATAAATGGCAGGAAGTCGTATACCATGCCAAGGACAACTGCCGTTGGCGTATTTATGATATTGATGCGGGAAAGTCCGAAACCTGTGAGAATGGAGTTGATTACACCATTTTTGGAAAGCAGAAGTTTCCATGCCAGGATACGGAGCATAAAGTTCATCCACATCGGAAGCATAAAGATAAAAACAACCAGTCCCTGATTTTTGATTTTCATATTATTTAAAATCATTGCCAGCGGATAGGAGAGAACCAGGCACACGATGGTGCATATAATTCCAAGTCTCAGGGAAAGTCCCATGGCTTTGCGGTTGGTTTCATCTGCTATCGCTGTGATATAGGATAACGTAAAACTGCCATCGCCGTTTGTAAATGCATAGTAAAGAATCATGATAAGCGGCAGGAGGATAAAACCGATGATCCATATGAGGTATGGACCGGCAAGAAATTGCTGTTTGAATTTACGCATCGATCTCCACCGCCTTTTCATCGGAAGATTCCGGCTTATGCATAATCTGGATATTGAACGGGATTACTTTGATGCCGACTTTGGTGCCGACCGGAACAAATCTGGTGGTGTGAACCAGCCATTCATAGCCGCCGGCCATGACATCAAGTTCATAGTGAACGCCTTTAAAAATCAGGGAGGTTACTTCGCCCTGCAGCGTTCCCTCCGAAGGATCGACCAGTTCTACATCTTCCGGACGGATGACAACGTCGACCGGCTTGTTATTGCCGAATCCCTTGTCGACACATGCCCAACGGGCACCGAGAATCTCTACAAGTTCATCTTTTATCATGGTTCCGTCAATGATATTGCTGTGTCCGATAAAATCGGCAACAAATGCGTTTTCCGGTTCGTTGTAAATGTTTTCCGGAGTACCGATCTGCTGGATATATCCCTGATTCATGACAACAATGGTATCGGACATGGTCAGTGCTTCTTCCTGATCGTGGGTGACATATACAAAAGTAATTCCAAGTTCTTCTTTCAGACGGATGAGCTCATACTGCATGTTCTGACGCAGTTTTAAATCAAGTGCACCGAGAGGTTCATCCAGAAGAAGGACTTTTGGCTCGTTTACAATCGCACGGGCGATGGCGATACGCTGCTGCTGACCACCGGAGAGAGAATCGACCGAACGGTTTTCAAAGCCTTCCAGATTGACCAGTTTTAAGGCATATTTGATTTTATCCCGAATATATGCTTTGCTTTTCTTACTTATTTTAAGGCCGAATGCAATGTTTTCGGCGATGGACATATGTGGGAAAAGAGAATACTTCTGAAAAACGGTATTCAGTTTCCGTTCATTGGCTGCAAGAGCTGTGATATCCTGTCCGTCAAACAGAATCTGTCCCTTGTCCGGGCTTTCAAAGCCTCCCAGCAGACGCAGGGTTGTAGTTTTTCCGCATCCGGACGGACCTAAAAGGGTCAGAAATTCATTCTCCCGGATATACAGATTTAAATCATCCAACACAAGATTGGAATCGTAGGATTTGGAAATTCCAATAAAATCAATTAAATGTTTACTCATACGTTTGTCCTCTTAAAAATTTGGTGGGGTAGTCACCCAGATGATGACGGCATCTGTCGAACAGGCGTTTTCCAGATAATGCTTTTTTCCTGCTTTAAAATAGAAAGATTCCCCGGCATGTACCGTCTGGTTTTGTCCGGCATAGTGGATACGGACGTTTCCTGTGATTACATAACCGAAATCCTCCCCCTCATGGGGCTGATAAACTTCTGACCGTCCACCGGCGTGTAAAGTCAGACGAACCGGTTCCATCTGGTTTTTCTGTGCATTGGGAACGACCCATTCAATACAGCAGTGTTTTTCTTCGTCGGTTTTTTCAAAATAATCTTCCTGTTTGAAAACAATCTGTTCCGGCTCTTCATCTGTAAAAAATTCTGCTGGTGTCGTACCAAGGCACTGGATGATATCCAGAAGAGTTCCGATGGACGGAGAGTTCTGGTTTCGTTCCAACTGTGAGATAAAGCCCTTGGTCAGCTCGGCACGGTCCGCCAGCTCCTGTTGCGTCAGTCCGTACTGGATGCGCAGTTCTTTCATGCGGTGTCCAATGTCCATGGCATGCCTCCCGTAAATTTATGAAACATGATTGTTAGTTGATTTTTTGTTTACTGATTATAAACTCAACAGTTTCTATTCTACAGAATCCATGTGAAAAGTCAATCTTTTTTTAATATAAATTTTATGAAAAAACAGTTGATTTTCTGAATCGGTTTTGGTATTATATACAAGTACGTTTTGCCAATATGGCTCAGTTGGTAGAGCAACGCA